>Ga0307380_10012522_pt1 | contig 10550 bp, 9 predicted proteins | sample UN3MG_FD_202239 | JGI IMG/M metagenome (GOLD analysis project Ga0307380, IMG submission 202239) | Soil microbial communities from Risofladan, Vaasa, Finland - UN-3 | ecosystem: Environmental > Terrestrial > Soil > Coastal area > Acid sulfate soil | place: Finland: Risofladan, Vaasa | collected... | reverse complement strand
ATCGGCATGATCGCCACAGCCGGCATCGCCGCTGCAATAGCCGGCTCGCTGACCCGCAACAAGGCAACAGGCATCGTGCTTGATCCCGTCATGGTCGCCAAGGGCGGTGACCGCCTTCTGGCACAAGACGCGATTGGCGCCCTGGCCACGCAACTCATGCCACTGGCATCTGTCATCACGCCCAACCTGCCCGAGGCAGCCGCCCTCGCAGGGTTTGCCGAAATCGCCAGCCGCGATGAAATGCCGGCCCTCGCCAGGGCCTTGCAGAAACTTGGCGCCCGAGCCGTACTGCTCAAGGGTGGTCATCTTAAATCCGCTGACAGCCCGGATTACCTGCTGCTGGAAAGCGGCAATGGCATATGGTTTGAAGGCCTGCGCACAAAGACCAGGAACACCCACGGCACCGGTTGCACCTTGTCTGCTGCGCTTGCCACGCGCCTCGCCGTCACTGGTGACATCGAAACAGCAGCGCGCGAAGCCAAGGCCTATGTTGCAGGCACCATTGCTCATGCAGACGAGCTCAATGTCGGCAACGGCCACGGGCCGACCCACCACTTTTTCGCATGGCACAGGTAACAAGCTCATGAATTATGGATCGCCCCTTCACGGTTCGCTGAGGACCGCTTCCGGCAGGGTCTGGGACAATTACGTCAAACATGAATTCGTCACCCGGATGGGCGATGGCACTCTGCCACGCGATAGTTTTCTGCACTATCTGCGACAGGACTACGTCTATCTGATCCATTACACCCGCGCCTGGTCCTTGGCAGTTGTAAAGTCAAAGCACATTGCCGAAATGCGCCATTTTGCCGAAATCGGACTGGCGTTGATCGATGGCGAAATGCGCCTTCATATTGAAACCTGTGCACGCCAGGGTATTGATCAGGACCAGCTCGAAGCCACCCGCGAAGAAGCCGAAAACCTCGCTTACACCCGCTTCGTCACCGACGCAGGCCTGAGCGGCGACCTGCTCGACCTGCTGACGGCACTGATCCCGTGCGCAATGGGTTATGGTGAAATCGGCGTACGGTTGAAATCGGAAAATCCGTCGCTGGACAACCATCCCTATGCGGGCTGGATCAACACCTATTGCGACGACGAGTATCAGTCGGTGTGCACTGCAATTGGCGAAGTCTATGAACTGGTTGCCGCCCGCACCATCGGGCCGGACACAACGGCCTCACCGCGCTGGGCATCCCTGCTCAACACCTACATGACCGCCTGCCGGCTTGAAACGGCATTCTGGTCGATGGGTCTTCGCGGCAAATACTCGCCCGCCTTCGCTGATACCTAGATCATCTGCAATCCGCGTGCTAAAGCTCCGGTCATTTCCTGAAGCTGAGCGACGAGGACATTGAACGAGATGGCAAAAACCCGCACCGAAACCGACACCTTCGGCCCGATAGAAGTGGACGCCACCCGCTACTGGGGCGCACAGGCACAACGCTCGCTTGGCAATTTCAAGATCGGCTGGGAAAAGCAGCCGCTGCCAGTTGTACGGGGGCTGGGTATCGTCAAGCGGGCCTGCGCGGAAGCCAACATGAAGCTCGGCAATCTCGACAAAAAGCGCGGGCAAGCCATCATCAAGGCGGCACAGGAAGTCATCGACGGCAAGCTCAATGACCACTTCCCGCTGGTGGTGTGGCAGACCGGCTCCGGCACCCAGTCCAACATGAATGCCAACGAGGTGATATCCAACCGCGCCATTGAAATGCTCGGCGGCACCATGGGCACCAAGGACCCGGTCCACCCCAACGATCATGTCAACATGAGCCAGTCGTCAAACGACACCTACCCCACCGCCATGCACGTTGCCTGTGCAGAGCAGCTTGTGCGCGATCTGCTGCCATCCCTGAAGCATCTGCACAAGGCGCTGGCGCGCAAGTCAAAGCAGTGGGAGAAGATCATCAAGATCGGTCGCACCCACACACAGGACGCAACGCCGATCACCCTTGGCCAGGAGTTTTCCGGCTATGCCAAACAGGTAGAAAACGGCATCGCCCGTATTGAGCAGGCCCTGCCTGGCCTGATGGAGCTGGCACAGGGCGGCACGGCAGTCGGCACCGGTCTCAACGCGCCAAAAGGCTTTGACAAAATGGTCGCTGCCAACATCGCCAAGATCACCAGACTGAAATTCAAGACCGCGCCAAACAAGTTCGAAGCCCTTGCAGCGCACGACGCAATGGTGTTTGCCCACGGTGCCATCAACACGGTCGCGGCATCCCTGTTCAAGATCGCCAACGACATCCGCTTTCTGGGCTCCGGTCCCCGCTCCGGTCTTGGCGAACTGACGTTGCCAGAAAATGAACCTGGTTCCTCCATCATGCCCGGCAAGGTCAACCCGACACAGTGCGAAGCGCTGACACAGGTGTGTGCCCAGATATTCGGCAACCACGCCACCCTCACCTTTTCCGGCGCATCCGGTCACTTTGAATTGAACGTGTTCAACCCCGTCATGGCCTATAACTTCCTGCAGTCCGTCCGGCTGATGTCTGATGCCGCCGTTTCATTCACCGACAATTGCGTAGTCGGCATCGCCCCGCGCAAGGACAACATCAAGGCAGGACTGGACAACTCGCTCATGCTGGTGACCGCGCTTGCCCCGAAATACGGTTACGACCTGGCAGCAAAGATTGCCAAAACCGCCCACAGGAATGGCACCACCCTTCGTGCAGAAGCCATCGCCGCCGGCATTACCGAAGCCGACTTTGACAGGATCGTGCGGCCGGAAGACATGATCGGGCCAAAATGATGCAAGCCATCCCGGGAAAAGTGAGAACCGGTTTTCCATCCAGGATTGCGCCATGAAAGATCCCATAAACCTCAACCGGGTCCGCAAGGCGCAGGCCAGGGCGGACAAGCAGAAACAGGCCGGGGAAAACCGCATTCGCTTTGGCCGCACCAGGGTGGAAAAATCACTTGCCGATGCGAAGGCAGAAAAGGCAGCCAAAGAGCTTGATAACCACCGCCTGAATGATAATGAGTGAACCGGCGCAGGGGCCGGTAAAGCGGTCCGTGACCATCGCTGGTCATCGAACATCATTGTCGCTGGAGCCGGAATTCTGGGACGCCCTCAACACTTTGGCCAGCAAACGCGATGTTTCACTGGCCATGCTGATAACTCAGGTCGATGAAGATCGCGGCCGCACCAATCTCTCAAGCGCGCTGCGAGTCGCCGTTCTCAAGGCCGTCCAAAGCGGAACAATCTAGGCACTGGCCTGTAATTGTTGTTGCCGGCCACCAGAAACCGGCGCTTGCCGGTATTCGGTTCAAAAACATGGCATCCGGTAATTCTCTGACGCCGAACGTCTGTCCGGATACAGAAAAACACCAGTGCCAATATCAACGCAAAACCGATCACACCGCTCGCAATATAAAAATCACACATGATGTTCACCCCTTGCATGAATGGTCTGTACGCCAAAACACTCTGGTATCCGGGCACCAGCAAAACGCGCACTGCATCAGCGCCTGCTCACCAGAACCTCTGAATATCCCTCAATCACAGGGTGATAGAATCTGCCTGATTTGCTGATTGGTCAAGCACAACTCTCAGCTCTCGTGCGCTGCACTTGTCTGCTCGCTCATGATGCCGCAATCCATCCGCCAGAGTGTGACCTTGCCGAAGCCTTTCAGATCAACCGATCCCGCCCGCTCAAACACGTGATCACCCTGCAAGGCAATCTTGATGTCACCGGTCGTGACTATCGAACTTGGCGTTCCGACACTCTCCAGCCGTGCAGCCAGATTTACTGCAGCCCCCCAGACGTCATAGGAATACTTGGATTTGCCGACCACGCCTGCCATGACAGGGCCTGACGCCACCCCGATGCGCATTTCCAGGTCAACACCATGGCGCTCGCCTATTTCCGTCACGAATGACAGCATCTGTCTGGCAAAACCCGCCATGGCATGCTCGGGCTGGTAAACCGCCGTTGGCACTCCAGCGACAGCCATATAGGCATCGCCGATGGTCTTGATCTTTTCAACCCCATGGTCTGTTGCCAGTTCGTCAAACTTCCGGAACAGATCATCCAGCAGAGCGACAACCCTGACTGCGCCCAGCCTGTTGGACAAATCGACAAATCCTACAATGTCGGAAAACAACACGACAACATGCTCATGGGCTTCGGCGATTGTCTCACCTTCATTGGCCATCAACCTGTCGGCAATGGCCGCAGGCATCATCGCTTTCATCAGCTCCTGCAGGCGGCTTTGCGCTTGCCTTGCCAGATAGAAGGCATAGTAAACCACAATGAACATGATCCCCATGACCGACACGATGGCAGTGATGAATATCTGCTGCATGAACTGCGGGTCATCATAAATGCCGGTGGCAGGTTGCGGCCACCACATCCAGCTCATGATGATCAACACCGCGGCCGCGGTGCAAATTGCAGCCACCAGCTTGATGCGGTCCAGTCCGAGGATGGCGAACGCCACCGCTGCCGTGGCGATCAGGTTGAGGGACACGCCGGATTCCCTGCCCAGCAGGCTGGTGAACCAGGTCACCGAAATCAGCACCACCGCAGTCAGCCACAGCGCCGCTGCAATGCGTCCAAACCGATGGAACACCGGAGTAATCGCCGTGCACGCAGCAGCGACAACATTGCCCCACACCAGCGGCGCAAGCGAGTTATAATGATACATGGCGTAGGTAACGGCAAAACCAAGCGAAGACAATGTCGCGAGATATCCGGTCACATTGGCAACAATCAGCCCGAGCTTGTCCTGACCATACCATCCGCCAGTACCAAGCGTAACAAGCCGCTCAAGCCATGACCCCTTGTACTGCGCCCTCAAGTCCTCGTTCATCCGGCATGCCTTGCATTATCGATGCTCTTCCACATTGGCATCAATGAGGGCCTTGTTGTAGGCGCTCAGTGCTTCAACTTGATCCACCCAGCCTACCTGCACTCCATTGTCACGCTTGTCAAAAACTGCAAGGCGACTGTACCCGCCTTCATCGAAAGTGCGAAGTGTCTTCTCCAGCGTGTCTGTCGGTATCAGTCTGGGCCGGTCAAGCAACTCCTGCGGATGCGCCATCTCGTCAGGCGTCAGCTTGCTCATGAAATCCCGCACTGTCCAGGTGCGTACAATGCGCAAATGTGAACCTTCACCCAGAAAAACACCGCGCTGCGCCAGCAGCCACAGGAAATAGCTCTTGCCCAGAACCCCCTGCGTTATCATCGAGGCAATTGAAACAGACAGCAAAAGCGCAATGGTCAGCTCGTAGCCGCCGGTCAGTTCAAACACGATGAGCGCCGTTGAAATGGGGGCGCCAAGCACTGCACCAGCCACTGCACCCATGCCAAGCAAGGCGTAGACCGCGGAACTGGACGCATAGTGCGGCACAACACTGGCCGCGATGATACCGAAAGCCCCGCCTGCCATTGCCCCCAGATACAGCGACGGCGAAAACACCCCGCCGCCAAACCGGCTGGCCATGCACACCGCAGTTGCCACCGCCTTTGCCACCAGCAGCACAAGCAGCCATTTCAGCCCGTAGCTTTCCTTCAGCGCAAGACTGGTTGCCTCATAGCCAACCCCCAGTACCTCCGGTACGGCAAGTGCCATCAGCCCGACCGCAAGGCCGCCCACCGCCGGGCGCAGCCATAACGGCATGGTAAACCGTCTCGCCGTCCAGTCGGCACTCATCACGGTCAACTGAAAACACACCGCCACCAGCCCGCACACAACACCCAAAAGCGCGAACGCAGGAAACTCCCAATATGACGCGATGTGCTGTTCACTCAGGATGAATGCCGGAAAATCCCCCAGCCAGGCGCGCGTGATCAACGTCGCGGCCACCGCCGCGAGCACCGTCGGCACAAAGGCCGACAAAGCGAAGTGGCCCAGGATCACCTCATGAGCAAACAGAACCCCCGAAATAGGCGCATTGAAACTTGCAGAAACCGCCGCCGCCGCACCTGACGCCAGCAATACCCGCCGGGCAGCAGGCTTGAGGTCAAACCGCCGGTCCAGAAACGCCGCCACACTGGCACCCAGATGCACCGCCGGGCCTTCACGGCCCACACTGGCGCCCGAGCCGATGGAAACTGCCGATACCAGCGCCGAAACAAGGCCGGTGCGCAGCGAAATGTTGGAATTGAAAAGTGCACCCGCCTCTATCACATCCGCAATGCCGTGAGCGCGGCGCTCCTTGACCAGCTTCCAGATGATCAGCCCAACCAACAGTCCGCCAATTGTCGGGCCCGCCACCACCAGCCAGGGCGCCTTGAATGAGGCAACCGTGGCCACGACATTTTCATGTGAATTGCCCAGCCACAGCCACTGGATATAGCCGATTGCCTTGCGGAACCCGAGAATGGCAAATGCCGCCACCACACCAATTGCCAGTGCCAGCATCCATGCAAGCGGATGCCGCGCCACCCGGAAGGCGCGCATCTGTGGCAGCGTCAGCCTGCCCAGCTCTGCAAAAAGCCTGTCCCGTAGTCCGCCCATCGGCGAGCCCCGCGCAATTGATTAAACCCCAGTCAACATGAACATGGGCAGGCCCGCTGACGCAAGCCGCAAAGGCCCTCTACGTGCGCACAATGCCGATTTTGTGGCCCACCTGCGGCGGAACCGGCAGGCCGGAATGCGCTTCCTGCATGGCGGCGATCTTCGCCAGGATTTCGTCAGGAAACGGCGCAGATTTCTTCGCTTCCATATTCACATGCATGCAGATGGCTTCCATGGTGGCCGACAGCCAGCCTTGTTTTGCGTGGAACATCTCCTGAATATAGTGCATCCGCTTGGCATCGTGATCCAGCATCTGCACCGTGACCTTCACCGCATCGCCTGCATGAAGCTCGCGCACATAGGTCGTGTGCGCCTCGAGCGTAAAGAATGAAGCGCCAGATTTCAGATAGTCCGGCCCCAGACCGACCAGCTCAAATGCCTCATCACACGTCCGGTCAAACAGCACCCCGTAGTACGCCATGTTGAAATGGCCGTTATAGTCGATCCAGGCGTCTTCGACCTTTTTGATGCTGCCGACAAAGGGTCGTCCAAAATCCGTCATTTTGTGATCTTCTCTTTTGTCTAAAAAGGATGCGCTGGCGGCAAACCCCAGTATAGTGATTTTCACGATCAAGGTGGAGCTAAACATGACACTTGCGGAAACAACAAGACGGAACTCGATTTCACAGGCCCTGGCAGAGATCACCGACGTGCTTGGCGACAGGCTTTCCACATCGCAGGCCGTACGTGATCATCACGGCAAGGACACAACCTGGAACCCCGGACATTCGCCGGATGCAGTGGCCTTCGTGAACACCACACAAGAAGTGCAAAAAGTTGTGCAGATCTGTTCAAGGTATCAAGTCCCGGTCATTGCCTACGGCACCGGTACATCGCTGGAGGGTCACATCACCTGCCCTTATGGCGGCGTCACCATCGATGTCAGCGCCATGAACCAGATCCTTGAGGTCAACACCCAGGACTTTGACGTGCGCGTGCAGCCCGGCGTCACCCGAAAGCAGCTCAACGAGCATATCCGCGATCAGGGCCTGTTTTTCCCGATCGATCCCGGCGCAGACGCCTCGCTTGGCGGCATGACAGCCACCCGCGCATCCGGCACCAATGCCGTGCGCTATGGCACCATGCGCGACAATGTGCTGTCACTCACCGCGGTCATGGCCAATGGTGAGATCGTGCGCACCGCAAGCCGCGCCAAGAAATCATCTGCCGGATATGACCTCACCCGGCTGATGGTCGGCTCTGAAGGCACCCTTGGTGTCATCACCGAAATCTGCCTGAAGCTGCACGGCATACCTGAATCGATTGCTGCCGGTGTGTGCCCATTCCCCAGCATCGATACTGCCTGCAACGCTGCCATCACCTGCATCCAGATGGGCATTCCAATCGCCCGTGTAGAACTCGTCGACACGGAAAACATGAAGGCCTTCAACGCCTACTCACAGCTTGGCCTGAAGGAAACCCCGACGCTGTTTGTCGAGTTTCTTGGCACTATAAACCACACCGGGGAACAGATCGAAACATTTGCATCCATCGCTGAAGATCTGGGCGGCGGCCCGTTCGACTGGGCCACGAAGGAAGAAGACCGCAACCGGCTTTGGCAGGCGCGCCACGATGGCTGGTGGGCCATAAAGGCAGTCAAGCCCGGCAAGGAAGCGCTTGGCACAGATGTCTGCGTTCCGATTTCACGCCTTGCAGAATGTGTCGAGGAGACCCGTCTCGATCTTGAGAAGCATGATCTGTACGGTCCCATTCTCGGCCATGTCGGTGATGGCAACTTCCATGTCGTGCTGTTTTGTGACCGCAATGACCCTGCCGAAGTCAAGGCCACGGAGGAGTTTATCTATCGCCTCGCCATGCGGGCCATTGCGATGGACGGCACCTGCACCGGCGAGCATGGTGTCGGTTCGGGCAAGCGCAAGTTTCTGGAGGCCGAGCATGGGTCCGGCGTCGCCGTCATGCGATCCATCAAGCAGGCACTGGACCCGAAAAACATTATGAACCCCGGTAAAATTCTACCGGGATGACAACAGCCGTCTTTTCAGGTTTGTGACCAAAAGTGAGTGTATGGAAGTCCCCATTACTGATTTTCGGCATCCTGCTGATCCTTGCAGCGGGCGCGCTTGGTTTTGGCCCGCTTTTCGTCAACTGGAACACCTACAAGGCTGATTTCCAGCGCGAGGCCAGCCTGATTACCGGCCGTGATGTGACCATTGACGGACCCGTCACCGTCAGGCTGTTTCCATGGCCGCGGCTGACCGCCCGCGATGTGCGCATATCCAATCCGGCAGGCGCACTGGTTGCTGATCTCGTGCATATTGAAAGCATCGACGCAGAAGTGGCTGTTGCCCCGTTGTTGTCGGGTCAGATTGCCCTGCGCAAGGTGAAGCTGGTGCGTCCGGTCTTTTCGGCTGAACGCATGGCTGGCGGCGGGGTAAACTGGAAGCTCAACCCGGTGGTCTCGCTGGCAGGCCTGCCCGGCGCCGAGCAGATCGCGGTTGCCGGCATAGACATTGAAGACGGCAAGCTGTTCTTTGGCGATGGCCGACGCGGCGGATTATCGGAACTGACCGGCCTTCAGGGCCGCCTCAAAGCCCCTTCACTGGACGGCCCCTGGCGTGCCGACTTGACTGCCGAGCAATCCGGCTCTCCACTCAAGATGACGGTTTCAACCAGCAAGTACCGCGAAGGCAAACCGCTGAAAGTGTCCGCAGCGATAACGCCAACGGGCAATGGCGGTTTCCTGTGGTCATTTGACGGTGAAACCCTGCGTGATGATGGCAAGATCAGTGGCCGGCTTTCAATCAGGCCTGCCGCCCGGTCCAACGGCAAGGCTGATCCACTGAACTCGCAGTGGCAGGTCGAGCTGTCTGCCGATGTCGAGGCTGACTTCGACACAATCGCCCTGACCAAAATAGAAGTGGTCCCTGCCAATGACCTTACCGGCAGCAATCTGATGACCGGTTCAGCCACGATCACGCTTGGCAGGCAGCTTGTCGTTGCGACAAGGCTCGACGCCGCCCAGATAGACCTGGACAAGCTTGCAGGCCGCAACCTGTTCGAGCAGGTCGGCGGAGGCGCATTGCTGCATGCCGTGTCTGATGTGTTGCAGGGCCTGCCGACGGAAACCGAGGCGCGTTTTGAAACCAGTGTCACCAGCCTGATTGCGGGCGGCCAGACCCTGAGCAAGGTGAGCCTGTCAGGCCAGATGACGCCGCAGGCATTGCGGATATCCCGGATTTCCGCTGACTTGCCGGGACAGACACGAACCAGCTTTTCCGGGGTCCTGCTGCCTGCTGGCACAAGCGACCTGCCGCAACTGGCAGGCGAGGTAAATGTGCAGTCCGGCTCGCTGCGCGATTTTGTGGCATGGGCCAGGCCCGATTCAGCCGAAACCATTCAGAAAGTATGGTCAGGGGCCAGGGGCCGGCTGGGCTTTACCGCACAGCTTGGCTGGACACCTGACACATTGCGCCTGTCTGCCATCAAGGCGACGCTTGATGATGCCAGCACATCCGGTTCCTTTCGCATCGCACATGGCGACATCCCGTCCCTGAACATCCGGCTTCTGGCTGACAGCTTAAACATTGACCGCTATGCCCCGCGCGGTTTCTCCACCAGCGCCATGGAAGACGGAACCTTGGCAGGCCTGAGTGATCTTGCAGCCACAGCAATTGCCTTCGGCGACACACAGATCACCATACAGACCGATACCCTGCTCATGCATGGCGTGGAAGCGAAAGACATCGCAGTCGACATCGACGTTTCCGAAGGCGCAATTGAGCTGCGAACCGTTCAGATAGGCGGCATTGGCGACGCCAGGCTTGACATGGCAGGTGTACTGAACTTTCCCGATGAAGGTATCACCGGCTCGCTGTCCGGTGAATTCAGGGCAACCGACCCGCGCCCGTTCCTGCGGCTTGCCGGTGTGCTCGACCCGTCCAGCGCACAATTGCCCTGGGCTTCAAGGCTTGGCCCGGTAGATCTGAAAGTCCTGAGCGAGGTCAGCACCACAGCCCACAACAACAAGCTCACCCTGTCGCTCAGCGGCACCACGGCTGGCGCCA
>Ga0307380_10012521_pt1 | contig 10550 bp, 7 predicted proteins | sample UN3MG_FD_202239 | JGI IMG/M metagenome (GOLD analysis project Ga0307380, IMG submission 202239) | Soil microbial communities from Risofladan, Vaasa, Finland - UN-3 | ecosystem: Environmental > Terrestrial > Soil > Coastal area > Acid sulfate soil | place: Finland: Risofladan, Vaasa | collected... | reverse complement strand
GATCGGGTTCCAACCGGTCAAGCCCCTGCCACCCGCCGTCAGTCCGGCAGGGTCCGTTGTGCGGACGACCGCTGCGGCGGTAGTGACCCAAAAGCCTCAGTGCATGAGCTGACCCCGCAACTTTGCCGCCGGGCGCCGGTATAAACCGACGTCTCCTTTCAAGACATGTGCCTCCGTCTAAGCGGGCGGCAGCCGGACGGGTAAACCCCGCCCGGCTGCCGGCTTTTCCCGTCGATCGAACCCGTTGCTACGGGCAGCCTTGGCCCCAGTTGGACAGGAGGATGCCCAGGTCGGACTGATCGGTATCGCCGTTGCCGTCCAGGTCGCCGTCAGCGCTGGTCATCCAGGCTGCCAGCAAGATCCCCAAGTCGGACTGATCCACGCAGCCATCGCCGGTGAGATCGCCGGGGCGTAATCGGATATGCAGGACGACGCCCGTGTCGCCGAACGGCGTGCCGGTTCCGTTGGCGAGGACGTAGATCTCACCCTGGGCGTCCTGCCCGAAGCCGAGCAACGACAATCCCAGTTCGGCTTGGTCCACGAGCGGGAACTCGCGGAGTGCGTTGGTCTCGTCGAGGTAGAACAGTCGCCCGTCGTTGCTGAAGGTCTGCGCGAAGTCGCCGAAAACGTAGCGACCGCTAAGCGGGGCAATCCTGCTGCCGCGGTAGACGAATCCGCCGACGATGGCGATGCCCTCGTTGTGGTCATACTGGGCCCGATGGGATCGATCAGCCCACCCGGCACATCGAGCGGCATGTCGGTCACGTAGCCGGGCTCGTTTCCGTTGGCTACGAAGAAGAACGTGCCTTCCTTATAGTTCCAGCCGTAGTTCCCACCGGAGACCACCAGGTCGATCTCTTCGATGTCGTTCTGGCCGACATCGCCGACGTAGAGATTGCCGGTCAGCGAATCGAACGAGAAGCGGAACGGGTTGCGGAAGCCGTACGCGTAGATCTCGTCGAGGCCGTCCAGGCCGACGAACGGGTTGTCACCCGGGATGCCGTACTGGCCGTTTCTGGAATTGTTGCCAAGCGGATCGATGCGAATGAGAGTTCCCAGGATCGTATCCGTGTCCTGACCGTTGCCGATGCAGCCGTGACCGACCACCGGATCGCCGACAACGGGCGGACCGCCATCCTTGTCATCGCGGGCGCCGCCGTCACCGAGGACGATGTAAAGCTGGCCGTCCGGACCGAAGGTCATTGCGCCGGCGTTGTGGTTGAACTGCGGCTCGTCGATGCGCAGCAACTCGCGGGCACTGTTCGGATCGACGACCGAGTTCTCATCCGCCGGGTTGGGCACCTGCCATTCGAGGATGACCGTCTGGTGGTTCGGATCGAATCCGAAGGGCATGGTCGAGAAGTCGGCCTCGCCGGCCACCGGCTCCGACGTGTAGGTGTACAGCAGCCCATTGCTCAGGTAATCGGGGTGGAACGCCACGCCCAGCAAGCCGCGCTCGTCGAAGCTGTCCGGCCCGAAGACACCCAGCTCAACCAGCCGAGCACTGACGTCGAGGAAGACGTCCTTGGTTCCGGTGTCCAGGTCGATGGCCCACAGGGTCCCGTCCTGATCCGTGACGAACAGGCGATCCGTATCACCCGGCGCGAAGGTGCCCCAGTTCGGGGCCGTCAGCCCGGTGGCGACCGTCTCCAGTTGGATATGGAGGTCGCCCGCCGCGATCACGTCCGGGATCGGGTTGGTGAGCGGACCCGGCATAACCTGCCCGCGAATCTCGCCCGGCGGGTGAATGTCGGTGTGAATGTTCACGTACCATAGCCCCGCCAGAAGATCTGCCACTTGCTGCTCGGTCAGCGTGGCCGAGCCGACCTTCGGACTCCCCAGCGGCAGCGTGATCTGAACGCCGGCATTCTGGCACTGCGGCGCCGGCCCGTGAAAGTGGGCGGCGGCCTCGCTGCCTTCCAGCCCGCTGAACGTGATCTCCCAACTGAACTGATTCGTGCTGGGTAGCAAGGTTGCGGTTCCGCTCGCGGTCGCGGTCGTATCCGCCGCCGGCACCTCCTGGTCCCCGTCGAGTGTGATGACGAAGTCTACCGCGTCGAGGTCAACCGTGATCAGGCCGACCATGCCCAAAAAGCAATGGGGTCGGCAGAAATAGGGGATTTCGGCAACGTCGTCCGGAATGACGAACTCGAAATCCGGGTCGCCACTGGTCATCGGGTCATCGAAGTAGAGTTCGTCATACGTGCAATCCGTACCTGACGTTACCGTGTGGCTGCCGCTCTCCCAGACCCAGCGGACCGTGTCGCCCGGAGCGACCGTGATGTCGGCCGGGTCGAACTCAAAGTTCCGCACGATCACTTCGTGCGTGGCCGCGGTGGCGATGCCGGCCGCCGCCAAGGCGGACAGAACCGTTACTAGGTAACTCTTCCAGACGAACCTGCCGCGCATTCCTTGCTCCTTTCACAGATAGCTATGTCGTAAGGGGATAGAGGTTTTGCGTGGACTGCTGGTCGCCCTTGCAAGAGGTCGGCCGCCCTGCCTGTTACGTGCAAACCGCACCGCCGCCAGAGAATTCCCCCACCTCGCGAATTGGCGAAACACAAGCAGCGGCCGCGCCGGTTGTCCGCCGAGGTGTCGCGGACCTTTGCCGCGCGCCGATGGAACAAGGCGCACCACGCCCCATTCGGCACATGCTACGACTGTCTCAAGCGCGCTCTCGTCGGCGGCGCGTAAGCAGGGCACGGGCGGAGGAAAAGGCCCGTGCCCTTATAGAAACACCATGGTGCGGCCCGCAGGGTCAGCCCTTGACGCGGCTGAACCGTGTCGAGGGTCAGTTGCTCCTGAGCTTATCCAGGAACCCTTCCAGCTTGCGGGCGCGAACCGGGTGTTGCAGCTTGCGGATCGCTTTCGCTTCGACTTGCCGCACGCGCTCGCGCGTGACCTTGAAGATTTTGCCGACCTCTTCGAGTGTATAGGTGTACCCGTCGCCGATGCCGTAACGCAGCTTGATGATCTCCCGTTCGCGGTAGGTCAGCGTCTTGAGCACCGCCTCGATGCGGTCCCTGAGCATGTCGCTGGCGGCCGTGATGACCGGCGACTCGGCCCGCTCGTCCTCGATGAAGTCGCCGAAGTAGGAGTCTTCGCTCTCGCCGACCGGGCGGTCGAGCGAGATGGGATGTCGGCTGATCTTCATTACGCGGCGGGCCTCGGAGACGGGCATATCGGCTTCGCGGGCGATCTCTTCGATCGTCGCCTCGCGTCCCAGGGCCTGGAGCAATTGCTTGCTGATGTTCCGCAGCCGGCTCATCGTTTCGATCATGTGCACCGGGATGCGGATTGTGCGGGCGTGATCGGCGATCGCCCGCGTGATGGCCTGGCGGATCCACCAGGTGGCGTAGGTGCTGAACTTGTATCCGCGGCGGTACTCATACTTGTCCACCGCCCGCATCAACCCGGTGTTGCCTTCCTGAATGATGTCCAGGAAGGCGAGCCCGCGGTTGCGGTACTTCTTGGCAATCGACACGACCAGTCGCAGGTTGCCGCCGGCCAGCCGCCGCTTGGCCTCCTCGTACTCCCCGAACACCTTCTGTGAGTCGTCCAAGCGCTTGCGCAGGTCCTCCACCGACTCCGAGTCCAGGTCCGTGATCCCGTCGAGTTCCTCCTTCATCGCTTCGGCCTCTTCGGGAGGCAGCGACTTGCCGCGTCTCTTGAGCTCTGCCTGGAGCGACTCCGCCTTGCGCGTCATGGCGTTGAGCTTGCGCATCATGGGTGTGATGCGGCTGGTGCGTAGCGGGAGCTCCTCGAGCAGCGTGACCGCCCGCCGCCGACGTTGATTCATCCGCTCCTGGGCGGCCTGACGGGCGGCAGCCGCGGTGCGGGCTTCGCGGATCAGGTTCCAGTCGACTTGATTGAGCTCCGCCAACTTCCGCACGGTCGTCAGGTTGGCCGGCAGGCGCTTGATGATCGTGGCTTTGGCCATGCTCTCGGCGGTGGATATCTTCATGGTGCGGTCAAAGGGGCTGCGTCCGTCCGCGACCGACTGCATCAGCGTGGCCGCCTGCTGCATGCAATAGTCGTTTTCGAGCACCTTTCGGCGGAAGGCCATGCGGGTCAATTCGATCTTCTTGGCCAGAGCGATTTCCTCTTCGCGAGTGAGCAGGGGGATCTCGCCCATTTGGGTCAGGTACATGCGCACGGGGTCGTCGATCCGCCGCGCGGTGGCCTCGGCCAGATCCACCTCGGTGATCTGATCGAGCCGCTCGCCGCCCTCCAGCGTTCCGGCCGGCTTGCGGCGCGCATCGCGCAGCTTGTCGGCCTCGATCTCGTCGATCATCTGGATGCCGCTCTGCTCGATGCGGTTGAGGACGCTTTCGAGCTTGTCGGGCGAGATGGCCTCGTCGGGCAGCGTCTCGTTCAGCTCTTCCCAGGTGAGGTACCCGCGCTGCTTACCGACGACGATCAGCTCGTTTACGCTTTGCTCGATCGGGTCTATGTCAACTGTGCCCGTTGTCATTCAGAATCTCCGGTCCGATCGGGAGGCGCGGCCTGGGGCCCAACGGCTGCATTAATGAATTCGTCCGTCGCCCCGATTCATGCTCCGCGATTCTCGATTTCCGCCTGCACAACGCCTCCCCGCCGCCACGATCAGCGGCGACCACGACTGTCAGGCTCTTCCTCCGGTTTCTGTGTTCCAGCGGCTGCCAGCGGCCAACACCCGGTGCTGCCGGCGGGCTACGTCCAGCCACGATGCATAGGCCTTGTGCCCGTCGCGGTCCGCGGCACCCTGCCCGCGCGTTCGCCCTTGAAGCTCCGCCATCTGCAACACCTCGAATTCGGAAGTCAGGCGTTCCCGGGCTGCCCGGCAAGCCTCTCCGGTCGGAAGTCCCGTGTCCACGCGCTCAATGGCCCGGCTGACCAGCTCACACAACGCGCTGTCTTCGCAGTGCCGCAGCACGTCACCCCTGGTGAAGACGCCGCAGTCCTCCCTTAGCTGCCCGAAAATGGCGTGCAGCCGTCCCCATGTTTCGCAGCGGGCGGCGGCCGCAACGAGCACCTCATCTACGCCCGCCCACAAAGTCGCGTCCGTCAGCACCAGCCCGAAGAGCTCTTCCGCCGCGGCGACCATCCCCGCCGGCAACCCGCGGATCGACGCGTCGTACGCGGGCATGGCCAGCGTCTCGGGCGTGGCGGTCGGTCTCCGGCTTGCGGTTGTCTTGGCGGTCGCCAGTAGCTCGTAAATGCTTCGGGGTGGCAGAGATAACAACTCGCTCAGCCGCCCGACCAGTAACCCCTCCGCTAGCGGATCGAGTCCGCCCGCCAGGCTGGCGCCGGCCACGAACTGAATGAATTCCTCCAGGGCGATCCGCCGGCCGCGAGAATCGCTCTCCTCCAGCCCGGCCACGGTTTGCGACCATTTGAATTCTAGCGCGTCAACTGCTGAATGCAACAAAGACTCGAATCCGCTCGCCCCCTCGGTCGTCACGCAATCCGCGGGGTCCTGTCCGGTGCCCATAATCAGCACCCGGACGTCGATCCGCCCGCGTAGGGCCGTCGCAACCGCCCGGTCCGCCGCCTGCATCCCGGCCTTGTCGCTGTCGAAACAAAGTACCAGCGAACCGGCGAACGGCCTGAGCAGCTTGACGTGCGCCTCGGTCAGGGCGGTGCCCATAGTGGCCACGACGTTCTCGAACCCGTGCTGGTACAATAGGATGGCGTCCGTGTAGCCCTCGACGATGATGGCCTCCGACTGCGCCTCGATGGCTCGGCGGGCCTGATCGAGCCCGTACAGCACGCGGGACTTGCTGAACAGGGCGGTTTCCGGGGAGTTGAGGTACTTGGCGTCGTCGTTACCGAGCGTCCGCCCCCCGAACGCCACCATTCGGCCCATGGCATCGCAGATGGGGAAGATCAGCCGGTTGCGGAATCGATCGTAAGTCTTTTTGTTTTCGTTAGTTGTGACGAGCCCGCCCTGTTGGGCGGTTTCGGGAGCGATCCCGGCGCGCCCGGCCGCCCGCAACAGGTCGTCCCAGCTATCCTTGGCCAGTCCCAGCCCGAAGCGCGTAATTGTCTGGTCGTTCAGCCCTCGGCCACGGGTGTACGCGCGGGCCGCTGCACCGGCGGGCCCGCGGAGATTCCGCTGGAAGTGCGATCGGGCCCAGTTCAGCGCCTTTCGGATTCGCTCGCGGATGGCAGCCGACTGGGGATCGGCTCCGGGCACGCGGACGTCGATTCCGGCTCGCCTAGCAAGGGTGGCCAGGGCTTGGCGGAACTCGACTCGCTCATAGAGCTGAACGAACTTGATTGCGTCGCCGCCCGCCCCGCACGACCAGCACTTGAAGATCTGCTTAGGCGGGCTGACCGAGAGCGACGGTTTATGGTCGTCGTGGAAGGGACACAGGCCGACGTATTCCTTCCCCCGCCGGGACAAGTTCACCCGCTCCCCGACGACCTCGACGATGTCAACGGCCTCTAAGACCTTGTCTTTTAAAGAGTTATCCATTTGAATGGGTCGCGTGGCCTGACGCCACAAGGCAACGCGGCAAACTCACCCGCGCCTGACAAACAGCAACCGGCTGCTGTTGGAGTTAAATATAGCCCAAGTTTCGCGCCCGGTCAATTTTTCCCGGACTTTTGCCCGGGTGGTGACAGGTTATTAACTACCTGTCAACACGCTGGTTACGACCACGAGCGGGTCCGCTGAACCGCTCCCGCGGACCGGCGCGAAACCTTGCCGGAACCGCTTCCGCCGGCAGGCCCGCGACTCGTCGTCTCGATGACGGCGTCCTTGCGGTTTCGATTCCGGACGCTAGCTCTCGCTGGCGCTGGGCGTTGAGACCTCGGCGTGCACCGGCATCTTCGTCACCGCGTCCGTCGCCAGCAGGGCCTGCATGATCTGGTCGCCGACGTTGCTCATGCCGGCCGGCGTGTACGGCACCATCATGATCGTGGCCTTGCTTTGCGTGCCGACGGCGTGGACGGTGTCGTAGTGCTGCGTCAGCAGCACCATCTTGGTGGCCTCTTCCGGCGAGATGCCCGCCTCGGAACACGCGCCCACCGATTCCTTGAGACCTCGGGCGATGGCCAGACGTTGGCGCGCGATGCCGACACCCTGCAATTCCTTGGCCCGCGCTTCGGCTTCCGCCGCCGCGATCGTCCGGATCTTCTTGGCCTCGGCCTCGTTCTTGGCGGCCTCCTTCAGTCGGGCGCTGGCGTTGACCTGGTTCATGGCCTTCTTGACCGCCGCGTCGGGCTGAATGTCATTCACCAGCGACTGCATGATCGTGTAGCCGAACTGCTCCATGATCTCCGCCAACCGTTCTTTCACCGCCGCTGCGATCTTGTCCTTCTCGGAGAACACGTGGTCCACCGGCATCTCCGGCACCAAGGCCCGGACCGTGTCGAACACGTACGAGCTGATCTGTTGCTGCGGGTTCATCAGCTTGTAGTATGCCAGCTTGACATTCTCCTCGGTCTCGCGGACGAAGTACTGCACGGCGATCAGCAGGTCCACGAACACGTCGTCCTTGGTCTTGGACTCGACGGTGATCTCCAACTCGCGCACGCGGTGCGTCACCCGGCCTGCTACACTGTCAATCAGCGGAAATTTGTAGTTCAGACCCGGCTCGGCGACCTTGTGGAACTTCCCGAACCGCTCGACAATCGCCCGCGTTTGCTGCTCGACCTTGAAGAATCCCGTCAACCCCACGAGCAGTAGTAGACCCAGTATCACCAGGATAACGACGCCTGCCATGGTGTTTCTCCTTTGCCACGAGGGCGCACAAACCTACGTTTCCGGGCCGAATTCCGCCGAAACCAACGACACGCTCAGCGCCCGCATCGGTGCGGGCAGCTCATACGACGGCACCTCGACGTTCACTTCTTCGCCGCGCGGCAGGGCCTCCACCGTATGCTCCACGGCGAATAGCTTCTTGCCGCTGTCATCTTCGCCACGCACCTCCAGCACGACCTCCTGGAGCGGATAACCGGCGTTGAATAGCAGGACGCCGATACTCTCGGTGCTCAGCAGCCGCTCGCCGCCCCAGGCGGCCTCACAGCGGAAATAGAGCTCCGCCGCCCGCTGACACAACTCGAATCCCTCGGGCGGCGCCAACGGCTCGGGGTGGCGGATGTGCCCGGCCTCAGATGGGCCGTCGAGCCCGGTTCCCAGCGCCAAGCCGCAGTTGGCGCAAAAGCGCGCCACGGGCCGGTTTGCACTTTGACACCGCGGGCACGTTCGTTCCATTTCTACCTTACTGCCGCTGGCCGTTACGCTACTGGAAGTCTAACCTTCCCCGACCGGCCTGCAACTATAAACACATCGGGGGCTTGTAACCCTCATCTGCCCAGAGTCTCACGATCTGCAGTAAGCGAGCCCCCCAATAGGACTACACCGCCATATTCAATCAGCATGTCTCTGATCGTCCATGACCAGCGCGAACCCGGCACCATACCGCTCGCAGGCGCCGATGATGGCCCGCTGGTGGGGCAGTCGTCAGTTTATTTGCGCTTATGCGCGTGACGACAGAAAGTCTCGGCATACCTTGCGACTCAGGCGAAGGTTGCTCCGGAAGGAAAGATTGCCCGCCAGCGCACTGAGCGGCTTGCGCCTTTGCCAGAAGCTACCCCACACCCGGCGCAGGATGTGCCACCGGGAATAGAAGATCCCGTCGCAGGTCTCCATCTCCCTGAGGATTTCCGCGCAGGAGAAATGCCGGTAACGGGCCACGGGAAACGTCAGTGTGTAATACTTCCAATCTTCCGGAAAGGTGTAGGCGGCGATGCGGCGGTGTGATTCCATCTCCTCCCACAGCCGTGTGCCGGGCAGCGGCGTGAGAAACAGCGTGTTGAGGACGTCCACGCCATAGCGAGCGCCCGCCTCCGCGATCCGCTTGCCAATGCCCGGTTCATCCGTGTCCAGCCCCATAATGAACGAACCAGCCACCAGGATCTTGTGCCGCTGGATGCGACGGACGGAGGACGCGAAATCGTGGCCGTTCAGGATATTGAACTTCTTGCCGACCTCCCGCAGCCCTTCGGCCGTCGGCGATTCAAAGCCAATGAAGACGCCCGCGCAGCCGGCCTTGGCCGCCAGGGTCAGCAACTCTTCGTCATCGGCCATGTTGATCGTCGCCTGGGCAATCCACTGCTTGCGCAGCTTCGCCCGGATCATGGCGCGAAACAGGTCCTTCGCCCGGGCAATGTGGTCGCGGCTCGTGCCGATCAGATTGTCGTCAACGATCAGAACACGCTTTTCCCGAATCGCGCCGAATTCCCGCACGACGTCTTCAATGGGCCGCTGCCGGTAGCCACGTCCGTTGAACGCCGTCACACTACAGAAGCTGCAATCGAGCGGGCAGCCACGCGTGGTCTGAATCGCGCCGAGCGCATAATCGCCTGTCAGCAGGTCATGCCGGGCCGGCGGAATCTCATCCATGTTCGCGGGCGCGCCGGCGTATCTGGGCCTTAAGGCGCCATGCCGGACGTCGGCCAGAACCTGCGCCCAGATAGGCTCGGCCTCCCCCGTTACCACCGAATCCACGCGCGCCAGGGCCTCTTGCGGACGCATGGTGGCATGAATGCCCCCCATCACTACCGGCACATCCCGGCTGCGGAACTTGGCCGCCACTTCGTAAGCGCGGTTCGCCTGCGAGGTAAACGCGGTAACGCCCACCAGATCCGGGCGCGGCAGGGCCTCGTAGTCAGGCAGGCGGACGTTCTCGTCGAAGATCGTGATCTCCCACTCCGGTGTGGTCAGGGCGGCCAGGACCAGCAGGCCCAGCGGCTTCCAGACGCGGTAGCGGTTCCAGCCGCTCTCTTTGACGTGGGTCAGGCTTACGAGCGGGTTACAGGGATTGATCAGATACAGGCGAATGGCCGCGGTCCTTCCACCCGGTATTTCCCATTTGGCGCCAGGTGCTCGCAATCGTACCCGCACAGGCCGCGGCCTCGCAAGCGAGAACGAGAACCCTGCCCCGAATCCATGCTCGTCACCGGCGGGTGCCGTCCGAACGACCCCACTGGACTACCAGGGTGCGCCTTCGTCCATCTGTCTACGTAACTCCACCCGTCTCCCCTCGTGAATCGTCCGATTCTTCATCCATCCCGCACCATCATCCGACCTTCGGCAGTGTCGCCGGAGATGGACACCGAGCAACCGAACAAGTCACTGGCTGCGCCGTCGGAGGCGGTGAGCTTGGCCTCTTCGAGCCAGGCTGAGCCGTCGAACCAGAACACGTACGCTGAGCCGGAAGAGTTGCCGTTGTCGTCGTCCTGCTCCGCCCCAATCACGGCTAAGTCGCCGGAGACGGATCCCACCTTACCAAAGCAGTCAGCCGCCGCGCCATCGCAGGCAAGGAGCTTGGCCACTTCGTCATGCGCCAAGCTGGTTGGATTGGCCGCCAGGACGCCGATAAGGCCAACGACCGTCATGCACCGCCTGTTTGGCAATCGCATTGTCATTACTCACTATAAGAAGACGCACATTTGTCGCCTGACCGCTGGGCCTTACCCCCGATTGCCGAGCGCCACTGTCGGAACTGTCATGCCGTCTCGCTCTCCTTCGCGCGGTCGCTTCTCCCAACTTGCCCGTC
>Ga0307380_10012520_pt1 | contig 10550 bp, 11 predicted proteins | sample UN3MG_FD_202239 | JGI IMG/M metagenome (GOLD analysis project Ga0307380, IMG submission 202239) | Soil microbial communities from Risofladan, Vaasa, Finland - UN-3 | ecosystem: Environmental > Terrestrial > Soil > Coastal area > Acid sulfate soil | place: Finland: Risofladan, Vaasa | collected... | reverse complement strand
CGCCGGCGCCTGGGTTGATTATGTCTATCTCCGCGACAATCCCGCCGGGCCGCACAAGGAGCATTGGCAGCACAGCGCCGGCTGCCATTCTTGGCTCGTGGTGACCCGCGATACGCGCACCCATGAAATCCTCGCCATAGAATTCGCACGCGAGGGGAACTGACATGTCGCCTCCACAAATCAATCGCTTGCGCGATAAGGGTCTCGTTGACCGCAAGAAGGTTCTGCGCTTCGACTTCGACGGTACCCGGCTCACCGGCCATCCCGGCGACACGCTCGCCTCGGCCCTTCTGGCGAACGGCATTCGCTTGGTCGGACGCTCGTTCAAATATCACCGTCCGCGCGGCATCCTGACCGCTGGCTCCGAGGAGCCGAATGCGCTTGTCGAGTTGCGCACCGGCGCGCGCCGCGAGCCCAACACTCGGTCCACCACCGTCGAACTGTATGACGGCCTCAATGCCGCGAGCCAGAATCGCTGGCCGTCGCTGAAATACGATCTGCGGGCGGCAACCCAGCTCGCCGGGCCGGTTTTCAGCGCCGGCTTCTACTACAAGACCTTCATGTGGCCCGCCGCCTTCTGGGAGAAGGTTTACGAGCCGCTGATCCGGCGCTCAGCCGGCCTCGGCCGTGCCGCAGACGCCGCCGACCCCGATCATTACGAGAAAATGAATGCCTTCTGCGACGTGCTGGTGATCGGCGGCGGTGCGGCCGGGTTGTCCGCGGCGTTGGCTGCCGGCCGGGCCGGCGCGCGCGTCATCCTGTGCGACGAGGACTTCCGTCTCGGCGGCCGGCTGCTCGCCGAGCGCGACGAGATCGACGGGTTGCCGGCGCTCGAATGGCTGAAGGCGGCGGAAGCGGAACTGGCAAGCCTTCCCGATTGCCGCATCTTCCGCCGCACCACAGTGTTCGGTGTCTATGACGGCGGCACCTATGCGGCCATCGATCGCGTCAACGAACATGTGCCCGTGCCGCCGGAGCACGCGCCACGCCAGCGCCTCTGGCGGATCGTCGCCAAGCAATCGATCGTTTCCGCTGGTGCCATCGAGCGGCCGCTTTTATTCGGAGACAACGACCGCCCCGGGGTTATGCTGGCGGGCGCCGTGCGGACTTATGTCAACCGCTTCGGCGCGGCGCCGGGACGTCATGTGGTCGTCTTTGCCGACAACGACGCGGCCTTCCGCACGGCCGCCGATCTCGCCGAAGCGGGCATCAAGGTCGAAGCGCTCATCGATGCCCGCCGCGATGCCTCGCCGATCACGCAAGCCGCCGCGGAATCCGCTCGCGCCCCGTATTTTGCCGGTGCCGCGATTGCCAGCGTGCGCGGCGCCCATGGCATCAAGTCGGTCCTGGTCACCGAGGCGAACGGCCATACGCAGCAATTCGACTGCGATGTGCTCGCCATGTCCGGCGGCTGGAGCCCGACCATCAACCTCACCACCCATCTTGGCGGCAAGCCCGTCTGGGACCACGCGCTCTCGGCCTTGGTGCCTGGCGATCTGCCTCCCGGCATGGCCGTGGCCGGCGCCGCCGCCGGAAAATTTGCCCTGACGGCTTGCCTTGCCAGTGGCGAGGGGGCGGGGGCCGAGGCCGCCCGAGCTTGCGGCTACTCTCCTTCGGCTCCCGCTCGCCGCTCCCCTGCCGAAAAGACTGAGCCCGCGAGCCCGCTCTGGCAGGTGGAGAAGAGCCGCGGCAAGGCCTTCGTCGATTTCCAGAACGACGTCACGGCCTCCGATGTGAAGCTCGCTACACGCGAGGGCTTCCGCGTGCCCGAGCACGTCAAGCGTTACACCACGCTCGGTATGGCCACCGACCAGGGCAAGACCTCGAACCTGAATGGTGCGGCGGTGATCGCCGGACTGACCGGGCGCTATGTCGGCGCCGTCGGTACGACCACGTTCCGGCCGCCTTACACGCCGGTGGCGATTGCTGCGTTGGCCGGCCATCATCGCGGAACGGATTTCCGTCCCACGCGCCTGACCCCGTCTCATCTATTCGCCACGGAGCAGAACGCCGTCTTCGTCGAGGCCGGCGCTTGGCTCCGCGCGCTGTATTTTCCGCAAGCTGGAGAGAAGCCGCAAGAGACGGTCAATCGCGAAGTGGCGACGGTACGCACGAAGGTCGGGGTTTGCGACGTGTCGACTCTCGGCAAGATCGATGTGCAAGGCAGCGATGCCGGAGCATTCCTCGACCGCGTCTATGCCAACACCTTCTCCACGCTCGCGATCGGCAAGGCCCGTTACGGCATGATGTTGCGCGAGGACGGCTTCGCCATGGATGACGGCACCACCGCGCGGCTCGCCGAGGACCACTACTTCATGACCACCACCACCGCCAACGCGGTCAAGGTGATGCAGCATCTCGAATTCTGCCATCAGGTGCTATGGCCCAAGCTCGACGTGCAGACCGTCTCCGCTACCGAGCAATGGGCGCAATACGCCGTCGCCGGCCCGAAGGCGCGGCACGTGATCGAGGCGCTGCTCGACTCCGGCCAGGACATCTCCAACGAAGCCTTCCCCTATATGGCCGCAGGCGCCTTCACGGTGTGCGGCGGCGTGAAAGCGCGTCTCTACCGGCTCTCCTTCTCCGGCGAGCTCGCTTATGAGATCGGCGTCCCCGCGCGCTATGGCGACGCCTTGATGCGCGCGATAATCGAAGCGGGCACACCCTTTGGCATCGTGCCTTACGGCACCGAGGCGCTCGGCGTGATGCGCATCGAGAAAGGCCATGCCGCCGGCCCTGAACTGAATGGTCAGACTACGGCGCACGATCTCGGGCTGGGCAAGATGGTGTCGAAGAAGAAGGACTTTATCGGCCGCTTCATGGGCGAGCGGCCCGCGCTCACCGAAGTGGAGCGGGCCTCGATGGTCGGCTTGCGGCCCGTCGACAAGGACGCGAGCATTCGCGCCGGCGCCCATCTCGTGCCCAAGGATGCCGACGCGACCGCGGCCCACGATCAGGGTTTCGTCACCTCCATGGCCTATTCGCCGGAGCTTGGCACCTGGATTGCGCTGGGGCTGCTCGCCCGCGGCTTGGAGCGCCATGGCGAGGTGATCAAAGTGTGCGATCCCTTGCGCGGCACCGAACTGCTCGCCGAGGTCGGTTCTACCTGCTTTGTTGATCCAGAAGGAGCGCGCCTCCGTGGCTAAGCTCGCAACAAAAATTGCGCTCACGCCGATGTCGGCGCTTCATGGCATCGCCACGCCCGGCCGCTTCGGTAAGGCCGATGGCGCCCCCGGTGTCACCATCGACGAACGCGGGAATCTCGGCCTCGCCACGGTCGCCGCCCGCAAAGGCCAGGACGACGCTCTGATGGCCGCCGCGCGCGAGGCCTATGGCGTCGAACTTCCCGCGCACTCATCGTTTGTCCAAGGCAAGACAGTGAGCTTCATCGGCTATGGGCCGGGCCAATGGCTCGCGGTGTCTGAGGCGCTCGAGAACGAGGCGCTGGCCGAAGATCTGGCCCCGCGCTTCACGGGTATCGCCTCCGTCGCGGACCAGTGCAGCGGCCGCGCGGTGTTGCGCGTGAGCGGGCCGCGGGCCCGCGACGTGCTCGCCAAGGGCCTCGCCATCGATCTCGACCCCCGCGTCTTCCCGGCCGGCGGCGCCGCAACCAGCACCATTTCGCATATGGGCGTGCAGCTGTGGCAAGGAGAGGCGGGGAGTTACGACATCGCCATCTTTCGCAGCATGTCGGCAAGTTTCTGGCGCTGGCTGACGGCGAGCGCCGCAGAGTTCGGCTACGAGGTCGTCACGACATCGTGACCCGAAAGGTGCCGCTTTCCGCGCAAAATAGGGTCTTGGCGCGCATTTTGGCCTCGAAAGGCGCTTTGGGATTTGTGACAAGAACAGCTAGGATATCATTCCGTTCATAAGCGGGTTTGGGGCGACGCGCTCCACGCGGCACCGGCCGGCCGCAGGCGAGGCTAGACCATAACTAGACCATAAAGAGCACGGCCGTCGGCTCTTGAAAGAGTGAGACGTCGCCATGATCCGTCATTTGATTGCCGCGCTTGCGCTGGGCCTCGTCGCGTGTGGTCCCGCGGCCGCCGTCGAGCCAGAACCCGCCGAGCCCGAGGCGCAAGATCAGGCCGATCCGTCACGGCCGACACGCATGGGCGAGGAGAAAGAAAAGACCGTTTACGTGCAGCTCATCGTCAAGGCCTGCCATCGGGCCGAGACGCCGCTCGAGCCCACTGGCCAAGGCAAGATTTACGACAACGAACAGTCGCTGACGCTCGAGGAGCGAAAAGCCGCCTTGACCGCCTTAGGCTGTATCGACGTGCCGGTGCCTATGGAATTTCTCGCCGATCTCATGTCGCCCAATGCCTGCATGGGTCATGCGGGATTTCTCGCGGCCATGCAGTTTCTCGAGCAGCGGCAAGATCTCTCCGAGTTTCCGGCTGTCGGCGCATGGCAATGCGTGATCACCGACCATGAGGTGATCGGCGCGACGACGATGTAACGCCGCCGCGCCTTGATCTCTATACGCGCTTTAGCGTGATCTTGACCGCCACGGCCCGAGTCACTTCCAGGACGACCATGTCGCCGACTTCGATCCCGTCGAAGCCCGGGACGCCCGGGTCGATGTAGATGGTGCGGGTCTTGCCGCCGGTGCCGGCAAACGTGACTAGGCGTTTTTGACGGTTGATGGCGCTGATGGTATCGGTCACCTCGATCGTGGTCAGGTCGCCCTCGCCGCCCGACGGCGTCGTCTCGACCCAGTCCTGCTCCGCCACGGTCGGCGTGTTCATGCTCATGCCGGCCTCTTCCTCGTTGACCATGCCCTCTTCCTTGGTCTGAGGCGGTTCTGCAGACTGCTGCACCGACGTCGCCAAGTCTTGCGTGTACTGGATGGTGACCGTGTCTTTCAGCTTGATCTCTTTGATGTCTTTAACGTCGGGGCTGATGATCGCCGCGACCGTGTTTCCGTCAGGTCCAATCACCGTGATCAGCCGCTCCGGCACCTCGATTTCCTCGACCGTGCCGGTCATCGTCATGGTTCCGGAGTCGTCATCGATGGGCATTTGCGCTCTTGCGTCGTCGATGAAGAGCATCGCGACGCCGACAGCCAACACACCCTTCACGGCGGTGAAGAGAACTTGCATGTAACTACCTCCCAGACAGAGCTTGGCTTTAAAACGGCGACTTAGGACCGGATCCAATATTGCGGCCGGCGCCACACTATAGCGGTGCCGCGCACGAGTGAACCGTCGTCGCGCCGCCCGGGAACAGGGGCCGGCACCCAATAATGGGAAATTCGCGCGGACTTCGTCCGCATCCGAGGCCGTGCCTAAGAGGCCTTGGCCTTGGCTTTGACTTTGCCCGCCCGGGCGATCGTCTTGATGGGGGCCCGGGGGCTGCCGGACATCTCGCCGATCTTGAGGTCCTGGGTCTCGACGAAGCTGCGCGCCGGCGCATCTCCGTCCAAGCCGCCGAGCTCGGTGACGGGCACCTTCCGGTTCGAAGTTTGCGTGCCGTCTTCGTAAAACACGTCGAATAAGACGAAGCCGCTCGGCCGCGCCTGCTGTTTCTTAGCCATGATACTCCAACCTTCGGCTAGGCCTCGTCCGTGCCCTTCTCGGCATCGGCGCTCGTCTCGGCGGTGACCGGTTCGGCCTCGGCCGTATTGCCAGGGGCCGTCCCGTCTTCGGGTGCGTCGCCGCGCGCTTCCTGCTTGCGCTTCAGCTTTTCCTGCTTCTTCTGCAGCTTGGCCCGGTTCCGCTCTGCTTTTTGGAAGTTGTAATTGGGTTTGAACGCCATCCTCGCTCAGTCTCCTTGTCTAGTCCGTCGCTACTTTTGCTTTCCGCGGCTTGCGCGCCTTAGGCGGGGCGGCGGCTGCCGCTTCCGCATCTGCGGCCTCTTTGGCTAGGCGCAGCTCCCGCAACCGCTCAGTCTTCAACATCATGGCGTCGTGCGCAGTCTTTTGGTCGAGTTTGAAGCTCTCTTGCCGCTTGCGGCTTTGGCTCAGGATGGTCTCGGCATTGCGCCGGGCCGCCGAGACGCGTGGTGTCGTCTTACTCATATGCGTGCCTCCGGTTGACGTGGTGCCCTGCGTGGCTTGCCGACAGCGGCAGCCGCGCCGTCCGGACGGCGGCCGCGAGGCCGTCTCCGACGTTTGTTAGCTGACGGCCGGTCCGCCGCAGTCCGCGCCGGCTGACGCTGCGCCGCCTCTTCCCGCGTTTCCGCGAGACGATGCTCGGCGACGGCCACATCCGTGCGCATCAGCCGTTCGATGGCTCTGAGATATGGCCGCTCGCTGGGATCGCAGAGCGACAGGGCGATGCCTTGCGCCCCGGCCCGCGCCGTACGCCCGATACGGTGCACATAGCTCTCGGGCTCGTTCGGCAACTCGTAGTTGATGACATGGGAGATGCCGGGAACGTCGATGCCCCGCGCGGCGATATCGGTGGCGACTAGGATGCGCACACGGCCCGAGCGAAACCCGTCGAGCGCCCGCACCCGCGCGTTCTGCGCCTTGTTACCATGCAGCGCGGTCGCTTCAATCCCAGCTTGGACGAGATGGCGGCAAACCCGGTCGGCGCCGCGCTTGGTCCGCGTGAACACGATCGCCTGACCCGTTTCCTTGTCTTTGACCAAGTCAGTCAGAACCGTGCGTTTGTCGTTTGCGCTGACGAAATAGACCCGCTGCTCGATGCGCTCGACGCTCACTTTGACCGGCGAGATGTCGACGCGAACCGGGTTGTCGAGGATGTCGTGCGCCAGCTTGGCGATCGTCGGCGGCATGGTCGCGGAGAACAGCAGCGTCTGGCGGTCCTTGCGGCAGGAACCGACGATCTTCCGCACGTCATGGATGAAGCCCATGTCGAGCATGCGGTCCGCCTCGTCGAGCACGAGGATCGAGACCTTGTCCAGCCGCACAAGGCGCTGGGAGACGAGATCGAGCAGGCGGCCTGGCGTGGCGATCAGAACATCCACGCCGGCTTTGAGCGCCTTGACCTGAGCACCCTGGCCGACGCCGCCAAAGATGACGGCCGAACGCAGGTTGAGTTGGCGCCCATAGGCGCTGACCCGCTCGGCGATTTGGCCGGCGAGTTCGCGCGTCGGCGCCAGGATGAGCGCACGCGGGGCGGATGGCGTCCGCGGCTCGGAATTGAGGGAAAGGCGGTGTAGCAGCGGTAGCGCGAAGGCTGCCGTCTTGCCGGTGCCCGTCTCGGCGACGCCGAGCAGGTCATTGCCCTGGGTGAGAATGGGAATCGCCTGCACCTGAATGGGCGTCGGCGTCAGATATTTTTCAGCTGTAAGTGCACGCAGTAGCGGCTCGGCCAGGCCGAGCGTATCAAAAGTAGGTGTCACGTATAATTATTCCTTGAACGCCGAGCACGGCGCACGGACGTGCGCGATCGTGAGGACGCTTGCCTCACCCCACGCGCTTCTGGGGGCAGACGAAACTCGGGAAATTGTCTCGGGATGAGGCGCCGCACACGTTGCGGCAGCTACGCGCGATCGCGAGCAATCAGTGTGCTTGCAACATGGAGGCCAGCCGCCGCGGTGTCAAGGAGAGATGCCTAACGGCGTAAACGCCTTATGGCGCTTCGATGGCGCGCAGACCCGGTATTGGCGCTTTGTGCCAATCGAGGGATTGTCGCCGCCACAATTCGTTGTCACCCTAGGAAACGTTGGCCGTCCAGGTCGCCACGCCCGAGCCAAAGGCCCTCGATGCTACATGTGCCGCCACTCGTTTCGACGCTGACAATCGGCCTCGTGCTGGCGTTCAGCCTCGGCTTGCTGGCCCATCGCCTCAAGCTGCCGCCGCTCGTTGGTTATCTGGTGGCCGGCATTGCCATCGGCTTTACCCCCGGCCTCGGCACTGACGTGAATATCGCCAATCAGCTGGCGGAAGTGGGCGTTATCCTCCTCCTGTTCGGCGTCGGGCTGCATTTCTCGGTGCAGGACCTCATGTCCGTGCGCGCCATAGCCATTCCCGGCGCCATCGTCCAAGGCTTGGTGGCGACCCCGCTCGGTATGGCTGTCGGCTGGTCGCTCGGCTGGAGCCCGGGGGCCGGGTTCATCTTCGGCCTCGCCCTGTCGGTAGCTAGTACTGTGGTGCTGTTGCGCATGTTGCAGGAGCGCCGCCTGCTGGAGACCGAGCGCGGCCGGGTCACCGTCGGCTGGCTGATCGTCCAGGACATCGCCATGGTCCTCGCTCTCGTCCTGCTGCCGGGGCTGACCGGCCTGTTTCAGGAGGGGCAGGCGGCGCCGGATCTCGCCGAGATGGCCCGCCAGACCGCCGAAGTGCTCGGCAAGCTCGCCATTTTCATCGTCGGGATGTTGCTGATCGGCAAGAAGCTGATTCCGATGTTGCTCCACTATGTCGCTCATACCGGAAGCCGCGAGTTGTTCCGCCTCGCGGTGCTGTCGATCGCGCTCGGTTTCGCCTTCCTCGCCGCTGAGCTGTTCGGCGTCTCCCTGGCGCTTGGTGCCTTCTTCGCCGGCATGATGCTCAGCGAATCGCAGTTGAGCCAGCAGGCGGCAACGGAGTCGCTGCCGTTGCGCGACGCGTTCGCCGTGCTGTTCTTCGTGTCGGTGGGCATGTTGTTCCACCCTGCAATCATCGTCGACGCGCCGCTGGCGCTCATCGCCACGGTGCTGATTATCATCGTCGCCAAGTCGGCGGTGGCCTTCGGCATCGTGCGCCTGTTCGGCCATGCCCGGGCTACCGGGCTGATCATCTCCGCCTCGCTGGCGCAGATCGGCGAATTCTCCTTCATCCTGGCCAATCTCGGCATGCGGCTCGGCCTGCTGCCGGGGGAGGGGCGGGATCTGATCCTGGCCGGCGCCATTATCTCCATCCTCCTCAACCCAATCCTGTTCGCCGTGCTTGACGCCTATTTCGCCCGCCGCGAGAAAGCCGCGGCCGAAGCGGCGGAGGCGGCATCGCCGGCGGAAGTCGAGGAAGAAGAGGAGTTGCCGACGCGCGAGCCCATCCGCCCGACCACCCTCGAGGACCATGTCGTGCTGATCGGCCATGGCCGGGTCGGCAAGTTCATTTCGAACGCGCTGCGCGAGCGCGGCACCCCGCTCTTCGTCATCGAGGACAATGCGGACGACGTCGCCTTGCTGAAGGAACAGGGCATCGAGGCGGTGAGCGGCAACGCGGCCGATCCCGAACTCGTCCAGGCGGCCAATCTCGGCGCGGCGCGCTGCCTGCTGGTGGCCATTCCGGATGCATTCGAGGGCGGGCAGGTGGTGGAGCAGACCCGGGCCATTAACCCCGTCCTGCCAATCATCGCCCGGGCCCATTCGGAAGCCGAGATCGAGCATCTTATCAAGCTTGGGGCGAATCTCGTGGTCATGGGCGAGCATGAGATCGCCAAGGCCATGATCGGTGATGTCGGCGATGTGCGTTCGCCCACCCGGGCCGACGCTGGCGACGCCACGCCGTCCCCGCCGGACGCCAAAGTGGTGGTGGTCTCGGCCGACGAGGTGCAGTAGCGGCCGAAGGCGGGAACTTTGGCGCGTGTGGCGGCGTTCTATCCATTCAGCTCTGCCGGCGGAGAACGGGCCTCTGTCCCGCGCGCGCCGGCCGCGATCCTGGTAGTGTGCAAGCTCCTGGAGATTTGATTGACGCGCTTCGCGGAGGAACGCGCCATGCCGAGCACGACCGGTAGAACTCTCGGGCTCCCATTGCTCGCGGCCTCATGCCTCGCCCTCCTGCAAGTTTCGGCCGCGGCCGAGAAGGCGGGCAACGCCGAGACGATTGGGCCCTGGGAGATCGAAGCTACCTACAAAGCCGATAAGTTCGATCGTTGCACCATCAGGCAAAACCTCGACGACGACATCGTCGTCACCTTCATGCGTGTGGGCGACGGGCTCACCCTGCTGCTCTCCTCGCCGAACTGGAAGCTCGAGCGCGGCAAACAATATCCGGTGACGATGAAGCTCGGTGTCCAGAGCTGGGATCGCGAGGTCGCGGCGGAAGCAAGCTCCGTCTCCATGAATGTCGACGACGCGAAGTTCGAGCGCTCCTTGAAGTCGGCGAGTGCGCTGAATGTGGTCGCCGCCGGCGCCACCATCCGTGTGCCGCTCGACAGCAGCACGGCGGCTTTCGATCGCCTCGATCGATGCGTCGAGAAGAACGAGAGGGCGGTCGAAACCAACCCTTTTGTGGTCCCGGCACGCCGGCCTTAAAGGCCGGCGTGCCGGAGGGCCAAGCCCCGGCGTGCAAAGAAAATACCAGCACCACGGCGGTCGACCCGCAAAGCACGGCGTCTGTGGACGCCGCGGTTGACGCCCCGCCACCGCTCGACGCGAAGCTGGCCAAGGTCCAAGACAAGGGCGAAGAAAACGCCGAGGCCAAGCCCAGGCCGAAAACCAAGACGGTGAAAAAGCGCGCCCGGAGCTTGCGCCGCGAGGTCGAGCGCCTGTTTTCGGTGCCCGGAAAATATCTTTCGGGCGACTAGGCCGCGCCTCGAGAACTAACCGGCGGCCGCCAGCGTGTCCACTTCCTCGTCGGTGAAGACCCGGCTCCGCGTCAGGAAGCGCAAGCCCTCGGGAGCTTCCAGGGAAAAGCCCGAGCCGCGTCCCGGCAC
>Ga0307380_10012516_pt1 | contig 10556 bp, 17 predicted proteins | sample UN3MG_FD_202239 | JGI IMG/M metagenome (GOLD analysis project Ga0307380, IMG submission 202239) | Soil microbial communities from Risofladan, Vaasa, Finland - UN-3 | ecosystem: Environmental > Terrestrial > Soil > Coastal area > Acid sulfate soil | place: Finland: Risofladan, Vaasa | collected... | reverse complement strand
GTACTTCTTCCAGGGAGAGGAAGCAGACGATCTGGAGAAAGAGTATAAAGAAATTGAGTGGTTAAGTTGTTCACTCGAAGAATACTTACTAGCTATCGCACAGAACTGGTAAAAAGAAAGGTGGCGGGCATACGGGTGGTATGTCCAACATATATTAGAGCCAAAATAATTCTAATGCCTCTAGTAATTACTTCGACTCATTCAGGGTCGGAGTAATTGCAGGTAAGTAGAATAACATTAAACAAAAGGAGGTAGTCAAATGGAAAACATTTCGATCAAAGAGACCTGGGTAAACCGGACCAAAAATTACATTGTAGGAGAGACAGAGTACTACGAGTCATTCACTGATAACGTAGGCCAGTTGTTTCGGTCACTACAAAAAGAGTTCGGGAGATGCACTAGTAAAGTTTATGTCGATCTTCCAAATGAAGTAAACCCTGTTGGGTGGGTCTTCGTGAAGATGGTAAAGTATGATGACACGGACGATTACTACTTGCAAGAGACCTGGGTAACTGTAGAACAAAAGAAAGGAGACTAGTACAATGACAGAAGTAAATCAAAACTTGGTAGGGGACATTTGCGATTATGAGTCTGGAGAAATGGACGAGGAAGATGTAGTCATTTTCTTCCAGGGATTGATTGACAATGGTGTAGTCTGGCAGCTACAGGGTAGCTATGGCAGAACTGCAAAGGCATTAATCGAAGCAGGGTTATGCACAATAGGAGACTAGTCAAATGGAATTATCTTTTGTGGCAAGCCTGGTGTGCCAGGTAATAAGTCTGATGAAGTGGGGTTCTTTGTATGTAGTCAAAATTGATGACGAGAGTATAGTCATTGATAATGCTATTACTCTTTACAAAGGCAGGATAGAGTTAAAGCCTGATAAGAGTATTATGAATCCCAAAGGTTCTGGCAAGCCTAGTAAAGTAGATGGCTGGATTGTAGATGTAGCTATTACTACTGTGGGTAATAGATGGGAGCCAGATGATGTAGATGTTCAAACTGTGTGTACTAGTCAATCAGTACTATATTGTATTGACTTTATCCTGGAATTGTGCTTTAACAATATGAAGGAAGGACACATGCAGTTAATTGAATATCAAATTAACAAAGGTTCGTAGTCGAGTACTAGGAGTGATTGACTCTAGTCATTCACTTCTAGTTCAGATCATACGATCTAATTGCAGTAAACTTTAAACTAGGAGGTAAATTATGGGAAGTAAAGAAGTAGTAGCAGAGCTGGCTATTTCGCAAGGGGCCAGGTTCGGTTTCAGTGTAGTGAAAAACTTGTGTAGTAATTGCGTAGTTCATCTGGAAGACCTTCGGGAGTTAGCAGATCGAATGGCTAAAGATGAAGAGAGATTTACTACCGAGCAGATTGACTTCTGGAACCTGGTAGAGATTAGGGCAGGGAGTATACTAGAGTCATTGAACAGTCTAGACAAAACCTTGAAGGGAGAAGACGAATGACTAGGTACAGCTTAAATCTTTTTGCCAAGGATGAGTTATTGCTTTGTAGAGAAGACTTTGTAATGAGAAATGGAGCAACTGCTTTTGTGAAAGAGGGGGAGTACTCCATCAAACAAGTAATTCTATATGGTGGAGTCATTGACCACGAATACATTCTAGTCAATCGCAGGGGTGACAATCATATCCTAACGGAGACAGATGTAGCCAGGCACTTTGTTACGATGGAGATAGTTAACTTCGAGCAGAACGAATTAGACAGAGAGTAGTAATTGACTACTAGTTAAAGAAAAGAAAGGTAGGTGTATTATGCAGCCGGTCCGAAATGACCCAACTTCATCACTAACTGCCTGGTAAACAGTTAGTAATGACGCTAGATCATTTCATCTAGACCACAAATCAGGAGGTAGTAATCATGCTAAAAGTTATTAGTCATGGTGGGAAAGTAGAGAAGTATAGTTATTTTATATTCTATGAATGGGTAGAGATACCTTTTGCTGGATTCTCTTTTGACTGCAACATGCAAGGTGAAATCAAGTTCAATGACTTATCACCGGAAGCACTAGTGCATTATGGGAAGTGCGAGTCAGGGGAGTATGAAGTAATCTATCGTGGCCTACAGAGAGAAGACCAAAGCTACTTTGAGTCAAAGGTGGCAGAGTGTTATTGTGGAGAACCGATTGTACTAGAGTTATTTACAAACGAGTGCAGTCATTGTCATCAACACTATAACATTGCCGGACAACAACTAGTTAAAAAGGAGTTACTTTGATGGTGAGACATTGTGTAGGCTGTGGCTATTGCTGTAGTAAAGCTGCCTGTACTATGGGAGTAGACAGGTTCAACTTGACTAATGGGGAACGCTGCCCTGGTCTTTACTTCGATACAGAGAATAAAAGATACAAGTGTAGTATCTATGACTTCACTACATGGAAGAGAGAATTTGGCCTGGGCTGTAGTAGTTCTTTAAACACTTGGAGAAGTGAAGTAAAACTCAGAGAGATATAGCGGGTACGTAATAGGTAGGGCAGACCCTCACATGGTCTGCCCTTCATCTAAGCCTGTATACCTGGTCATACCTTTTATATATGCTTAGATGGAAAACAACATCATTAAGAACTTGGAATACTCCGGAGAATTAATATCTACATAAGGCAAAAAAGTTCTTGACAAGCACCTGGGGCTTATGATAGATATTATGGTATCCATCGGGGATTCTTTAATGACTAGTAGTCATTGAGACTACTACTAGCTACTACAAGGGAGAGTGTTATGGAAGACTTTAAGAGTATGTCTGACGCTGAACTAGTAGATCGTGGTTTCCAGTTGAAGGTCAAATTTGACTTATTGGAATCGCAACTAGATGAGGCAAAAGCAGAGGCAAGGGAAAGAGCGAAGAAGCAAAAGTCCGATCACTTCTTCGGAGTAAAGCACTTCTTAACTATATCAGCCGGTAGCTCCACTACCTGCGAGTCAAAGGAATTGTACGACACTTACAAAGACCTGGGCAGAGAGGATGCATTTTTTGATGCAGTCAAACCACTAGTCGGCCAGGCAAAGAAAGACCTGGGCGAGACTGTGTTTAATTCTATTTCTACTACCGAGACCTTCCCCTATCGAACCGTATCCTTTAAAGAGAATGTTCCAAAGAAGTATTTGAAGAAGTAGTGTTTGAAGCCGAGCACTAGTTGTAAAGGAGTATCTGCCACCTGGATCGTAAGGGAACTAGTCAACACCAGGACCGTGCAGCTCTACTCCATTATAACTAGTTCAGGTCATTCAAGCAGGATGACTAGTGGATGGTCATAGGGAGTATCCACTTTATTTACATTTACCTTTTTATATAGGAGGATTTTTCATCATGGCAAAAACGAACGGTAAGACTCAGGCAAATGCAAAGGCTCCGGCACCGGCAGCTAGTACTTCTGACAAAGCAATGAATGAGTTAGAGAAAGCAAAGAAGTTATTTGCAGAAGCTAACAAGCAGTATCAGGAGAAGAGAGCAGCAGTCACCAAAGCAAAGAGGACTGTAGCTACCGGAGACAAAAAACTTGCTACCCTGGAGAAGAGAATCGAAGAGACAAAGGATGCTCCTAGTAAAGCAGCCGAGATTCTCAAAAAGAAAGCAGAAGAGATGACCAGGAAAGCAGCAGAGATGGATTCCGAACAGGAAGAAGTACTTGCCAAGGCAGCAGAGATGGAAGGGAAGATTACTGCTAAAGAAGAAGAGTTTAAATCTGCGAAAGAGAAAGCAGACTCCGAACTTGAAGCAATGGGTGTCTCTACCAAAACGACCAGGACCGCTTCTTCGGGTACTACTGCCGAACGTAGGGCAAAGAATAACTTCCAGTATCGGTTGAAGTCAAAGGGATGGGATTTGAACTACAATGTAAAAGGTAGAATCGAATCGGCTGAGAAGTATGGTCTCTCAGTAATTTTTGACTCCGAGGATTTTGTAATGAGTAAAGGAGATAGTGAAGTACTCCGGCACCCCTACGGAGAAGGAAGTCTCTCTGCCCTGGCTGCTTCGGTCAAGGAACATGGTGTAGGTGTAGAGGCGTAAAAACCACTACTAGTTAAACCAGGAAGGGGAGTGGCAATTAGCTGCTCCCCTTTTTTTAATCTCCGGTGCCAGACGCACCCCTACAGCAGTAAGGGTCTACAAGGATCACACCGTACAAAGCCACTATTGAAGGGAGTCTACAATGACACGTTTTTTAGCACGTATAATGCATACTGCCTTTGGATTGCTTACTGTATGGCTAGCAGTAAAGATGGTAGAAGTAATATTCGTAAGGATTCAGGCAGACATAGCCCCTTTGTTACGGGCCTTAGGGGGAGACTAGTCAATGAGAAAAATTAGTTTACTAACTTCAATTTTATTCTTTTGGTTGGCAGTATTCTTTCAATCAGTTTATTTCTTTGTACTAGCGACATGCATTAGCTTTATTATGATCGTACTAGTTAAGTCAGCCTGTGATCTAGAGAGGTAGGTATCTTAGGGATCGTAGAGAGTATTTATTATGTATTATTTTCATAGCCCTGGTCTCCCCTAAGCGGGGAGGTCAGGGCTTTTTTACGTCCTTTTTTTGACTCTACCAATGACTAGTAGTTATTCAGACCGATGACTAGTCATAAAATAATTCTTGACAAAGACATTTAATGTATGGTATAGTAAGAGTGCGATATAATTAGATATAACTACACGAAAGGAGAATGACTAGTATGGAATTTATAGAACTAGTAGACAGTTTGAAGGGTTCTACTAAGGCAAGCGATAAGCTATACTGGCTTGACTACTACCTGAAAGACCCTAAAGATGGACCCTACCTATGCTATCTCATGCAAGAAGCATTCGACCCAAAGAAGTTACACCAGGTAAAGTTAAAGAGTAGTGATATACCTACACCTGGTAAGTCCCATTTGGGCCTACAGAAAGAAACAATCTCCCAATTATTCGATCTTCTTCCTACTAGTCATAGCTCCCAGGAGAATAAGAGTAGAGTGAAAACAGCTATGGAAGTACTTACCAGGGATGACCAGGAAGCATTAATGGGTATAGTCAATAAAAAACTTAGATGTGGAGTAGGCATAAAGCAGATAAACAAAGTAGTAGAAGATTTAATTCCGGTCCAGGAGATTCAATTAGCTAAGAAGTATATCCCAGGGAAGAACTACCCTGGCCGATGGTGGTATGTCTCTATGAAGCTAGACGGTCAGAGGGTCTTTGCTATCCATACTTATACACATGGTTGGAGACTTTACTCTAGAGATGGTGATTACTTAGGTCGAGAAATTACTACATTAGATCACTGGAAGCTGGAACTAGCTATGCTGCAAGAACGTACAGGGGTTACGTTTGTGGATGGTGAGGCATACAAGCATGGTCTTACCTTCGAGCAGATTCAATCCCTGGTGAGTAGTAGAGTAAATGTCAAGGATGCTAGTGAACTAAAGTACAATATCTTCTACATGGGTAGACCCCAGGACGGTGATCTGAAAAGTTTAGTATTACTAGGTGTGCCTCCGGACCAATTACACCATGCGTTTAAAGATAGTACTTCGGAAGCTAGAGAGTTTCATTACCTAGAAGCACTTCAACAAGATAAAATACCGAACAACCAGGATGTGATTTACGAACGGCTAGACAAAGCAGTAGGGTTAAGGTATGAAGGTATTATACTTCGGTCGGATGCAGTATGGTACGAGTTCAAAAGAAGTCATGCACTAGTTAAAGTCAAAGCTAGTGATGTCTCTGGAACTGAGATAGAAGTAGATTGTTACGTAGAAGATATTGAATACGGAGATTTTCAGATAAGAGAACACGGAGTAGAGTCAAATGAATACCTACCAGTTCGATTACTAGTAGTCATTAACGATGACAAAAGCACTTTACAGATGGGTGTAGGTACAGGGTTTTCACTACCTGATAGAAGAGCCTGGAAGTTTAATGAGCAATTAATTGTAGGTAAAGTCATTGAAGTAAGATGCCAGGGATACGGAGCGCAGGGGAGAATGAGATTCCCGAGATTCCTACGAACTAGAGAGGATTTATAATGAACTACCTACAAACGTATGACTGCAATGACAAAACAATAGAAGTGACTATAGAAGAAGTAGATCGGGTCAATGGACATACCGTAGTACATTGTAGTAAATGTTGTAATGTGCCTGTAGTACATTTGGTACGAAGAGAAGAGGTATGGGATTTATGGGACGCAGACCCAAACTGTCACCATGAAGTAGTCGATGCACCTGGTGGTGGAGTTAAATGTACTAAATGCCGTGGATGGTTTTGTTACTAGAAAGGATTTATAATGTATAGTGAAGAAGTAAAAACATTCTATGAGGAAACAGGAAAGAGACACAGAGAATTGAAAGTGACTATGTTTCTTTCTGACTTTAGGTCAAGAGTAAGTAAAGATATTTTAAATGTAATTAGTAAAGAAGTAGATAGACAAAAGATAGAAAATAAATTAATGTGTAAACCTGTATCAGTTTTTTTCATAGACTTAGGGGAGATATAAATGAAAGTACTACCTAATAACTTTTACTCCATGCCTGGGCTTGCTCATACTACTATGGACAGGAAGGATTTGAGGGAATTACTACTAGCTACAGGAGGACAGGCACTATCTTGTGGTAGACTATATGACATTAAGTCTAAGCACCTGGGAGCAGGGGTATACAGAGTAACTCTAGAACGATGGGGAGAAAAGTATAAGGAGGAAGTAAAATGACTAGTTATACGGTAGGAGTACTAATGGTAGTGGTGATGGTGGTAGCAATGATCGTTATTAGTTTTAAATCCTTGGGAGCAAAAGACGCTATCATCGGTTGGAATTTTTTAGTGGGTGTTTTAGTTTGGGTGAGTGCTATGGTTTTACTACTTAAAGGAGACTAGTCAAATGATCGGAGTAAAAGGGGGAGAGATTGAAAAAGAGTGTACTAGTGGGATAACTATAGGCGGTATACCACTAGAGGAACACTTGGCAGAGGAAGAGGGTAAAGAGTTAGGAGAAGCCCTTGCGCCTGATAGGGTAGTAATCTATCATAAAGGGGGTAAGTCCTATAAATCAAAGAAGGAGTCAAACTCATTCGGGAGAATTTGGACTAGGAGAGAGATAAACAAACATACATGGGAGATGCAGCTAATGAAAACAAACAGTATAGACAAAGCCGCAATAGTGATACTTCTGGCAGGGAGAGAAGTAGTTGGTAGTGAAATCAGAGATTATGTTTTAAAAGTAATAGGTGGAGCTACTAACAAGAAGTATGCTCAGAGAATGAATTACTTAATGACTAAGACAGACCTGGGCAAACTAGTAGAACGTAGGAGAGCCGGTAAAGGTATTGCCTATACGCTAGTGGCAGCAGCACTTGACTGTAGACCAGAAGAGTTAGAAACATTTGCCTATAAGACATCGGATAGAGATAAAGTACTAGCTCACCATAAAGGCTTAATTCCCTATATCCAGGCCGATAAACCATCCACTAAAAAGGAACCGGACCCACCAATTAAAGATGACCTGGGCCTTCTCACAAAGCCTGGGGAACCTTTTAAATCCATACTGGAAACGGCTTTGTCCGAATCACTAGGAGTCAATGTCAATGTCACAGGCTGTATTGAAATCAAGTTCACTTTTGGTCAATAAGCTATTGACTAGTTACTCTTTATCTGTTATACATGCAGTAAAGGAGTAACTAGTCGATGACTCATCTACATGCAGACCAAAATAATAGTCTTACGTTTGACGGTATCACACACTTCCTGAGAAGTATTTCGAGCGATCAAAATTTATCTCCGGAAGTGCTAGAGCTATTGTTAGAACAGTTTGAGGGATTACGAGTACTCTTCGGAGATCGTATCCCTAAAGAAGATGTCTTACGAATTATAAGTCATCAGATCGAGATAACTAGAACAGGTAAGATACGAGAGCCTGTAGACATTATTGAATTTACTGAGTCTCCAGAGTACATGAACCAGGGAGCATACGTGAGACCGCAGATAATGGACCACTTGGTTAGACTACATGACCCTAGTAGTTATTTCTATGAAGTAGTTCTTGGTGGTGGTATAGGTATAGGAAAGAATTACTTCACAGATATATCTCTAGGATATGACTTATACAAGTTGAGTTGTTTATATTCTCCCCAGGCATACTATGAGTTAGCACCTGGTAGCAAGATTATTTTTATCCATCAGAGCAAGACGGAGAAGTTGGCGAAGGAAGTAGTATTTGAACACTTCGGTAATCGACTAGAGTTATCGGGATACTTCCCTAAGTTTTTTATGTTCGATAAGAAGTTTAGGAAAGTAATGAAGTTCCCTCACCTGATAGATGTAATGCCTATCTCTTCGGCTGATACTTCTGCCCTAGGTATGAATGTCTTCGGAGCAGTAATCGACGAGATGAACTTTATGAGTAAGATAAAGAAGTCAAAAAAGGCAGAACGCTATGGAGAAGAAGAGTACGATCAGGCAGAAGTACTATACCGAACTATCATAAGGCGTATGGAATCACGGTTTGATAGGCTAGGTAGACTACCTGGTAAAGTGTATCTTATCTCTAGTGCTAACTACGAAGGTGACTTCATTGACAGGAAAGAGAAAGAGTCAAAGATTAATAAACATATCTTTACTATGCATCTAGCACAATGGGAATCATTCTTAAATAAGGATGGCACCCTGATGAAGAAGAAGTACTCCGGTAAGATGTTCTTTGTTAGGAAACCTTCGGAGAACGCAGCCGGAGGAGTGTATGATGAAAAGCCGGATGCTACTGATGATAAAGATGCTAGTAATATTTTGACTGTGCCTATTGAACACAAAGAAGCATTTGACCGTGATCTGATTGGAGCATTGCGAGACATTGCCGGAGTTGCAGTTACCAGGACTAGTAGATTCATTTCTAAAGATTACATAAAAAATTCTTTTAGTAAGTATGAGATAATCTATGGTAAGGAACAGATATTCACAGAGAAGTCAATAGAGCTAACGGTAAACAGTCATGTAACAGACCTAGTTAATGTTAACTTCCTGAGAAGACTATCTCCGCACGGACCATTCGCTGCTCACATAGACCTGGCAATATCGGGAGATTGTGCCGGTCTAGCTATTGGACATGCTATAGGAAGTAAAGAGATACAGGTCCGGCTTAACTACAATAGGGATACCGGAGAATTTGCTAGAGAGTCAAAAGGAAGTTTACCTATATTTGGTCTCCCAGGATTACTACAAGTAGTTCCCCCTAAAGGTGGAGAGATTGAATTGCATGTAGTAAGAGAACTACTAGGCATAGTGGCTGATTACATTCCTATATACTGGTTGACTATGGACAGACATCAGAGTGCTAGTACTCTACAATATTTCAGAAGTAGAAATGTATCTACAGGTATAATATCTGTAGACCGATCACCGGAGGCATATATTGAAACTAAGTTTGCTATCAAGGAAGAGAGAGTATATCTTGCTAGACATGATGTACTACTTGAAGAAATGCCAAGTCTCGATCAAGATAACACTACCGGAAAAATTGACCATCCCGAAGGTGGTAGTAAAGATTTATCGGATAGTGTTGCAGGGGTGGTATTCTCTCTGAGTAATAAGAAAGCTAGTTATAGAATAATCGGACCACCTAAAGTACTTCCTATAAATGTGCCGATACCTAAGACCAGTAAAAGAGAAGACAGTAGAAGACCCTCTAGTGGCAGAAGACCACTGTACTCTTAACTAGTAGTTAAAAATGACTTGACATTTTTGTAGTAATTTGGTATATACTATGGATAATGAATTTAAAAGGAAGTTACTAGTTAAAGTACTTAGGAGACATGGGTGGCACTACTTGGAAAAGGAACCCTTAGCATTATGGATGAAGAAGGGAAAGAAGTACTTTATCAAGCTATCTGCGAACGATTGGACTTTACTAGTGAAGTTAGCGGAATCACTAGTCACTATAAGTCGCCAGGATTATGGACGGAGACAAGCACAAACCATAAAGAGACTCGTAGAAAGAGACTCGAAAGAGAGGCAGAGATTATGTATAAGTACAAGTTCAGATTTAAAGGTGGGGGAAAGAGAGTAGATAATATGAATTTTAAGTTTCATTGTTTCATTGCAGATAGTGAAGCAATAGAACACCATCTGTTTGAAGCAAAGAACAAAGGACTAGTAGTCAATGACCAGGGGAGTACTTCTTCTACTGAGTTCGCTGATGCTGATATGTACGAATCGGCAATGCCTGTAGTGAAGATATTCAGTTCTACTAGTGGGTTCGGAATACCAAAGGAGTACTTCTCTTTTTTCTTTTTAATCTCACCTGGTAGTAAAAAGATGGTTAAGATAAAACCACTAGGTTACGATAAATCCTTAGATACAAAGGATTGGTGGTTTATGGCACCTGGTAGGTTTATGCGGAAAGAAGAGATTAGAAAGTTTTTCGGAGCTAGTACTGATACCTGGAAGTTCTATCAGAGACAATCCTTCATTAGTAAAAGAAGACTTCTGGAAATGGTTGAAGTCGGTGACAATCACAATGTCTACGATAAAGAAGTAGTCGAAGACGTAGAAGAAGTGCGAATGGTTAGA
>Ga0307380_10012515_pt1 | contig 10557 bp, 9 predicted proteins | sample UN3MG_FD_202239 | JGI IMG/M metagenome (GOLD analysis project Ga0307380, IMG submission 202239) | Soil microbial communities from Risofladan, Vaasa, Finland - UN-3 | ecosystem: Environmental > Terrestrial > Soil > Coastal area > Acid sulfate soil | place: Finland: Risofladan, Vaasa | collected... | reverse complement strand
GATTACAGCAGATACCGACAAAGAGGCTATTGAAATAGCGCTGTCGGGTTATCCTGCTGACCGGGTTCGTTTAGTACGTATTAAGAACACACTCAAATTGGAGGAAATGGATGTGTCCGAGAGTTTGCTAGCAGAGGTTCGGCGGCAAGATGATTTGACAATCGTCGGTAAGGGTTCCACGCTGACTTTCAGTGATTCATCCTGTCTCGTGTAATGTAATGATGACCAACTGTAACAAGGGGATACGCTTAGCCACTAGATCGGCCTGTATCCTACTTTAAAGGGGGTGATAGTCAGTATTAGTTGAGTTTCTAACAGCATGTGTGCAAAGAACTGCGGTACATTAAAAAGGAGGCACTAAAATGGTACTGAAAGCAAGGAATGTGTTTGGAATTGCGGTTCTCATTGGCGTGCTTGTGCTGAGTGGTACCTCACTCCTTGCAGCGGACGAGCCACGCTACGGTGGAACTCTTATCTACGGGGCAGCAACTGAGCCTTCAGGGCTTGACCCTGCCATCACATTTTCCACCGGGGGACAGAGGATGGCGAGCAATATCCTCGAGACTCCTCTCCGCCTGAGAGACTCCGACGGTGCACTGGAACCGGCTCTTGCTGAGAGCTGGGAGGTGTCTGCGGATGGACTGACTTGGGTATTCAATCTTCGACAGGGTGTCAAGTTCCATGACGGAACTCCTTTCAACGCAGAGGCGTTCGTCTTCAACGCAGATCGACAAATGAACCCAGAGAATCCTTACAATCAGTACGGTCCATGGGTTTACTGGGAATGGCTGTACCGCAATCTCGTTGTCGGTGTCAAGGCTGCAAATGAGTATACTGTTGAGATAGAGATCAACACACCCTTTGCTCCTTTCTTGAACTACATAGCCTTTCCTGGAGCCTTCTCAATGAGTAGCCCTACCGCAATCAAAAAGTGGGAAGGAGAATATGGCACTCAACCAGTGGGGACCGGCAGGTTCAAGTTCAAGGAATGGATTCGAGGTGATCACATAACCTTGGCAGCAAATGAAGATCACTGGGAAGGGCGACCCTATATAGATCAAGTGGTGACACGGTTCATCCCCGATAACACGGTCCGTTCAGCTGCCTTGATTAGGGGCGAGATCGACCTAATGCTGGACTTCGGCAAGACGGCGTACACAGTCTTGTCGGCTAAACCGGACATAAGAATAATCCTCTCTCCGCCCGTGAACATTAGCTACCTGGCCATGAACATACGGCAGAAACCTTTTGACGATGTGCTTGTGAGACTTGCAGTTCAACATGCGATCAACAAAGAAGAGATAGTTCAGAGTCTCTATGGAGACCTTGGGGAAGTAAGCAATGTCCCAATTCCCAGGTCGATGGCGGGACACCATTCGGGCATAGAAGCCTATAAGTATGATCCTGAGCTGTCGAAGAAGCTGCTCGCGGCAGCAGGTTACCCGGACGGCTTTGATACCGAATTGGCGATCTACGACGCACCACGGGGATACAATCCTGCGGGTTCCGAATTAGCAGAGGTCGTACAGAGTTACTTGGCGGCTGTTGGAATAAATGCCGAGATCGCTGTGGCAGACTACACCTCCCACATAGCAATGACCCAGAGGCGCGAACACAAAATGGCTTTCTATGGTTGGAACGCCGACCATCTTGATCCAGATGGTTTCATCTACACGTTCTGTCACTCTGAAAGTGCTGAACCTGGTGGATACAATATGCCTCTGTACGCAAACCCTGAAGTCGACGCGTTGATAGACCGAGCGCAAGTAGTCACTGACATCGATGCACGGACAGAGTTGTATCTCCGAGCACAAGAGATAGTCAATGCAGGAGCTGCGTGGCTCTGGTTAAGCAGTACTAAACCAGCTTTTGCCATTTCGCCACGTGTGCAGAACTTCATACCAAATCCATTGCCAGTGATTCTGCATTTTGATAGGCTCTGGCTTTCCGAATAGGAAGTACTAAGAACGAAATATGATCTGCGCGAGGGGCAAAGGTCGAGGGAGATTCTCAGATTGGTGTTTGCCCGCGCTCCTCGCGCTTTCTTCATACACAAATCATGTCCCATATCGCTAGAAGGTTACTGTATATGGCTCCCGTCGTTTTTTTGGTGACGCTCGTGGTGTTCTTGTCTGCACGATTAGTGCCCGGTGGGCCGGTTGAGGCGTTGACGCAAGGCCGTCGCATGTCGCCCGAAGCAATAGAGCGGTTCCGGGTTGATCTAGGTCTCGACCAACCCTGGTATGTGCAGTACTGGAAATGGGCCGGCAAGATACTCTCCGGGGACTTCGGAACCTCGATAAGATCTAGGAGGCTCGTGGTGGTGGAAATCTTGTATAACTTCCCGCACACCGTCGAGCTGGTGTTCGCCAGTCTCCTTCTCGCCGTACCTTTTGGAATACTCCTAGGAGTGTACGCGGCACTCAAGCAGCATAGTGTATTCGATTACTTTTGCACTACGCTGTCAGTGGTTGGCGTTTCCATGCCTGCCTTTTGGCTGGCTCTGATGCTGATGCTCTTGTTTTCGGTGCAGCTGGGATGGCTTCCCACATCTGGGCTATTGGACCCTAGAGTCGCCTTGAAGCCCATAACACATTTTTACTTGCTCGATGCTTTGATAACGAGAAATTTTGTCGCTATCGGCAATTTCTTTCATCATCTGGTTTTGCCTTCCGTGGTTCTAGCAACTATCCCGCTTGCCTACATTACCCGCATGGTGAGATCGTCGATGCTCGATGTTCTCCGACTAGACTACGTCAGTGTTGCCAGAGCAAAGGGCGTTCCTGAAACAAGGGTGATCTTGAAACATGCCCTGCGGAACGCTCTGATCCCGGTGACAATTGTCATTGGAACCGTAACCGGGCTTCTACTGGGAGGAGCAATTCTGACGGAGACTATTTTCGGTCTCCCAGGAATGGGAAGACTTATGGTAGAATCCATACTGGAAAGAGATTTCCCTGTTATCCAAGCATGCGTCTTAGTCTTCGCGCTTGGCTACAGTCTGGTCACACTGTTGACAGATATCACGTGTCAACTCATTGATCCGAAGGCGCGTTATGACTGACCTTCTTAGAGCTCTAAGACGTAATAGACTTGCTTTGGCAGGAGGCATAATCCTGTGTATTCTTACTATAGTCGCTATCTTTGGCCCGCTACTCACACCGTCCGATCCGTTCTTGGCAAGAATGCCTTTGCGACTGAGACCACCCTCATGCACGAACCTATTCGGTACAGATTCATTGGGTCGGGATGTGCTCAGTAGAGTTATCCACGGCAGCAGGGTCTCCCTCAAAAGCGGTTTTCTAGTGGTTTGTATTAGCTCGGTTGTCGGGATATTCCTTGGTGTAGCGGCCGGCTATAGTGCGAAAGCTACCGACGCAATCTTGATGAGATTCGTTGATTTCCTTCTTGCCTTTCCCTCCCTCCTCCTTGCGATATTGATCGTCGCGATTCTCGGTCCGGGTTTGAACAATGCTATCTTGGCGGTATCTATAGCATATATTGGTCCAGTCGCACGTCTAGCCCGAGGCGTGACCATAAAAGTCAAGGGATACGAATTCGTGGAGGCAGCTCGAGCTAGCGGTGGAGGTCGATGTCATATTGTCCTGCGCCACATCATGCCGAATATTCTTTCGCCTCTTATTGTGCAGATTGCACTGAATCTCGGAGGAGCTATTGTGGACATTGCAGGCTTGTCCTTTATTGGACTCGGCGCTCGGCCGCCAGTCCCGGAATGGGGGGCAATGCTAGCTAGCGGCCGACGCTACATAAGAATCGCTTGGTGGCTGACCACATTTCCCGGCATCGCTATCATGGCTTCCGTTCTAGCTTGTGTCTTCATTGGTGATGGTGTGCGTGAAATTCTAGACCCGAAATACCGGAGTTGAAAAGGTCGCTGAACAGGAGGTAGGAGAGGGTGTTCAAGTGTCTCATAGAAGGCGTTTATCAAGACGTGAGAATAACACACATAGAGAATAGAAAGGGGAAAGAATGTTGAGCGTAGGAAACCTGGAAGTTAGCAGAGGAGAAAAGATGAGCGGAGTCGTATCCGTTGTGGACAACACTGGGGCATCGATTGAGATACCTGTGGTGCTCACAAGCGGGGTGAAATCGGGCCCTGTCTTATGGATCAATGCAGGGATACATGGGACCGAATATCCAGGAATTGAAGCCGCGATTAGGATATCGAGGACTGTTACTCCAGAAGAACTTACCGGTACGGTGATCGTCCTCCCCATAGTCAATACGCCAGCGTTCTTTTCCCGCACCATGTACGAGTGTCCAATGGACAACAAGAACCTAAACCGAGTGTTCCCTGGAAAGAAGGACGGATCCATGAGTGAAGCGCTCGCTTTCACATTAATGAAGGAAGTGGCGCCGGAGGTCACTCATGTGATAGATCTTCATGGAGGCGACACAGTCGAGGCTCTACATCCATTCGTGGCGATAAGGAAGACCGGAAATCAAGCTGTGGATAAGATATCAAGAGCCTTTGCTGCCTACTATGGGACTGCGTCAGTGTTGGAGGTATCTAAGGAAACGGAAGGATGGACAGGAGATGGAACTCTATTTGCTACGATGGCAGAGAGAGGCATACCGGCCCTCTTGGCCGAGGCTGGAGGCGTTGGACAATTGGACGAGGACTCCACTCTGATTCATTATGAAGGTGTGATAAACATCATGAAGTATCTAGGAATGCTGAAAGGGAGGCCTGAAAAACCTGGTAGGCAGGAATTTCTCGACAGCTTTATTTGGCTGTATTCGGGTTTCGAAGGCGTATTCTACCCACATATCAAGGCTGGCGAAACCGTAGAAGTCGAGCAATCAATAGGCGAAGTCCGCAATTTCTTTGGAGAAGTCCTCGAAAAGATATGTTCACCTGTGCAGGGAAGGCTTCTGGTGTTAGTAGACAACCCGGCAGTGAAAAAAGAAGGTTTATTAGCGCAGATTGGTAGGACCACTGTGTAGGGTGGATCGCGTGACATATAGCTTCGGTACCAGCGTCAAGTTTCTAAACAAGAAAAAGAACCAGATGGGTCCTGCAACCCGAGTGTGTTTGAGTTGCAGCGGTCTAGGCGTTTGCAGACTGTGTCAATAAAGCGTAGGAGGTCGTAAATTACATGAAGGTTCTTGTTCTTGGTGTAGGGTTGCAGGGAAAGGTAGTCCTCTATGATCTATGCAGGAGTAGCCTCGTTACGGAAATTGTCGCCGCAGATCAGGATTACCTTGCTCTTCAAGAATACGTCAAAGGTTTGTCCAACGGCAAGGTGCGTGGGACAAAACTGGATGTCAGAGATGAATCGGAAACATGCAGATTGATGAGGGAATCTGATGTAGTAATAGATATGCTTCCCGGTTCATTTTCTCTTCCGATGGCTAGGCTTGCTGTACAGTGTGGTGTCCATTTGGTTAACACAATGTATCTTGTCGATCCTGGCAAGACAAGCCCTCGAAAAAGGGAAGAAGATGAGCAAGAAGTCCTCGAACTCGACTTGAAGGCGGAAGAGAAGGGCGTCACTGTTCTGCCGGAAATGGGGATGGATCCAGGTATTGATCTTATCCTCTGTGGACAGGCGGTCCAGGAACTCGATACGATTGACGAGCTTTATTCATACGGTGCAGGTTTTCCTGAACCCGCAGCGGCAACCAATGCGATTAAATACAAGATCACCTGGTCATTCGACGGCGTTCTTAAATCATACCTGCGGCCAGGACGTATTTTGAAGAACGGCCGTATTGTGAATATCCCTGCAACCGAGATATTTGAGGCGGAGAATACACATACGGTTGATTTGGAAGGGCTAGGTCAATTGGAGGCTTTCGTAAACGGTGATGCTTTGAAGTACGCTGGAATACTCGGTATTGAGGATGGAATAAGAAACCTAGGCCGCTTCGTCCTTCGCTGGTCCGGACATTGTGCATTGTGGCAGAAGATGGCTGCTATGCACTTCTTGGATGACCGACCAATTACAGTAGGAAATGTTACTGTGTCGCCGCGTAAGTTCCTATGCGGCTTGCTGGAACCACAGCTTCAATACGGCAAGAACGAGAAGGATATCGCTCTGATACGCATCGATGCTTGTGGAATCAAGGCCGGGAAAAGAAAACGCATTCTATATCAGATAATTGATAGAAGGGATTTGGTGACAGGATTTACTGCAATGACTCGCACGGTAGGATTTGCCGCTAGCATTGGGGCTCAGATGATTCTGCGTGGTGACATCAGTAAGCGCGGGGTGATTTCACCGGCAACAGATGTCCCTTTCGCAATATTTGTAGAGGAACTGCGAGATAGAGGAATCGAGCTTGAACATTCCGTAGAGTTCTTGTAGCAACTGATTTGATGAGGTGCTATGCCTGAACCAAAAGGAGGATGCCTATGCAGTTTGATTTTATAAAGGGGCACATGGGGGGAAATGAGATTGTTCTTCTTTACGGTGACCAGATTCCAAACGGAAGAGAAGTCGAGATTGCACTGAGAATACTTCATCCAACCAGTCTCTCAGGTCATCAAGTTGGCATTCTTTATCCACCGGAAAGAGGTGGCAACCTGCAGGTTAAGATTGTCGGTCTCGCCACACGTGGCTTCATCAGCGCCTGCGGTGGTCTGACGCAAGTATTAGGAAAAGCGGCTCTCGAGACCAAGTTGCGAGAGCAATTCGATCTCCCCGTCCAAGAGCCCTCTGTGAAGTTACAGCTTGAGACGCAGGCCGGTATGACAGAGGTGACGATTGATGTCGAGGACGGTAAAGCAGTACGGGTTCATACCGATTTATCTGCATTTGTGAAAGAGTGCTGTGATAGAGGTGTGGCGCCACTCGAGATTCTGGAGACTTCTGCTATGCAAGTAGGCAAGTTCCTTGTACTGCGAAGCGATGATGCAAAAGCCACATTCCCTGAAGCGAATTTTGAGGATATGGATGCAAGCACAAAAGAAATACTGCTCGGACTGCAACTGGACTTCAAGCGCCGTACCAGACCAGAAAACCTTGATTTTGCCCTATATGACTGGCACCCTTGTAGGGAGGGCGATGCACGTGCGGTATTCCCCAACAACATCGCTACTGGGCACATTGAACCAGCTTGCGGCACGGGCACCGTGGCTATCGGAATAGCGATGTGGGACCGTGGAGAACTTGAACAGAAGAAAAGGCTTGACGGTAACAGAGTTCGCGTTCAATTTGAAACAGGCGGGGGCCCAGAACTTGGCGGGCCGGAGGTTACGACGCTCGACCTTCTATTCAAGGAGGAAAACATATCGCAAGCAATGATCTCACATAGCTCGGTGTCTATGGTTGCCGAAGGGAAGGTTTGGATTTAACTTCGGCAACTTGCGAAAAACGAAACAGAGAAGGGAATTTTGTCGTTCTGTGTAGAGGTGCTGATTAGCAAGAGATGAAAGCACATGCGTGAGACATGAAAGGAGAGGAAGACATGGTTCGTGGTCACATTGCATATAGGCGCATGCCTATCGAAATAGAGTCCCCGGGGCATTTTGGCTATGACAACATCAAATACAACTTGTCCGAAAGCTCAACGCGCGACTTGTCATTCAGCGATCTGGATCTCGATCTAAAGGATCTTCCGTTCTGCTACATAAACCACCTGGGGAAGCCTGCCTTGAGAGAACTAATCGTTCGGGGAGTTCAAGGTATTGACCGAGACGACGTCCTGGTTACTGCGGGAGCATCTGCTGCTCTGTTCATCATCAATACCTCCCTGGTTGCGCGCGGTGAGCACGTGATTGTCGCGCATCCCAACTATGCCACAAATGTAGAAACGCCAAGATCCATTGGGGGCAGAGTGGAGTTCTTAAGACAGGAGTTTGAAAAGCAATGGAAAGTAGATCTGGATAGCCTGGAGGAAATGGTATGCTCGGGAACCAGACTCGTAAGCCTCACTTCACCGCACAATCCCTCGGGGACCGCAATATCACAAGATGATTTAGAAAGAGTTATAGACATCGTCGAGAAAAGTGAGTGCTATCTCTTATTCGACGAAACCTACCGAGATATGGCTTTCGTCCCGGTTCCCCCCATTGCGGCAACACTCAGCCAGAGAGTTATCAGCGTTTTCTCGCTCTCGAAATGCTATGGCTTACCGGGAATTCGAATCGGGTGGCTGATTACCAAAGACAAGGAGATAATGGAAACCTTCTTGGCTGCGAAGGAACAGATCTTCATTACCGGATCAGCAATAGACGAGGAAATCGCCTATGCTTGCCTCAAGCGAAGACAAGAGATTCTGTCAAGAAACATGGTTACAAGCAAGAGACATTTTCACATAATGAAAGACTGGGTTGAAGAACATGAGTATCTGGAATGGGTTGAGCCGTCCTGCGGATTAGTGTGCTTCCCGAGATTCAAATCAGATATTGCCATAGATCTCGATCAGTTTTATGCTCTGTTAAGAAATACTTACAAGACTTTTGTTGCGCCTGGGCACTGGTTCGAAATGGACCAGCGTTATCTTCGTATTGGTTTTGCTTGGCCTACTGCGGAGGAACTTAAGAGGGGGCTTCAGTGTATTGATGCTGCTATTGAGAAAACGTTGAACTGACTCCTCAACTAGGAGGGAGGAGCGCCGAGAAGGGCAATTGCAGGGTTTGGGTTTCCCGCTGCACTCAATAGTATGGTTTGTAGCTCAAGCAGCGCTCAAGAGCAGTGTGTAGCTTGGTTTGGATGAAGTATTTCCGCTACAAGACTTGCTTTTCGGGCGGGTCGTTGGTCTCAAGTTGGCTCAGCGATGTTGCCTTTGCCCTTTCCAAGGCAGACGTTCGATGTGTACTGACACCACATGAAGGGCTAGATTTGGCGGCCAGGTCATCATGTTCATTCGAGAGATCGAAAGAGTCTGGCAATAGGCATGCACGGTGGATGTCTGAGGTTTCTTGCCACTGAAATTACCCAGCTGCTACTGGAAAGGGGAGATATGAAAAGAGATATTGAGCTACGGAGTGACACATTTACTCTACCTACATCGGCAATGCGTATGGCCATGCACGAGGCTGAAGTAGGTGATAATGCGTATAGCGAGGACCCAACAGTCAATCGCTTGGAAAAGTTGATGGCTGAGCGCACGGGACATGAAAAAGCTCTCTACGTAGCTAGTGGCACTATGGGTAATCTCATTTGTGTTCTCACTCACTGCGGGCGAGGAGATGAGATTATCTTGGGTAACCGGTCGCATCTTTTCCTTTCGGAGCAAGGTGGCCCAGCAGCGATGGGGAGTATCTCTAGTTGGCCCCTGCCAAACGAACGAGATGGCACCTTGGCACTGGATGCCATTAGGAGAGCCACTCGTCCTGATAGCGTCTATGCTCCACGTACAGGACTGATCTGCCTTGAGAATACCCAGAACTGTTGTGGCGGAGTGGCATTGACTCCGGAATACATTGCCTCCGTCTGCGAACTAGCCCGAAACAGTGGATTACCTGTACACATAGATGGAGAGCGAATCTTCAACGCAGCTATCGCCTTGGGCGTTGCCGTTGAGGAATTGACGAAGGAAGTCGATTCAGTGATGGTCGGCCTCACAAAGGGGCTAGCTTGTCCCGTGGGTTCTGTTATCTGTGGTAGCAGGGATTTCATCGTACGCGCACGACGTAATCAAAGGGTTCTAGGCGGGGTAATGCGTCAAGGAGGGATTGTTGCAGCAGCAGGGATAGTAGCACTGGAGGAAATGGTGGATCGTCTAGCGGAGGATCACCTTAATGCACGACTACTAGCTGAAGGTCTGAATGAGATCGAGGGACTCTCCGTTGACATGAGATGCGTGCAGACAAATCTAGTGTACTTCCATGTGGACAGCAAAAAAATGACTCCATCTGAACTAGTAGCACGTTTGAGGGAACAGGGGGTAAGAATCGCGTTGGAACTCGGGACTCCACGAGCAGTCACACATTACGGCATTGAGGAGAAAGACGTAAGAGACGCTCTAGTCGTATTCAGACATGTGATGAAGAGTTAACGATGTTGGCCAATGGCAGATTCACAGGACTGGAACTGCGGTGGTTTGCGACTGACTTTCCCTCGGCAATTGCCCTTAGCTTTGCTTGCGGGCTGTCCGGAATAGTCGGCATACCCGGTTCTTGGAAGACTGTTTGTTGAGCCAGGAAGTCGGAGAACGGCTATTGCCAGAGCTTCAACGACAGCTTGAAAGACGTACTGCTGAAACTGCAGCATTACTGAGTCATAGAGAACGAACCCGTTGTGCCACTACTAGCGTTGTCTTCCGCTTCACCGCAGCAACTCGTCCGAGGCGAAAATGACGGGATGCACGAAGCCTTGAAAGGAGGCAGGATGGACGGCTTATTTGGCCGCTACGCAGATGTCAATCTGTCTGCTGGAACCGTGCGAGACTACGAAATCCCAGAGGAGTGGTATCGCAAGTACCTAGGAGGTCGAGGAATCGGTCTTCGCATCCTTCTCGAGGAAACGGAAGACGATGCGGATCCCCTTAGCCCTGAGAGTATTCTTGTCTTCGCCACCGGACCGCTCCAGGGAACTGGAATTGCCGGGGCAGGCCGGCACGCAATCATCGCAAAGTCTCCCAAGA
>Ga0307380_10012512_pt1 | contig 10557 bp, 13 predicted proteins | sample UN3MG_FD_202239 | JGI IMG/M metagenome (GOLD analysis project Ga0307380, IMG submission 202239) | Soil microbial communities from Risofladan, Vaasa, Finland - UN-3 | ecosystem: Environmental > Terrestrial > Soil > Coastal area > Acid sulfate soil | place: Finland: Risofladan, Vaasa | collected... | reverse complement strand
GTACAGGGGTCCTCCGCAGCCTGGGCAGCAGGTCGTGCCACCCTGCAGGAGGCTCTTCTTGTAGTAGTCGTCGAATAGCTTGTTCTTATCCATCTCACATCACCGGTCCGAGGTCGTGGAGCTCAACCCAGTCGACTTCCTTCTCTACCTTGCCCTTCTCGTAGGCTTCGAGGACCTTTTCAGCCATGTACTCGATCTGCCTCATGGTCACGTCGGTCCCGCCCAGGCCGACGTGGAAGTTGAGGAGCAGGGGCCTATCTTCGAGGGAGTATAGGGCCCTGGCGACCTCCTGCACCACGATCCCTCCCCCTGCGGATCCAAAGCAGGTGTTCCTGTCGACGACCCCGATGGCGCGGTATTTCTTCGCCAGCTCCCGCATCTCCTCCGTTGGGAAAGGCCTGAACCCTCTGAGCTTGAGCAGCCCTATCTTCTTTCCGTCGGCGCGCATCTCGTCGACGACGTCCCGGGCCGTACCGGTCATGGAGCCCATCGTCATCAGCACGGCGTCCGCGCTTTCGCAGGCGTACTCCTCGATGAAGCCGTCGTAGCCTCGCCCGAACCGCTTCTCGTACTCCTTGTCCACCGCTTCGATGATGCCCTTGGCTCGTTCCTGTGCCTCCTGCATCCCATATCTTCTCTCGGCGATACTCCCCACGGGAACCGTCGCCTTCACATAGTCTTCGGGCATGAGGTTGTACATCTCATGCTTGTAGGGAGGCAAGAAGTCGTCAACCTCCGCGGAGTCGGGGACCTCTGTCCTAGACGCCGTAGCCGAGACGAAGTAGCCGTCGTAGCAGACGCCCACTGGGAGGTAGATCCGTTTGTCCTCAGCTATCTTGTAGGCCATTATGACGGTGTCCAACACCTCCTGACTGTTCTCGCAATAGAGCTGAATCCAGCCCTTGTCCCTCTGCTGCAGGCTGTCGTTGTGGTCGGGCCTCAGGGTCCCCAATGGGGCGATGGACCTGTTCACGAAGCACATCACTATGGGCAGGCGTAGGCCAGGCGGCATCCAGAGGGCCTCGTCCATGAAGGCGAGACCCTGAGAGGACGATGCCGTGAAGACCCGGGCACCGGCGGCTGACGCACCACAAGAGGCAGCCATCGCCGTGTGCTCCCCCTCCACCTTGATGTACTGAGCCTTCATCTTCCCTTCGGCGATCAACGTCGCAATATGGCTGATGAGCTCGGTCTGGGGCGTGATTGGGTAGGCAGGGACCACCTCAGCCCTGCTCAGCATTGCCCCGTAGGCTGCGGCCTCGTTGCCCTCCATCATCCGAGTGAAGCTCATTGCTCTCCCTCCTTCACCATGCTTATGGCAACCGCAGGACACTCATTGGCGCAGACCCCGCATCCCTTGCAGAACCTGTAGTCGAAGATGACCTCCTCACCGTCCTTTAGCATGACTGTGCCCTCGGGACAGTATGTCTGACAATTCCCACATTTGATGCATTTTTCCTGATCCACCTTCGGTGCAAAGGATCGTACAATCTGGCTCATCACTAACTGCCCTCCACTTTTACCGCCTCATATCCCCTCTTGCATGCCTCAACGTTCAACTCGCCGATGCGCCCCGGGAACGTGTGCACGATGGGCTCCAGAATGGAGTCAAGCTCCACCCAATCCGTCGCTTTCGCTATCGCGCCGAGCATCGCCGTGTTCGTTATCGGTATCGCACGTGAGCCGAGGACCTCCGTGGAGATTCCCGTTGCGTCGACCGTGGCCACCTTGGAAAGGATGCAGCCTAGGTCGATCTCCGCGGGGTCCTTCTCGACGTTGAGGATCGCCATGCCCCCCTGCTTCAAACCACTCCTCACGGAGGGATGGGCGATCAACGCCGGGTCTAGCACGACGAGCGCGTCAGGCTCGTATATGCCGCTCGTGCGCCGGATGGGCTTATCATCCAGACGCAGGAACACCGTCACGTCGCCGCCACGCCTCATGCCACCATAGACCGGAATCTTCTGGGCGTACTTGCCCTCGGAGAACGCCGCCTCCGCGAGCATCAGAGCACCCATAACGGCGCCCTGACCACCCATACCGTGAAATCTTATCTCGATCAACTCGAACCACTCACAACAGAACGTTAGATACACTGGTATATCCGGGAATAAGCTTTTTGAGCTAAATCTGGAGAGATGACCCCAAAAAGATGAGAAAAAGAAAGGGAGTGGGTCCCTAGAGAACTATGCTCTTGCCGTCTTTCTCAAGCAGCGTCTTCCTTCGGTCGTCGACGGTCTTCTGTATGAAGCCTATCTGCTCCTGGCTGAGGCGCCTGAATCGGCCCTGGGTCTGCAGGTACTTCTCAACGGGCTTCTGCTCAGGCTTCCTCGAGAGTTTCATGACGCCCCCGTCCACCTCGTAGAGGGGCCAGGTCCAGGTGTCGACGCCGAGGCGCACTACCTCGACGGACTTGGCGGGGTCGAACCTCCAACCCGTAGGGCAGGGCATAACGGTGTGGATGTACTTGAAGCCCTCGATCTCCTTGGCCTTCTTCAACTTTTCCACGAGGTCCCTCGGGAAAGCCACAGAGACGGTGGCCACGTAGGGGATCTTGTGGGCGGCCATGATCAGGGGTATCTCCTTCTTATTGTTGGTCTTACCGCCCGGTGTCGTCGTCGTCCAGGCGCCGTAGGGAGTCAGCCCGCTCTTCTGGATGCCAGTGTTCATGTACGCCTCGTTGTCGACGCAGATCTGGATCATATTCTCGTTCCGCTCGGCGGCTGCGCTGATCTTTCCGAAGCTGATGTCGCCACTCGCCCCGTCCCCCGCTGAGGACACCAAGGTGATGTCCTCAAGGCCTTTTGCCCTCAGCGCGGCGCTTATACCGGTGGACGCGTCGGCCACGAAGCTGAAGTGGAGGTTGAACTGGGGCAGCTTGATGTTCCGTATCGCGCACATCGCGCACGGCCCGTCGCCGTAGACTATTGTGTTTGGACCCAGTGCCTGGAGGGCCATCCTCCAGAACATGGGGCCGCCGCAGCCTGGGCAGCAGGTCGTGCCGCCCTGAAGCAGGCTCCTATCATAGTACTCGTCGAATATTCTCTCACTCATCTCACATCACCTCCCCGAGGCCGCGGAGCTCAACCCAGTCAACCGTCTCCTCGACCTTCCCGGTCTCAACGGCCTCTAGGGTCTTGTCCGCCATGTACTCTATCTGCCTCATGGTTACGTCGCTCCCGCTGAGGCCGACGTGGAAGTTGAGGAGCAGGGGCCTGTTGTCGAGGGGGTAGAGCGCCCTCGCGACTTCCATGGAGACTATCCCGCCCCCTGCGGAGCCGAAGCTCGTGTTCCTGTCGATGACGGCGACGGCCCGATACTTCTTAGCGAGCTCCTGGAGCTCCTCTGTTGGGAACGGCCTGAAACCCCTCATCTTCAGCAGTCCGATCTTCTTCCCGTCAGTCTGCATCTCGTCGATCACGTCCCGGACCGTCCCGGTCATGGAGCCCATCGTCATCAGTACGGCGTCCGCGCCCTCGCAGGCGTATTCCTCGAGGAGCCCGTCGTAGCCGCGCCCGAATCGTTTCTCGTACTCCTTGTCCACCTCCTCGATGACGGACTTCGCCGTCTCGTGGACCTGCTGCAACTCGTATCTCGACTTCGCCGCGTTGGCTGAGCGTGCAGGGCGCCTGAAGTCATTGCCTGGCCGTATGTTGTACATCTCATGCTTGTAGGGGGGCAGGAACGCGTCCACCTCTGACTGGTCCGGCACGGTGGTCGGTGTCGCCGTGGCGGAGACGAAGTAGCCGTCGTAGCAGACGCCCACTGGGAGGTAGATCCGTTTATCCTCCGCTATCTTGTAGGCCATTATGACGGTGTCCAGCACCTCCTGACTGTTCTCACAGTAGAGCTGAATCCAGCCGTTGTCCCTCTGCATTAGGGAGTCGTTGTGGTCGGGCCTCAGTCCCCCGAGGGGGGCCAGCGCCCTGTTGACCATGCACATTACGATGGGGAGCCTCAACCCCGGGGGCATCCAGAGGGCCTCCTCCATGAAGGCGATGCCTTGCGAGGCTGATGCGGTAAACACCCGGGCACCGGCGGCTGACGCACCACAAGAGGCAGCCATCGCCGTGTGCTCCCCCTCCACCTTGACGTACTCAGCCTTCATCTTCCCCTCGGCTATCAAAGTAGCAATGTGGCTGATCAGCTCCGTCTGGGGCGTGATGGGGTAGGCAGGGACCACCTCAGCCCTGCTCAGCATTGCCCCGTAAGCTGCGGCCTCGTTGCCCTCCATCATCCGAGTGAAGCTCATTGCTCTCCCTCCTTCACCATGCTTATGGCCCCCACGGGACACTCGTTGGCGCAGACTCCACAGCCCTTGCAGAACCTGTAGTCGAAGATGACCTCCTCACCATCCCTGAGCATCACGGTCCCCTCTGGGCAGTAGGTCTGGCAGTTGCCGCATTTGATGCACTTGTCCTGGTCAACCTTCGGCGCGAAGGACCTAACTATCTGTGACATCCTCAGGCCTCCCTCACGGCATCGTAGCCCCGCTTGCACGCCTCGACGTTGAGTTCACCTATACGCCCGGGGAAGGTGTGCATTATCGGCTCGAAGAGGGACTCCAGCTTCACCCAGCCCGCCGATTTGGCAATCGCCCCCATCATGATGGTGTTAGTTATCGGTATAGCCCTGGCGCCGAAGATCTCCGCTGAGATGTTCGAGGCGTCGATCGTAGCCACCTTGGACAGCTTCACATCGGCCTCGATCTCGAGGGGGTCCCTAGCGTCGTTGAGGACCACCACCCCGCTCTCCTTCAACCCCTTCCAGACCATGTCAACCTTAACGAGGGCCGGGTCGAGGACAACGAGGGCGTCGGGCTCGTAGATGCCACTCGTGCGCCGGATGGGTTTGTCATCCAGACGCAGGAAGACCGTCACGTCGCCGCCACGCCTCATCCCGCCGTAGACCGGTATCTTCTGGGCGTACTTGCCCTCGGAGAACGCCGCCTCCGCGAGCATCAGGGCACCCATGACGGCGCCCTGGCCACCCATACCGTGAAATCTAATCTCCAGCATGTCAAATCGTCCGCGTTGATATAACTTGTAGATAATATTTATCATCTCCTCAAGGAAAGCCTTCTTCACAGGTTTTTTCAATGTCAGCGGACCCATGAACAAGGGCAAGAAAGGGGTCGATGGCATGAGCCCCAATCGACGCCAGAAATGATGGTTTTCAAATCCGTAATCTATTAAGTATCATCCCAAGCCGTCAGTATTTGCTATGCGAAAGTTGCCATCGAGGATTAAACTATCCGGGGTGAAGGGAAGATGAAGTGGGTCTGCTGTCAATGTGGGATCCAGAACGACTTCCAGTACAAATGCTCCGAATGCGGAGCCCTAAACACCGAAGACTACGTCTGCAGCGTCTGCGGAGCCCTTAACGACCCCGATAACAGATGCAAAAGCTGCGGTCACGAGATGTGCGACGACTGCAACATCATGGAGGATGACTTCGAGATGAACGACTTCGACTCGGACGACGACCTTCTGATGGAAGAGGACGAGATCCCCGAGATCGAGCCCTGATGTAATCTTCATAATAAATAATAGAAATTTTTCTTGGAGACTAGTCAGCCGACTCTATCACGAGCTCCGTGATGAAGTTTGCGTTCACCGTCGCTATCCCGAGGGTCATCGGCTGACCGATGTTGTCCCTGAAGATGACCTCCGGCGTTTTGATATAAACGATGAGCGTGCGCCCCGCACCCACCCAGATGTTGCCCGTCGCCTGGGTGTAGTTGTACCCGTCGATGAGCACCCAGGAGCCGGTCAGAGACGACCAGTCGAAGTAGCCGAGGTCGCTGTATAGGAGAGAGGCCTCTGTCGTCTTATTTATGTGATGGAAGAAGACATCCGACCAGTCCATCTCGGTCCCCCTCACGTCAATGAGCTGCGCAGAGATGCTCTTACCGCCCAGGTTGTGGAGCTTGAACGCGGTGACCGATCTGTCGGTGCCGTTCGGGAGGGGCTCCACCCACGCGTGCTTCTTGTAGAAACGGACCTCCTCCTGCCCCGTGCTCGTCATCCGGGCGCGAGTCAGGCCGTTCGTGTAGCTGATGGCTGTGAGCGCCAGCAGCACTGAGAATACGAGGATGATAAGGGTGGTGACTACGATGCTCAGAGCCTTCCTACACCTCAGAGTGCCTAGAACGGGGACGGTCATAATTATCAATCTTCGATTTCAGTTTATATATAAAATTTAAGTACAAAACATCCTGTCCGTAAAAACCTGATAACATTAAAGTATAATGAACATAGACAGAGATATATTACAATAATATGCATTGGAAATAACTTTCACGAACAATAAATGAGGGATATAAACGTCGAAATAGAGTGATAGATCGACAAGATCCGTCGTCGAGCTTCAGGAGATGTAGCCAAGCTCCTTCAGCTTCTCAAGGACCTTCTCGACGCTCTCCTCGACGGTCTCCTTGTCGGTGTCCAATATAAGCTCTGGATCCGCCGGCTCCTCGTAGGGATCGTCGACTCCCGTGAAGCCCGTGACCTCGCCGGCTAGCGCCTTCTTGTACATACCCTTGATGTCCCTATCAATGCAGACCTCAACTGGGCAGCGGACGTAGACCTCGACGAACTCCCCGATCTCCTCCCTCGACTTCGCTCTCCGCTCGCGGTAGGGCGAAACGAAGGTGGCGAGGACCGCAACGCCATTCCGGGTCAGGAGCTTGGCAACAAAGGTCACCCTCATAATGTTCGCGTCCCTGTCCTCCTTGGAGAAGCCGAGGTCGCGCGTCAAGCTCTTCCGAACTATGTCGCCGTCCAGGCGTTCGACGCGGTAGCCCCGGTCCCTCAACTCCTCGGCCACCCCGTCGGCGACCGTTGTCTTCCCTGAGCATGGCAGTCCAGTGAACCAGGCCGTGAACCCTTTCTCTAGCATAGTTAATCCCATAAGCTTGACGGTCTTGGATAAAAAATTTTAGAAACAGTCTTTAAAAATCATAACTAACCCACGTCCTTGGAGGGCGAAGCCGGAGTCTACACGACGATCATCGTGAGGGTGGACCTCACGTTGCTCAGCGTCCTGATCTTGTTACTGATAACATTTTTGAGCTCATCCAGTGCCTCTGCCTCAAGCCTGACGACTAGATCGTAGACGCCGTAAACCCCGTAGACCTCCTTGACCTCGGGAATCCGCCCCAACTCCTCGCTGACCGTGGACTCCGAGCCCATGTCGGTGTTGACGAGTACGAACGCTGTGCTCATGTACCCCGTTAGCAACTCTGTCGGCTCTTGTTTTAAGCTTTACCGAAAAACTAAAAGAAGAAAAATCAACGTTTTACTAGATTTCAGACGTAAATAACACTTAGAGAGGCGACATCTCATCGGATAACTGAGTCCTAAACCTTTTCACCTTCCTTCGAGGATTACACCTTGATGGCAGGGAACGTGAGAGATGAAGCCAGGGACTTGGAGAGGGCAGCCCAGCTCATTCTATCGGCAAGTTACGTGGTCGCGTTGACGGGGGCCGGGGTCTCCGTCGAGAGCGGTATCAGGCCGTTCAGGGGTCCCGGGGGGCTCTGGACGGAGAGGGGGGAGCCCTCCATGAACGGCTGGGAGAACTTCATGAGGGACCCCAAGGCGTACTGGGGGAGAAGGTCCCGACCGAGGAGGCGGGGGGAGATGGGAATCTCAACGTCAGGGGCCCAGCCGAATCCGGGCCACATTGCCCTCGCCGAGATGGAGGAGATGGGCCTACTGAAGGCACTGATAACCCAGAACATCGACAACCTCCACTTCGTGGGGGGCAGCAGGAACGTCATCGAGATCCACGGGAACTCGAGGAAGCTGAGGTGCATCCAGTGCAACGAGAGGTTCCCCTGGGAGGGCTTCGACCTCTCCGAGCTTCCGCCCAGGTGCCCCTCCTGCGGCGGCGTCGTCAAGGGGGACACAGTGATGTTCGGTGAGCCCATCCCCAGCGACGTCCTCAAGCGGAGCTTCGAGGAGTCGGAGCGCTCTGACTGCATGCTCGTCGTGGGGACCTCCGCTGTTGTCCACCCCGCGGCGAGTCTCCCCCTGGTCGTCAAGAGAAACGGCGGCATCCTCATCGAGGTGAACCCCCTCCCCACTGAGATGAGCAGCCTCTGTGACGTTCAGATCAGGGCCCCATCAGGTGAGGCCCTGCCCGCCCTGGTGAACATGCTGAAAAAAATGAGAGGCTAGCCCAGCTTCTTACGGGTCCAGTCGGCGGTCTCCTTGCAGGTGGCGAACCAGACGTCGCCCTTCGTCTTCATCTCGGAGATGAGCCTCTCCAGCATCCGCAGCCGTGAGATCCTCCCGATGGCCTGGGGATGACAGGTGATGCCGAAGTACCTCCCCAGCTCGTAGATGCCCTCGAACTCGGGCTTCCAGAGGTTGTAGACGGCCTCGGGCGCCCTCCTGCTGGTCTCGAACTGGGGCCAGTCGTCCAGCATCCACTCTACCGGGAGCTCGACGAGACCGGTCGCCTCCCCCTTCCAATCGAGCATGTAGGGCATGTCGTCGTCCATGAAATTTGAGTCGTATTTAAAGCCGAGTCGGACGAGATGCTTGATGGTCCTGTCCCCTATGAGCCAGTAGGGCGCCCTGAACCCCTCAGGCTTCACACCCACCTTCTCGAGGGCGACCATGGACCGGGTGAAGACGGACGCCTCGGCCTCCGCCGAGATCTCGGACATCCTCTCGTGGATGTACCCATGGGCCGCCACCTCGTGGCCCCTGCTGACGATCTCCTCGACGGACTCAGGGTATTTGTCAGCCGTCCAGCCAGGCGTGAAGAATGTCGCCTTGATCCCCTGCCGGTCGAGCATGTCGAGGATGCGGGGGATGGCGACCTTCGGGGCGAACCTGCCTCTGCTCTGGGCTACGATGTCGAGGGGGAGCCTCCACATGATGGCGCTGGAGCTGTCGTAATCGAACGTTATGTTTACGCAGCACTTGCGTTCTTCTGGCCAGAATCCCATGAAATCAACGATCTGAGGTGGAGCCAACTCTTATAATAGAGTAGCTCCACGTTTGAGGTCAATTCATGCTACCTTCTGGTAGGTGACATGACGGTAACTGGGATTTATTTAGACAGATGTTGAAAAACCCAAGGGTATAATGCAGTTTTCATAACATTTTGGCGCAGTTATCTTACTCGTGGTTGAGGTTTCAGGGGATACCATTAGAGAGAGTTTAACATAATTTATCATATTATTAATATATTTTTATAAAATGATAACCATGACGCTAGTAACCTTTATGTATTGGTAATCACATGAGGAGCGGACATGAAATTCGATACTAAGCAGGGAGGGCTACTGACCCTCTTCAAGCCTTACCAGGCTCAGCTTCTGGAGCACATCTGGGAGCTGAACAAGGACGACAGACAGGGAATCAACTCCGGACAGGCACACAAGTTCCTACTAGACAGCCCTGATAAAAAGTCCAGGGCCTCGGTGATCTTCTTCCTCAACGACCTCGTCGACGACGACATCCTGGATTACGTGGAGCGTACAGGTAAGGGTGGGCACCACAGGGTTTACTTCCCTAAGATGTCCCGTGAAGAGTTCGCCGTCTTCGTCAAGGACACAATTACGAAGAAGCTCGAAGAAGTCTTTCCCGACGACTAAAAAGTGAAGGCATAGCAAACAAAATAATCCCCCTGCATTTCCCTTTTTTTCACTTTTCTCACCAGAGATCATTAGACAATACGATTGATGACGTCAGAATAGTCCGTGGACGATAGTGGTCAATCTATAAATAGCCTCGTGGAGAAGTTTCGAAAATATGGGGGTCATCTTCGACTTCAAGAGGTACGCCATCCACGACGGGCCCGGTATACGGACCACGGTCTTCTTCAAAGGATGCCCCCTTAACTGCCCCTGGTGCCATAACCCCGAGGAGAAGCTTCTGACGCCCGAGTTCATGTGGACCAAGAACCGCTGCTTGGGATGCGGAGACTGCGTGGCTTCTTGCCCCGATGGGGCCATTTCTTTCGTTGATGGCTCCATCCAATTGGATGACGACATGTGTAACATCTGCGGCAGATGCGTCTCCGTCTGTATGGCGGATGCCCTTGAGACTGTGGGCGAAGAGATGACTGTCATGCAGGTGATGGAGGAGGTCGAGAGGGATTCAGCCTTCTTCGAGGAGTCCGGCGGGGGCGTTACCTTCTCAGGTGGGGAGCCCCTCGCTCAACCCGAGTTCCTCGCCAGCCTGCTCAAAGAGTGCAGGAGAAGGGGCATACACACGGCGGTTGACACCTCAGGGTATGTGGACACAGAGAGGCTCCTGGGGTTCAGCGAGCGCGTCGACCTCTTCATATACGACCTCAAGGTAATGGACCCTGAAAGGCATAGGAGGTACACGGGCGTCTCGAACGCCTTGATACTCAAGAACCTAGAGGAGCTGTCGAAGGCGGGCAGCAACGTGGTGGTCCGTGTGCCATTGATCCCGGGAATGAACGATGACGACGGCAACATCCGGGAGCTAGGGGAGCTTCTCTTGACGTTGAGGAACGTCAAAGACGTCAGCCTCCTTCTCTACCACAAGGCAGGGGTCGAAAAGCAGAGGC
>Ga0307380_10012511_pt1 | contig 10558 bp, 9 predicted proteins | sample UN3MG_FD_202239 | JGI IMG/M metagenome (GOLD analysis project Ga0307380, IMG submission 202239) | Soil microbial communities from Risofladan, Vaasa, Finland - UN-3 | ecosystem: Environmental > Terrestrial > Soil > Coastal area > Acid sulfate soil | place: Finland: Risofladan, Vaasa | collected... | reverse complement strand
CTTGGCCCGGTTGTGATCGACTATGATTATGAATTCAAGTGATGGGAGCTTATCTATTATCTTCCTTACTTTTGAAAGATGCTTGCGCTGTGTAATGATTGCCCTGGTTTTTGCATCATCGAGCCTGACGTGCAGTGATTCATCTCCAAAGGCAGAGAAAAGAGGTTGTACCACAGCTCCTATTTTCAAAACTCCGAGAAATGACAGATATAATTCAGGGATCCGGTCCATAAACAGGCAGACCCTTTCTTCATGATTTATCCCAAGGGCCCTGAGATATTCCCCAATTGTATTACTTGCCAGCCGGATATCGTTAAAGGTGTACTTTCTCTCTATCTCTCCGAACCCTTCATGGTAAAGAGCGATCCTGTTGCCTTTACCCATTTCGCATATCCGGTCGGAGCAATACCACCCGATGTTAATAATCTCTCCTTCAGTATGTTTCAATTCGTTTTCGGAAAGAGACCAGTCAAAATTTCTCACTCTTTCCTCATAGGAACCGATATTAGTCATTGGTCATTAAAAAGGTTGGTTAATAATGGCCCAATATAGTGTTATTTTCCTTACAACAATATGATTTATATCTGATTTGATCCTGTTTTAGAGCAATGTTTTACAGGATTAATTAAAAGGAAAATTACTGTGTTTCAGTTGGGATTTTCTACCTGATAACTCAGAGCTTTGCAATAAGTTCCAGGTATCTGTTCCGAACAATTCTCAGCTTTTCCTCAGATCTTGCTTCATCATACACCCTGACAAAGTCGAGCACACCAGTCTGGTCGTACATAGTAGCAAGTGCAGCATCGAATGTGAAACCTTCCACGTTGTTCATTACATGTTGTGTTATACCTTCAAAACTGTTCCAACGGAGATGTCTGCCAATCTCAATATATGCAAAGGCCTGGTTGTCCAGGTCAAAATAGATACCCTCCTCAACTTCCATGGTATTGAAATATTTGGTTAGCCTGATAATCCCGTGAAAGGGTGAAATTCGCTGCTTACTCATTATCTCAATCCCATTTTTCCTAAATGCTGAAGAGAGTTCAAGAATTCGTACATGCGACAGGCATTTGATCCTGATAACTCCATACACCTTATTGTTATTGGTAATTGAGCCGGGTACGGCATCAAAGGCGAAGGAATAGTACTTCTTGATCTCCCTGACTGACCTGATAACCTTGTCGTCAATGTAGTGATGTCTGGTTACGATGAACAGGGATTTGGGATCATCCTTGTCAGGTACGGTAGTACCATAATAACCCGAGTAGGGATGTTCGGTCTCGAATATCAGCGTTGACCTGTCATCTACCCTTTCGGTAACTGCCAGCAATTCCTTTTTGGTAACTGTGCCAATTGACGGAAGAAGTCTTTTCTCCATAGTAACTTTAAGATAAGGTTTGTACTTAACTAACAGTCAATGTACCATAAAGTTTATGTGGCATCCCTGATGCACTATGTATGTCATTGGATACCTACCAGTTAAGGATTACCTTTCCGCAGTTTCCACTTTCCATTATATCAAATCCCTTTTGGAATTCATTCACAGGGAAATGATGTGTGATAACAGGGTCAAGATTGATGCCTCCAATGATCATCTGCTCCATTTTATACCATGTCTCCCACATCTCGCGCCCATATATGCCTTTCATGGTAATGGCTTTGAATATGATATCACTCCATGGCACTTTGAAATCGGATGGGAGTATACCAAGCAGGGATATGGAGGATCCATTATACATATTCCCGATCATTTCATTAAATGCTTTTGGTGAGCCTGACATCTCGAGTCCGATATCAAATCCTCTCATTCCAAGATCCTTTACCACATCAGATATTTTTTCACCCCTGGACGGATTGACAACTCTGGTAGCACCCATTTTTTCTGCGATACCGAGCCTGAAATCACTTAGATCACTTGCAACAACATAACGGGCACCGGCAAATTTTGCTATCGCCACAGCCATACTTCCGATCAATCCTGCCCCAGTTATGAGAACATCCTCACCGATAAGCGGGAATGACAGGGCTGTATGCGTAGCATTCCCGAAAGGATCCATAATTGCTGCCCAGTCGTCAGGGATCCTGTCGTCGAGCAGGATCACATTTTCTGCGGGAACTTTTACATATTCGGCAAATGAGCCATCTATGTTAACCCCGATACCAACAGTATTTTCACAAACATGCTTTTTCCCCCGGCGACAATTCCTGCAGCGGCCGCATGCAAGATGCCCCTCACCCGTTACCCTGTCGCCTGGTTTAATCGTAATTACCCCTTTCCCGACAGCTTCAACATAACCCATATATTCATGACCAATGGTCATGGGGGTTTTTATAGTTTTGGCCGCCCACTCATCCCACAGGTAGATATGGAGATCGGTGCCGCAGATTGCGGATTTCTTTACTTTTATAATAACATCGTTAATGCCTGGTTCGGGTACTGGAACCTCCTCCATCCAAAGCCCTCTTTCGGGCCTGGCTTTAACAAGGGCTTTCATCACATGCATATCAGTAATGTTTTGGATATGGATTCAAGTCGAAATTAGTACAAATGTAATTCAAAAAAGCTGATTTTTGCTACCTGACCATATGTTATGACAGTTTACTTATCTTTGCATATGTTATTGAAACCGTAGAGTTATTATGAGTTCTGATATAAGGGTGCGTTTCGCCCCCAGCCCTACCGGACCGCTCCATATCGGCGGAGTACGTACAGCTCTTTATAATTATCTCTTCGCCAGGAATCAGGGCGGAACTTTTATCCTCAGGATAGAAGATACTGACCAGACCAGGTATGTTGAGGGCGCTGAAGATTATATAATCGAATCGCTTGACTGGTGTGGGATAAAGATTGATGAGGGTGTTAACGAAGGCGGGAAATTCGGACCCTACAGACAGAGTGAGCGAATAGGACTCTACCGGGAATTTACCGAAAAACTAATAGAGAGTGGCAAGGCTTACTGGGCATTTGACACACCGGATGAACTTGAGTCGTTAAGGGCGGAATATGAAAAGAGAGGTGAAACATTCGCTTATAATTCTGAAGTTCGGTCAGGATTGAAAAATTCACTTGCACTTCGCGGGGCAGAGTGGAGAAGGATGATCGACGAGGGTGTTCCTGCTGCTGTTCGTTTCATGATGCCCGAAGGGGAAGATATCACGATGAAGGATATTGTTCGTGGTGATATCATTGTAAACAGCTCAACACTTGACGACAAGGTACTGTTTAAGGCTGACGGGATGCCTACATACCACCTGGCTAATGTTGTTGATGATCACCTCATGGAAATATCGCATGTTATCAGGGGTGAGGAATGGCTTCCTTCACTTCCATTTCATGTTATGCTTTACCGTTCATTTGGATGGGAAGAGCCACAGTTTGCCCACCTTCCCCTGCTGCTTAAACCAGCCGGCAAAGGTAAACTGAGCAAACGTGACGGTGACAAAATGGGGTTTCCTGTTTTTCCCCTTTACTGGCCATATGGCGAAGCTGCGAGAGGATACCGGGAAGACGGATATTTTCCGGAGGCTTTCATTAATATGCTGGCCCTTCTCGGTTGGAACCCCGGAACAGAACAGGAAATATTCTCAATGGAAGAACTAATTGAATCATTCTCACTCGAGAGGGTTGGAAGGTCGGGCTCCAGGTTCGATCCCGGGAAGGCTAAATGGTTCAACCACCAGTATATGCAGGCTAAGCCTGATGAGGAGATAGCTCGTGAGTTCAGAAAGGTAATAGGGGAGAAAGGGTTTGATGTGAGTGATGAGAAGCTTATTAAGCTTGTAGGGATGGTCAGGGAGAGGGTGGATCTTATTCAGGAGTTATGGAACCAGACCGGTTTCTTTTTCGAGCCACCGGTGGAATATGATCAGGCGGTATTAAAGAAGAGATGGAAAGAGGACACACCTCTGGTTCTTCTTGAACTGAGATCCCTGCTGGAAAGCATTCAGGACTTCTCATCTGAAAATACTGAAAGGAATGTTAAGGCATGGATAGAGGAGAAAGGATATGGTATAGGGACTGTACTGAATATTTTCAGGTTGCTGGTTGTGGGGGCAAGCAGGGGGCCGCATCTTTTTGATATTATTGCCTGGATTGGAAAGGAAGAGACACTGAAGCGGATCGACAGAGGACTGTTAAAATTATCATAACCTTTATTATGAATCTGCCAGACAAAAATGATTTTATTAATATTCATGATCATGGTGCTGTCCCGATGCCCGGTTTCTTTACCGTGGATAATATCATGGTACATGAGGGGCGGGAACCTCAGAGGAGCGAAGGGATTGCCTATACGGTTGGTGCCCACCCATGGCATATCGATGAGGATAATATCGACAGGCTGTTCTTTAAGGTAAAGGATTTCTCAAAACACCATAATGTAATAGCTATTGGAGAAGCAGGGTTTGACAAGCTGAAGGGTGCGTCGCTCGACCTGCAGCGTGAATCTTTTCAGGATCATGCCAGGCTGGCAGACTCGACAGGAAAGCCATTGTTTATTCATTGCGTGAGGGCATGGGATGAATTGCTGAAGGAGCACAAGCAAATGAAACCCGTAGTACCATGGATAATTCATGGATTCAGGGGAAAACCCGATCTGGCAGCCCAACTGCTCGAAAAGGGATTCTATCTGTCTCCCTGGGTTGAATGGGCCATACGTCCTGAGTCATCCGACACGATTAAATCAATACCACTCAGCAGGTTATTCCTTGAGACAGATGGGTTTGATATCAGTATTGAGCCTGTATATCAGGTTGTTGCCTCGCATCTGGAAATTAAGATCGGGGAGCTCAAGGCAGCTTTTTACTCAAATTTCATCCACCTGTTTGCCAGAAATGGTTAAGGAGTGGGAGTAGTTTATTTCAATCACAGTGTAACACTGTGTACCACTGTGGTTAATGAACTGTATCAATTCGCGTTTGGTCTGTAGAAAAATAATAAAATAATGCAATATCAGAATTTAAATACATTTATGACTAAAATATCTCAGCATGAATGAATGGTTATCCCGGACTGAACTTCTGATCGGAAAAGCAAATGTTGAAAAGTTAGGCAGGTCAAATGTTCTGGTTGCAGGTCTTGGTGGGGTAGGTGCATATGCGGCGGAGATGATCTGCAGGGCCGGGACAGGCCGGATGACCATAGTCGACGGAGATATTATCCAACCATCAAACCTGAACCGCCAGCTTCCTTCACTTAACAGCACTTTGGGCAAGGCTAAAACAGAGGTCATGGGATCACGGCTTCTTGATATAAATCCGGATCTGGAGTTGACTATGTTGCAGGAGTTTATCAGGGATGAGAGGATGAGCGGGATACTTGACGGAGGGTATGATTATGTTGTTGATGCTATTGACAGCCTGTCCCCCAAACTATTCCTTATCTACCACGCAGTCCGGAAAAACCTGCCGGTTGTAAGCTCAATGGGAGCGGGAGGCAAGATGGATCCGACACGCATCCAGATAACTGATATATCCGGAACCTATAATTGCAGGCTTGCACGGATACTGCGTAAACGACTGCACAAGCTGGGGATCAGGGAGGGATTCAAGGCGGTCTTTTCTCCGGAGTTAGTTCCCGCTGAAAGTATTATTGTCACAGAAGGGGAACAGAACAAGGCATCCAGTGTCGGAACTATCTCATATGTACCCGCAGCATTTGGATGTGCATGTGCATCGGTAGTGATACGCGATCTGACATCATGAGGGAAAACCTTATGACCATCTCTGCGCAACTCTTGCGTGACTTTGCGGTCAAAGAGAGTAAAGAGGAGGGATTATTTACTTTTTTCTCATTTTCCTGAAATAAATATAAGCCGGTATCCCTGCTGCCACCGTGCCCAGGGCAATAGAGGATTCTGCAGGTCTTTCCATAAATGCAAGGACCAGGATCACTATTCCTGATACCAGGTAGATCAGTTGTGGTGCAGGGTAGAAAGGAGTTTTGATCTTTACCTCACCCTTTATTCTGAGTTTGACAAGCCCGATAATGGCCAGTACAGGGAATATCCCAAGTGAAAAGCCCATGTAGGTCAGGATCTGGTCAAATGATCCTGTGAGGACGAATATAATTGCAATCAGGCATTGCAGGTAGATCGAATATGTTGGTACCTTGAAACGAGGATGGATCCTGGAAATTGATCTGAAGAACAGTCCGTCGCGCGCCATTGAGAAATAGACCCTCGGACCTATGATAATATAGGCACTTAAAGAGGAAAACAGGGCAAATGATATAAGAAGGGAGAATACTACTTCCGCTCCCTGCCCGAACAAATTTCTCATTGCCAGTCCGCCAACTGATATTACACCTTTCATCTCATCCGCCGGGATGGCATATATATAGACCACATTAAGGAGCAGGTAAAGCAGGATCACAATACCGGTACCTATCAATAACGATGCTGGCAGATTCCGGACAGGATCCTTAATTTCCGATCCAATATATGTTGAAGCATTCCATCCGCTGTAGGCAAACATTATCCACATTACCGACAGTCCGATCGTTTTCCATCCCGCCAATCCTTCTGCAAGAGGTGCCCCTGAGCTGAAGTTAGAGGTCTCTCCATGGCCTGCAGCAAGTCCTGCTATAATGAAGCTTCCGATCAGAAGTACTTTCAGAATTGTAAGAATATTCTGGATCATTGAACCAAACTCAATCCCCCTTGAGTGGATCAGTGTGAAGACAATTACAATTGTTATTGCCAGCAGTTTGGAAGATCCCTCCAGCCCGATGAAACTGTTCTCCGATAGCCAGATGGAAAATCCCGGGAAGGCCCTCATGAAGTATTCACTGAACCCAAGTGCTGAAGCTGCAATCGGCGCACTGAACCCTACAATAAATGATACCCATCCGCTCAGGAATCCGAACAGGGGGTGGAAAATTCTTGAGAGGAAAAGATATTCGCCTCCTGCTTCGGGTAAGGTGGCCCCCAGCTCACCGTAGCTCAGAGCCCCACATATGGCGATCACGCCTCCTACTATCCATAGCAAGAGCATCAGTGAAGGATTGCCGAGATCAGCCATGAGCAGGCCTGAAGTAGTGAATATTCCTGCTCCGATAATGTTAGCCACCACAATATTGGTAGCTGGTAAAAGTCCTATTTTCCTTTGGAGCCCGTTAAGGGACATGTATCAGAGGTTGGTTACTTATTTGATCTTTTATAGCTGATAGCTACTCCGCCTCCGCGTGAGTTAACAGTGGTCTCATAATTATCAAGGCTCTTAAGATAGTCAAGATAAGAGGAGTTTCCTCCTCTCCCGTAGCTGGAAATATTATGAGTGGTGTAACACCCCCCAGCCTTAAGCTTCGGATCCACTGCAATGAAGTAATTCTTATACCAGTTCTTGTCGGCATCGCTGAAAACAAAATCGAAGGGTCCTTTGAGCTCAGGCACCAGAGTATGTGCATTGGCAAGTCTTGCGTCAATGTACTCTGAAAGGCCGGCCTCTTCAAAATTCTTAACCGCAGTATTATGCCTCCTTTCATCGATTTCAATGGTGATCAGCTTTCCTCCTGTCTTGCTGAGTGCCCATGCGATCCATATACCCGAATGGCCTGTAGAGGTGCCTATCTCAAGGGCACTTTTATAACCATTTTCAACAATTATATCATAGAGCAGCTGCCCGTCCGAAGCTGGTACATTCATATCGTACCATCTTCGCGACTGGCTGTTCAGAAAATCCTGCACCTTCTTATCCAGTTCAGGGTTCTTCTTGAGGTTCTGTGAGTTCACTGGCAGAAATGAGAAAGCCAGTAGCAGGAAAGTAATAGCAAATAGCTGAATTGACCAGATCCTTTTCATAAGCAGTGGACTATAGGTTGTTACTTTCCATATTAGACATGCAAGATATTGTTTTTGTTCCCGTGCCGGTTGAAATTATACTTCATTAACAGGAGTTTAACACTAGGTTATTACGGATCTTGATAATCTGACCAGTCAGCCCTCATGGTAAGTGAGTATTAATACGAAAGGTTAGAATTTATAAACGACACCTGACCTTATATTTATAAAGCTTGACCGGCCCACATTACTTCCCATTTGCATCAGGAGACCTGTACTTAATGTGACACCCAGATTACGGTTTAAAGTATAGCGCACTCCGGCCGATGGGTTGATGAACATTCGGGTTCCTGTGTTAAAATCACTGGGATTGAGTAATAATCCTCCAGACCCTGAGAGGTAAGGAGTAAATTTTTCAATTAATATCCTGAGCCTGAATTCGAGAAAGAGAGGGATCATTGGTCCGTCATTATAAAGAAGTATACCGGTCCCTGCTCCTGCAAGAAATGTTTCATTTACCTGGTAGCCGTTCACAGTGGTAAATCCAAAAAAGCTCTTTGAATAAGGGGTGGCAACTCCTCCGAGGCCAAAACCGGCATTCAGCTCATTAATTGTTATAAATCCTGTGCTGGCATCAAGTGTCAAAGCAGGTTTATTTGGACGGATCAACCCTTGCGGGAAAGCTCCAATGCTTACAAGCAGCGCCAGAATTGAAATTTGAATCGTTTTCTTCATTTGTCCCATGATGAAGTAAGGCTTGTAGTATATTTAAGACAAACGGTAAAGATAAATGTTTATTACAGGATTTCCCGACGATTGCTCATTTCATTCACAATGTCGGGAGAGGCTTCTCACCCTGTTGTCGCAACAAAGCCAACCTTACGGCTGGCTTTGTTGCTCCGCCAGGGTTCGAACCTAGACTCTTCTGATTCAGAGTCAGACGTGTTGCCAATTACACTACGGAGCAGTTTTGAGGCTGCAAATGTAATAAACTTTTAATATAATCTGCAACTCCTGAATTTATTTGGATTGTTGCTTCGACCAGGCATCCTTCAAGGGTAACGTCCGGTTGAAAACCAGCCTCCCTGCCTCTGATTCCGGGTCAACACAAAAATAACCCAGTCGCTGGAACTGGAATTTGCCGAGGCTTTTCACTTCAGAAAGAGATGGTTCGACCTTGCATCCCTTGAGTATAGTTAGGGAGTCGGGATTAAGGAATTCCCTGAAGTCACTATCTTTTTGTCCGTCAGGATCCTGGTGACTGAACAAACGGTCATATAGTCTCACTTCCGCATCGATAGCATGTTGAGCTGATACCCAGTGAAGTGTTCCCTTCACCTTGCGGTTTGATGCCGGTCCGCCACTTTTTGTTTCAGGGTCATAAGTACAATAAATTTGCTCTGTCTTACCGGTTGCCGGGTCTTTCCGGAAGCCGGTGCAGTTAATAATATATGCACCTTTCAGTCTTACCTCACGCTCGGGGCCAAGCCTGAAAAACCTGGAAGGTGGATCCTCCATGAAGTCATCGTGTTCTATATATATCTCCCTGCTGAACGGTACTTGCCGTGAGCCCATAGATTCATCCTCCGGATTGTTGATCACCGACATCTGCTCAACCACTCCCTCAGGATAATTGGTGATTATCAGTTTAACAGGATCAAGGACTGCAAATACTCTTGGCGCCCTCTTATTAAGGTCTTCCCTGACTGAATGTTCAAGCAGTGCCACATCATTAATTGCCTCGAATTTGGTATAACCAATACTATTGACAAAATTCTTTATCGACTCAGGTGTGTATCCCCTCCGGCGCAGGCCCGACAGTGTTGGCATCCGTGGATCATCCCAGCTATCAACCTTTTTCTCAACAACCAGTTGCTGTAACTTCCTCTTGCTCATCACAGTATAGGTGAGGTTAAGTCTGTTGAATTCAATCTGTCGGGGACGGTAATCACCCGTTTTCAGCTGGTCGATAAACCAGTCATATAAGGGTCTGTGGACTTCAAACTCAAGAGTACAGAGGGAGTGTGTGATTCCCTCAAAATAATCGGATTGTCCATGAGCGAAATCATACATTGGATAGACATTCCATCTGTTTCCTGTGCGGTGATGTGGTCTTTTAATTATGCGGTATATCACGGGATCCCTCATGTGCATATTGGCTGATGCCATATTGACCTTAGCCCTTAATACACGGCTTCCCTCATCAAATTCACCCCTGTTCATCCGATCGAACAGCTCCAGATTCTCATCAACAGGACGGTTGCGGCAGGGGCTTTCACTACCGGGAATGCTGGGGGTGCCTTTTTGTTCGGCAATCTGTTCAGATCTCTGGTCATCCACATATGCAAGACCTCTCCTTATCAGGTCGAAGGCAAATTGGTACAACTGGTCAAAATAGTCGGAAGCATAGTATTCGCGATCTTCCCAGTCGAATCCAAGCCAGCGAATATTTTCCTTTATTGAATCTACATATTCAACCTCTTCTTTAACAGGATTTGTATCATCGAATCTCAGGTTACATTTCCCACCATACTTTTCGGCCATTCCGAAGTCGAGACAGATAGCTTTTGCGTGACCAATATGCAGGTAACCGTTTGGCTCGGGCGGGAACCGTGTATGTACCCTGCCATCATTTTTACCCTCCCTCAGGTCTTCGGCAATAAGCTGTTCGATGAAATTCAGGGATGATTTCGATTCATCCTTGTCTTTAATCCCGTTATCTCTCTTTTCATCCATTATGAAGAAGCTTTTAGGATACAAAAATAGGATGATTTTAGGAG
>Ga0307380_10012510_pt1 | contig 10559 bp, 8 predicted proteins | sample UN3MG_FD_202239 | JGI IMG/M metagenome (GOLD analysis project Ga0307380, IMG submission 202239) | Soil microbial communities from Risofladan, Vaasa, Finland - UN-3 | ecosystem: Environmental > Terrestrial > Soil > Coastal area > Acid sulfate soil | place: Finland: Risofladan, Vaasa | collected... | reverse complement strand
TGTAATTTCCCCACCCGCCCTCGAAGTCATCATACGTCAATTCGGTCCACTCCGGCGTTTCGGATACGGTGATGGTAAAAGCCTGATTGGCGTCAGGCGGCTGGCCGTTGCCGGCCGTAACTTCAACGTCGAAATAACCCGAAGCACCGGGAGTCCACTGGATTAGTCCGGTATTTGGGTCAATCGTCATTCCGGATGGATATGTGGTCAGCGTGTATGTCGGCGGCGGATAACCGGAGGCATCCACATCATAGCTGTAAAGCTCGCCTACCGTGGCAACGGTAACCGGTGTTGATGTAATCACCGGAGGTGTCGGCGTCGGCTGGACTGTCAGCCCCTTGATGCAAACATTGGTGCTTGCATAAGAGTTTGTGATATCTGTGAACGAACTTCCGGTGGAACTGATATAGCTTTGGCCAGGGCCGGCAGTGGCACCTGAGGAATAGCCCACGAAGTCCATTTCTATAGGAATGGGGTATATGTATCCAGTCGTTGTGAACTTGACAACAATTGAGAAATCATCGCCATCAGTCAGCTCGATTGCCGAAGGCAGCGAAATTGTATGGTAGCCTGAATTGGTAAGCGTGCCGGAAGTAGAGCCCAGCAGCTTGGAAAATACGCTGCCATCGAAGTCATCGTAAATATAGATTTCGTAGGAAACGTTATCATCGACGGCATATAAAGCAACGGCCTTGAGGTCTTCGTCTGCTGTGGCGGTGAAGACATTGGCGGCCCAGGCTGTCGAAGAGCCAAATCCTGCTGAGTTTGTCCATCCCAATGGGTCATATTGGTAATTGGTGGCGTATGAGGAAGTTGGTACGGCATCGCAGTAAGCCACCGCGTACTGCACGGCCTTGGTGTCATAGTAAGAAATCCAGAAAAACCCGTTGTCTCCCCAGTCGGTCCCCCAACTGTTCTTGATGAGCCAGGCGCCTCCCGGTGCTCCCGGCACGGTCTTGTTATCGTCCCAGCCGATAACTGTTACGGCGTGGTTGGCATTCTCGATGCCATTGTAGTAATACGTGTACTCGGAAGAGTTGTAGTAGGAGGAGTCCCAGTACATACTCACATACATTCCGCCGTAGGTCATAATTGCGTTTTTTATGTCACTGTCCGTGAAAAACCACAATGTACTTTTGAAGTATTTTTGGGTCGGCCCACCCGGAGAAGGCCTGTCGTCCCAGTCGTGATATGGGTCGTCCGACTCATCGATAGGTCCCGACCAGCGAGCCAGGTAAGATGTGCTTATGTCTGCATTCCCCCCTTCGCATGGACCCCAGTCAAAACCGTGGTAGTTCTTCAGATGGTTTTCGGAAAAGTCCCGGGTCTGGGCCTCGTTCTTCAGCAGCCAGCTTTCCAGTGGGCCGTACGAGGCAAAAGCCCAGCAGGAGCCGCAGCTGCCCTGATTCCTGACGGCGGTAACGTATCCTGATGACCTCAGGTCATAGCTTGATGGCGGCTCACTAAGCAGCCGTTGGCCAGATTCTGCCTGAGATAGCAGATGAGAGCGGTCAAGCGGGGAAGGAATGTGGCCTAAGGCGTGGCCTTGCTCGTCATACGCTACAAAGCCAAACGTTGCTATCTCCATCTGAGAGGTAATAAAATCAGGATTGAGGGGTGCGGCACTGACCGGCGGCGGCTCAAACGGCTCAGCCCATACCGCACCAGCCTGTACTAATACACACAGACAACCCAAAAATAGCGGGAATATGCGTTTGTTCAAACTCAAAACATTGAAAGACGAAAATATCTTATTGTTTTGAAGGGCCCCCAAACGCGATGTAATGCGTTTGGGGAACACACCGTATCCTGCTGAACAGTTTATAATTGCTCTGTGCCTCAAAGTTCTCGTCTCGCAGGGTCTGCTTTCTCGAATCATTCTTTCTTTACGATACAGCCGTTGTTTGTCCAAACTGGCTTTAAGCAAACTGATAATTCGGCATTTTCAACTCTCAGGTTTACAACGTGCAAGATATAAAACAACTGAGTTTTTTAGGGTGGAGCCTGATAAGGGAGCGAAAAAGAACTTCCACTGTGCTCCTCCCAGCCTACGGACAAAAATAGCTTATGATATTCACGTACCTTTGTCAACAAGATTGTAGAAAATTTACTCATTTTGTCACCGGCTATCACGCAATTTTGACGAAATGCAGCGAGAAGTAACTTGAAGATTAGTGGTTTATGCATTTGCAGTTAATGGCGTATGATTACTGTTATAATGACAAAATTGTGATAGATTCCATCCATTACCGGGCTGTTGCAAGGCAAAAAACCATTGGCAAAATTGCTGTCCGGCCTTATACTGTGAAAGTAAAAATGACAGAGGTGATTTTGGAAGTTCCAGTAAAGAATCATATTGAGTCGCCAGAACTCAATAAAGGCCATTCCGGCAGCACTATCGGCTTGACCAGAATCCAGAAGCTTATCTGCAAAAGGATGCTGGAATCGAAAGCCAATAAGCCGTGTTTCTATCTCGAATCAAGGGCAGACGTTACGGAAATGATGAAACTTCGACCTGAACTTCGCAAAACCTTTGGGGTCAAAATAACAACAAACGCCTTTTATATTCGTTCACTGGCACTGGCGGCCCGAAAATACCCCCTGATGGCAGGCAAACTTGACGGTAACAATATCAGGATAGCCGATTCGATTAACGTAGGCTTTGCGGTCAATGCCCCCCAGGGACCTGTTGTGCCGGTAATAAAAGAAGCGGACAAAAAAAGCCTGGTCGAAATCGCAAAACTGGAAAAGACGCTGACCGAAAAAGGGCGAGATAATAAATTGACGCTTGTTGAGATGGAAGGAGAAACAATAGCGTTAAGCAATCTCGGCGCCTACGATATAGATTCCTTTTTTGGAATAGTGCCGCCGCCGGCCAGTACCATTCTGGCGGTCGGAAATATAATTCCAACGGTTCTGCCCCAAAACGGCAAGGCGGTGGTGCGGAAAATGGTAACTCTGGCTTTAGCTGTTGACAACCGAGTTATAAATGAATTCTATGCGGCAAAGTTTCTAAGCTGCATTACGGAGCAGCTGTCAAATCCTGACAAGTTGATAAAGGAACACTGAGACAATAAAAAATGAAAGGATGACAGTATTAATGATTACAAGAAAAATCTTCGCTATTGCCCTGTTAGCACTACTGGTAAGTATTGGGGCGGTATCCACAGAATCGGCGACAGTGAATAAACTGCTTGACAGATAAACAAAAACTATTCCTGTTGGAGATATTCCGAGTCGGGCTGGTTTTGTTCGGATGGTGTTTGTGTGAATTCCGAGGGGTGGGTTTGTGAATCGGACTGCGGGATTGGCCTGATTTCAATTGGGGGCGTGGCTGCCTCTTCTTCGGCGACAGTATCCGGTTCAGGTTGAATGTGCGGCTGCAAAGGCGTGTGTATGAATTCGGCTACTTTCCAGTAATCCTGGGCGCCGTGACAATTCCGCTCATATTCAAAGATTGTTTTGCCGTAACTTGGGGCTTCCGCAAGCTTGATATTGGTTCTGATATAAGCAGGTAAAATCCGTGCCTGTGCCCAGGGACAATCGGTTCCGCGAGCATTATCGAGAAACTGTTGTATATCAGCCCTGACTTCGCTGGGAAGTGAAGCCCTGCTGTCGAACATACAGAGTAAAATCCATTTTACCTTGAGGGCGGGGTTGATTCTTTTGTTGACGAGGCCGACGGTCTGGAGGAGTTTTCCGAGGCCCTGCAGCGCGAGAAAATGCGGCTGAAGCGGTATTAAGACTTCATCGACGGCAGCAAGGGCATTGAGTGTGAGCAGTCCCAGCGAAGGGGCGCAATCAATCATAACATAATCGAAGTTGTCCTGAGCGGCTCTGAGGGCCTCTCGCAAGATGGTTTCCCTGCCGACGACGCTGACCAGCTCGCTCTCGGCGCCAACGAGGTTAATATCAGCGGGCAGGAGCCAAAGGTTAGGCCGTACAAGCAAAATTTCCTGTTCAAAGCCGGCTGACTGAGTGAGGACTTTATATGAGCCGGAGCCGGCGATTTGAGGGGTAACTCCGAGATGTATCGTCAGATGCGACTGAGGGTCCAAATCAAGAACAACCACTTTCAAGCCCATCTCAGCAAGGGCTGCGGCGATATTTGCTACCGTAGTGGTTTTTCCCACCCCACCTTTTTGGTTTAAGACCGCAATTGTTCTCATACCTGATTCTCGCAGAGGGCACCCCAAACGCGATTTATCGCGTTTGGGGACCCCCGTTAGTTACCGGCGATTCGTTATTCGATTGAGCGGCGGTGATTTTCTTTAAGACGGCATCAAGCACTCCGTTAACAAAGGCCGGCGACTGAGCGGTGCTGAATTTTTTGGCAAGCTCGATAGCCTCGTTTATGACAACCTTCGGCGGTATATCAGGACAGAACTTTAACTGATAAACCGACAATCTCAAAATACTTTTGTCAACGAAAGAAAGCCGGGATAATCCCCACTTTATTGTTGAGGCTGTAATCAGTTCGTCACACCTGGCCAAATTTTTCCATACACCTCTGCTCCAATCCAGGGCAAGTTTGCGGACAAAATCGTCGGATTCATTTTCTATGAAGAACTCACCCAACCGCTCTAAGAGCTCCGGGCCCTGCACATCGAGCTGGTATAATCCCTGCATTGCCAGTTCTCTGGCCCTTGTTCTTTTGTCCACCTGCCAGCCCTTTTTTATTGATTATTGATAATTGATTATTAGCAGGTATTATTAATTTTCAAATAGTGCGGCTAAATCTGTTCCAATACATCGATTGTTTCCATCGCGGTCATTGCCGCATCGGCGCCGGCGTTGCCCATCTTCGCACCGGCCCTGTCAACGGCCTGCTCAAGTGTCTCACAGGTTAAGACGCCAAAAATCGCAGGGGTTGGAGAGTCATAATTGATTTGCCCAATGCCCCTGATTAGCTGCTGACAGACATAATCGTAGTGAGAGGTCTGGCCGCGTATGACCGCACCAAGACAAAGAACGGCTGCGTATTTGCCGCTCTGGGCAAGTTTCTTTGCAGCAATGGTAATTTCACACGCTCCGGGGACCCACACAACAGATATTTGCTCATCAGAAGCGCCATGACGAGTGAGACAATCAACGGCACCGGCAAGCAATCTGGCACTGATGAATTCGTTGAACCTGCTGACCACAATAGCGTAACTGCCTTTTCCAGCAGTTAATCGACCTTTAATTTCTTTAACCATATTTTCCGCTCTCCAAAAACAAACATATCGGTTCATAAACGAAGCTGCGGTTATCCTATCAAGCTCGGTCCGGCAGCGATGCATTATAAGACTAAATGCTGCCGCTTTCCAGAAAAACAATGCCGCAGCAAAAGAGTTTCAGCTCAGGCTGCTTTGTCGCTGGAAGCTAACCTAAGCAATTTTAAGAGCTTACAATTCAAATTGCCAGCAAAATTTTTGCTTAAGACAAAAAGCCCGTTTGCCGGGGAAAAACAGCTAACTCGATAAGAATTTATTGGCGATAACGCGATTGGAGAAGTGCTGTTGGCCTGACTAAAGAAAAATTGATGTGCGATTATGCCATTTGAAGATATGATATTCGGCTCCTATGGCAAAGCCGAGCACAATGCCCGGCGAGCTCATGAACTTTATGAAGACGGCAAAATATCACAGGCGCTGCTGGAGCTGGAAGCGGCTCTGGAGATAAGCCCGTCAAACAGTGCCTGGCATTTCGATAAGGCCCTTGCCCTGGATGCAATCAATCGCTTCGAAGAGGCAATAGCCGAATATGAAACCGCTCTTGAGCTAAACCCCGATGACCCTGATATATTAAACTCGTTAGGCGTCGATTATACCCGTACGGGACAATATGATTTGGCCATCAGTACTTTTGAGCATATTCAGGAGCTTGACCCGACATTTGAGCCCTGTTACTGCAATCGGATAATTGCCTATACGGAAATGGAACAACATAGTCTGGCTGAAGAGATGTTTTATCTTGCCCAGCAGATAAAGCCTGACTGCGCACTTTGCTACTACAATATCGGCAATAGTCTATTCATTCGGGGCCAATACGAAAAAGCTATCCACTGCTGGCAAAAGACGGCCAAGCTCGAACCGACTCATCCCCAAATCAATTACCGAATAGCTCAGGCATACTGGGCCGACGGCGGCAGCGAACGCAGCCGTGAGTATTTTCTGGCGGAGCTGCGCACAAATCCCGGCGATGTCGATGTTATTCTCGATTTCGGACTGTTTCTGCTCGAAGTCGGTGATATTGAGTCCGCGAAAGAAAAATTTAACAGGATACTTGATTTCAAACCGGATTCTGCGGTCGCATCATTTTATCTTGGTGAAATTGCTCTCGACAATAATGATTATGAACAGGCGGTAAAACTGTTCAACGAAGCACTGGAAAAGGATAGTACCCTGGCAGGGCCACGGTACCGACTGGCCCAGTGCGCTTTAACAAGAGGATGTGAGAAGGAGACAAAAGCCTATCTGGTTTCGGAGGTGGAACGTGAAGTGGGCAATGCGGAAGTGCTGGCCTCAATGGCCTCGATGTTCCTGAGAATTGGTGAGCCGGATTACGCAACAGCCTGTTTACTTAAGGCTCTCGATATAGATAGCGCCGGTGCCGATGCATATTATTACCTTGGATTTATCCAGGCGTCAAAAAAACGATACGAGGAAGCAGCGGAGTTTTTCGGCCATACGCTTGACATTAAGCCTAAGCACGTTTTGGCCCTGCGGGATTCCGCCATTGCCTCTGTGGCGATGGGCAAATTAAACGATGCTGTCGAAAAGATAAAAAAGGCCCGGCTTCCAGCCGGTAGCGACCCACAACTAAAGAGGCTTGAGCGCAAACTTCGGTGGTTTCAAATAACAGAACAAGTTAAAGATGTTCTCGGCCGATTCAGGCTATGATTCATCCGGGGCCCCAAAACGCAAAGTAACGCGTTTGGGGAACCCCACGGCATCCCGCATCCGGTTTGCCGCGATTAAAACATTCCCCATAAAGCTATGATTTGCAGCAGGCAAATAGTCTGTCTGCCATCGGCGGCGAGGGAAAAGAAATACAGAAAGTTGGGAAACAACTTGCAAAATTTCGCAAAATATATTAGCTTCTCAGGTAAGGCCGAGTGGCGGAACGGCAGACGCTGGGGACTTAAAATCCCCTGCCCGAATGGGCGTGTGGGTTCGACTCCCACCTCGGCTAATGTTTTTACTGCTCAAATTAATGTGTCTTTTTTCAGGTATGGATTAACACTTGCTCTTCGATAAATTTGAGACACCATTAAGGATGAAGCAATTGCCGGACAAAAAAATCAAAGCGGTTCTTTTCGACCTCGGCGAGACTTTGCTGAGCTTCGGGAAAGTCAATACATCAAAACTGTTCAGGCAGGGGGCCAAACTGTCATACAAGTTTTTGCGGAGTTGCTCTCAGCCGCCCGAAAGCTTCAAAAGCTACTGTCGGCGAAACCTGACAGCTATTCGCCTGCGTTATTTTCTCTCGAACATAACAGGAAAGGACTTTGATGCACTGGAGCTGTTAAAAAAAATCGGCGAAAAAAAAGGGTATAAACTCGATGATGAACAATGGCAGCATCTGGCGTGGCTCTGGTACGAACCATTGAGCAGAGTCGCACAGGCTGAAGAAAATATCAACGAAACATTAGCTTCGCTTAAAAAAGCAGGGCTGAAACTCGGTATAGTTTCAAACACCTTTATAACAAGCAGTGCTTTAGAAAAACATCTGGAACGACTGGGCATACTGGATTTCTTTGCGGTTAAACTTTATTCCTACGAATTTAATTTTAGAAAGCCAAATATCAGAATTTTTGAAGCGGCTGCTGAAAAAATCGGCGAAGCACTGGAAAACATATTGTTCGTAGGTGACCGTATCGACAAAGATATCAGGCCTGCTGCAAAAATCGGCATGAAAACCGTCCTCAAAACCGCCTATACCAATATCGACAAGAAACTGCCGAAAGGTGTCTGGAAAATAAATCGGCTTTGTGAACTGCCGAGCCTTATAGAAAAAATCAACGAAAATTCGTAAATTGTGAATCGTGATTAGCAACCCTTACGGTAAACGAGGAGACACAAACTTAATTTCTGTACCAGAAGGTTTGGTTTTAGTTTATAATCGAGGCAGAGCTTAATAAAGTAAAAAGGAATTAGTATATGAGTACCTCAAAACAAACGGATGCTGCTTACCAAAAATGTATTAATCCCGATTGCGGAGCTGAGTTTGACTGCGGCCAGTCGCTCTTTAAGTGTCCGGCCTGCGGCGAGCTGCTGGATGCAGTATATAACTGGGACAAAATCGAAGTCCCCGATAAGCTCACCGACTTCGCCAAACGCTGGGCAACAAGAAACAATCGACTGGATTTCTCAGGGGTGTGGCGGTTCCGCGAGCTGCTGAACTTCTGCGAAGACAAATACAAAGTAACCATAGGCGAAGGCCAAACAATTCTGCAGCAAAACGATGGGGTAGCTGAATATGTGGATGTAAAGCCGGGGCGTTTATACCTGCAGTATGAAGGACTGAACCCATCCGGCTCGTTCAAAGATAATGGTATGACCGCAGCGTTTAGTCATGCAATGATGGTCGGAGCAAAATCATGTGCCTGTGCCTCAACCGGCAATACCTCGGCATCGATGACTTTATACGCACACAATTGCGGCCTGAAATCAACGGTCTTTATCGGTTCGGGCAGAATTGCTTTCGGAAAGCTCAGCCAGGCAATGGATTACGGGGCACAGACCATTCAAATACTCGGTGATTTCGATGACTGTATGCGGCAGGTACAGGACGTCTGTTTACAACTCGGGCTGTATCTTCTCAATTCATTAAATCCATTCCGGCTGGAAGGCCAAAAGGCCATAATGTATCGAATCATCGAACAATTAAGGTGGGAAGTGCCGGACTGGATAATCGTGCCGGGTGGAAATCTGGGCAATTCAAGCGCATTCGGCAAGGCCTTTTACGAATTGAAGCAGCTTGGCCTGATTGAGCAGGTGCCGCGAATGGCAATTATTAACGCTACCGGCGCCAAGACGCTGACCGATTTGGTCAACAACAAAAAGCTCCTCTGGAACAACGGCAGCGTCGAGCAGAAAATAATCGACGACTACTACGCTGATTTGACTGCCCGTAATTTTTCGCCGCATACCTGTGCCTCGGCGATAGAAATTTCTCGGCCGGTCAATTTGAAAAAGTGTCTCAGGACAATTGCTCTATGTAACGGAATTGTACGAGCGGTAACCGACGAAGAGATTTGTGATGCAAAAGCAATTATTGGTAAATACGGTCTGGGCTGTGAGCCGGCTTCGGCTGCAACCATAGCAGGCTTAAAACATCTAAGAGCAGAAGGCGTAATCGCCGCCGATGAGCGAATTGCCTGTGTGCTGACAGGACATCTACTAAAAGACCCAAATGTAACGGTCAACTACCATAAAGAGAAACAGGGACAATTCAGCAATCCGCCCATAGAAGCGCCAAATAAACTCGATGAAATAATCAAGCTAATCAAGTGATTGTTTGGAAACTCACGGGGAAAGGGCTGCCGAATGGAAAACAGTCAAAGCATCGCTCCAAAAAACAGAATTCTACTTCTCTGCGGTGTAATGATTCTTTCCGTGATAACCGCCGGCTGGGCGTTTTCTGAAAGACCGCTTACCAACCACGAATGTTTTGTTTCGATTACTGCGCGCGAAATGCTTCAAAGCGGCGATTGGGTCTGGCCTACTTGCAACGGTCAGCCCCGACTTGAAAAGACTCCTCTTTCCTATTGGCTCGTGGCAGCCCTGGCGCAAATAACCGGCAAGGTCGATGAATTCACCACCCGGATGCCAAGCGTTATTTTTGGAGTGCTTTCAGCAGCAGCTATTTTGTACTTTGTAAACCGGTGGCTCGGCTTAAGGATTGCCGTTCTCTCGACGGCTGTCTGGGCCACAACACTGGGCTATGTGCGTCACTCTCATAATGCCCGGCCTGAGATGGCGATAACTTGTTTTATAGCTGTGTGCTTTCTGAGCTTCTATTCAGCTATAACCGCTGAGAACCGTAAAAGACAAATTATATATATGCTCATCTTCTGGATAAGTTTTGGGCTGGCAAATCTTGCCAAGGGGCCGGCGCCGCTTCCTTTGGTGCTGATACCGTTGTTTTTCTACATCGCCATATTTCGCAAGTGGAAAGAAATACCCAAACTTCTGCCAATAACGGGGGTGTTGATTTTCCTGGCTATTGTTTTGCCGTGGCCTCTGGCAATTGCGGAAAAACTAAACTGGAACCTGATGTTCTGGAAAAGAGAGTTCCTTGACCGTTTCTTAGGCTCCTACACCTCCGGCGATAAGTCGCTTTATTTTTATCTGCCCCTGATGTTTCAGTTTATGGCGCCGTGGGTTGTGTTTGTGCCGTTTGCGCTGGGTGCGCCCTTTTATAAAGTCTGGGACAGAAAACAGCCGGCAATGTGGTTCTTGTGGCTGTGGTTTGTAGTAAGCGTGGCTTTTATAACAATATCAGGAGGCAAACGTCAGCATTACATAATGCCTGCAATGCCGGCACTGGCAATTCTGGCGGGCATCCTGCTG
>Ga0307380_10012507_pt1 | contig 10561 bp, 9 predicted proteins | sample UN3MG_FD_202239 | JGI IMG/M metagenome (GOLD analysis project Ga0307380, IMG submission 202239) | Soil microbial communities from Risofladan, Vaasa, Finland - UN-3 | ecosystem: Environmental > Terrestrial > Soil > Coastal area > Acid sulfate soil | place: Finland: Risofladan, Vaasa | collected... | reverse complement strand
GATCCTTGTACGATTGGATCGCATTGAACCGCAACAGCGCACCAACCCCGTGGAGCTAGAAGAGCAGCTTCGGCTCCTGGCGGCGGCTCCTCATCTCTGGCCCACGGAAACCCGTCGCATCAGTTCCATGTTCGGGTATCGCACGCTATGGGGCAAGCTCGAGTTCCACAAAGGCATTGATATCCCTGTCTGGTACGGAACCAAAGTGTTTGCTACCAAGGACGGTATCGTGAAGCAAGCAGGGTATCGAGGCGGTTTTGGGTGGTCTGTCGAACTGCAGCACGAGATGGGCTTCATCACCATCTATGGCCACAACTCTCAATTGCTTGTGAGCGACGGCGATAAAGTCGAAGCCGGCGATGTGATCGCTCTGTCAGGAAACTCTGGCCGTTCTACGGGCCCTCACCTGCACTATGAGATTCAGCTGAACGGTGCATCTGTGGATCCCCTCAAGTATCTAGGTTTGGATGAGCCGAATGCTGTGGAAGAGGGATAGCAAGACACGGAGCAGAAGCTTGGCCAAGAAGGAACGCACCTTTGTCGCTTTTGAGGGCAAGATTGAGAACATTCTGGGGCCGACTGCCTCATTTCAAGGCCACCTGAAGGCCGCGGGGAACGTGCGCATCGATGGCCACCTTGATGGCTCTGTCGAGACAACTGGCAACGTGATCATTGGCGAAGCGGGCAAAGTGACGGCTGACATCATCGCCGACAACATCCAGGTCTGGGGGGCGCTCAAAGGAAACATCACTGCTTCCGGCCGGCTCGAGATCCTACCCTCGGGGCGCGTGTGGGGTGAGATCAAGGTCGCTTCACTCCTCATCGACGAGGGTGGCCTCTTCCGAGGCAAGAGCGTCATGGCGGGTGACGAAGCAGAGCCGTCTCCGTTCGACGACCTGCAAGATCCAGCAGCATAGAGAAGCAGAGACGAGAGACAAACCAGGCTTCTGCGATCCTCCGAGCCGGTGAGAAATCTCACCGGCTTTTCTGTTGCATGACGCCTATCGGACCCACACGATCGGGAGGTAGATGTAGACAGCGGAGGATGTTGGAGTGCCAGCGATCGTGGGCGTAGTGGTTGGCAAGGGCGTGCTCGTTGACGTAGCTGTTGGAGTGCCAGTCGGCGTGGCTGTCGCCGTGCTCGCCAGTGTTGCTGTTGGCGTGGGTGTGGCTGCCGCTGGCGCCACGAATTCGTCGGCTCCTATGTCTGCTGCCGCAACGGAATCGCCGTCGCCATCGACGGGCCGGAGATCACCGTCGAAATCGTCAATCGGCGCATCCTGCGTGGAGCCCGCGTCGATCAGCGGTGAGTTGCCTGCCAGGTGATAGTCTCCGCTGACCGGATCCACCAGATACGGGTCAGCGCTCAGATTCGTGGCGCCGGCCTGAACACCAAAGGTGTCTGCCTGCAGATTCATCCAGAGATCGTTGTAGAGGACGGTCGGCGCAGCTTCTCCGTCGCCTCTGATTCCGTACGCCTCAAAAGCAATGACGTTGTTCACAACTCTGGGTTGAGAGGAGCCAAACAGGTCGATGCCAACAGTATTCCAGCAGCTGCTACCCAGTATGGTGTTGTTCACGATGTGAGGCGAAGCTGTAGTGAGCACAAGGTTGGCAGAGCCATTATCAACAATCACGTTGTTTGTGACATCCGGCGAGGCATTGTCGACATAGACACCATCCCCCCAGGCCGCGCCATTCTGGCGAATGATGTTGCGATTCACCCGCACGTTCGAGCCGCCGACAATGGCCAGCCCCCCACCGGCGCTATCATCGCCTGCTCCAATCGTGACGTTGTACGCGATCAAGTTGCCCTCAACACGAGCGCTGCAGTGGTCATTGGCATGGATACCCGCTCCGCTCAGAGCTGTGTTGCTCAAGATGTGGTTGGCTCGGATCTCCGGACTTGCCCCCTGCAGATAGATCGCTCCCCCTTTGGCCCGTGCTGTGTTGCTGATGAACACGTTGTTGGTCACCACAGCCTGCGGAATCGGCGCACCAATAGTGTAGACGGCCAGCGCACCACCATCCTTGTCCGCCAAGTTGCCAATGAACGTATTCCTGTCGATGATCGGGGCAGCATCCTGGACGTAGATCGCCCCTCCCCCCACGTGCTGCACGGTGTTGCCCACAAAGAGATTGTCGACAATCACTGGAGCTGTGCCTGGGCCTTCAACATAGATGCCCCCACCCTTTTCGCTGGCTAGGCAGCCACTGATGACGTTATTGCTGATGATCTGCTTTGCGCCTGAGTCGACATAGATCGCGCCGCCGCGACTTGTGGGCTCGTGCGCTCCGCCAATGATCGTGAATCCATCCAGCACGCACGTCGCAGTGATAGGTCCCGTGCCGACTACAGCAGGACGCCCCTCCGATATGAGAAACGTCACATCGGACCCAGCACCTTGAACCCTGACCCCGGCCTTGAGACCTATGCTCTCGCGGTACGTGCCTGGCCCAACCATGATCGTATCACCGGGCTGAGCATCCCACAGGGCCACCCTGATCTGCCGATATGCACAACCACTCGGACAGACGTGGAGCGTATCCGCCGAGGAAGGGTCGGACCAGAGCATGAAGAAGCCCACCGCAAGCAAAGTGGAGACAAGAACGACAGCGGGCCACTTTGCGCGCATTTCCGATCTGGTATTCGACTGGGGAACAGCATGTCTGCTGGTACAGAGCCTGGCAGCGAATAGCATCATAGTTAGGCAGCTCCGTGAGATAGGACGCCCGCGCCGGGCTCGCCTTACGAGGTGGACGCAGAAGCACCACACAGGTGGGGATTGCGATGCCCGGGCTTCCTGGCGGGCAGCAGCTTCTGCGCTTGTATCAGGTCATAGTGTACCTGCCAGCGGCGGGTTCTCACGCTGGTGAGGCCCATCGTCCGCAGCCTTTTCTCTAACCCGTTCCGCCGAAACGCGCGGCCCGGGAAAAAGCAGGCGTCAACGCCCACGCGATTGGTGACCAGCAGTTGTCCCCCGGGGCGCAGCACGCGCACAAGCTCCAGCAACGCGTATCGGGGGTTGGGCAGCAACTCTAGAGCCTCCACGCAGGTCACGGCGTCAAAGGCACCGGCAGGAAACGGCAGCGCCATCGCATCCGCCCTGGTCAGCGCCAGACCACCGTAGCGCGCATTCGTCTTGCATCGCCCTATGTTCAGCATCTGCTGTGAGAGATCCAAACCCACGGTGCGCCCCGCAAAGTCCCATTGCCGCAGCAACGCCAGGGGCAAGCGGCCGGTGCCCACGGCAACATCCAACACCAACGGCGATTCGACTCCCCTCAGGGCCTCGAGCAGCGGCCGAGCCAGGTGATGGGCGTCATCGTGCGGGGGCACCCGTTTGATCGCATCGTACCTGCTCGCACAGCGGTCGTAGAGCACCACGACCACCCTCTGCCCGAGATAGGCACCCTCGGTCAGAATGAAGAGCCAGTACGCAGCTGCACCCAACAGCGCCAGCCCGATCACCCAGATCACGTCGGATATCCCACCGCGAACGCAGCCAGCACCATGCTCGCGGCCAACTGAGTCTGCACGATGCGAAAGTACTCTCCGCGTCGAGAGTGTGTACCTAGCAGCGGGGCAAGGAGCAGCGGGAGTGTTACCAGCACGCTGATCACAGCGGCGACCACTGGCTGCTTGATGATTACGAGACAAACCACTGCAGCCAGTTGGGGTGCGGCTTGCCAGCTGAGCTCCGCGTTCACGCGGCTTGCGCCGGCGCAACGGTAGAAAGCCAGGGCGAACGAAGCAGCGACTGCGATAGAAACTGGTTGCAGACCAGCATAGGCTGCGTGTCCCAGCAGCCAGGTCAGGAACATGGGTGCAGAGTGCGAGATGATAGGGCTGGACATCCACCTTCTCCGGCCAAACCCGCTTGCGTAGGCAACCACAAGTCCCACGGCAGCAATGGCAAAACTCTGCCGACTCTGCTGGATAGCTATCGTGAGGCCGAAGATGGTACTGGCCACCAGTCTCAGCAACGGATTCCCCAGACGGGGCCTGACCTGCTGCCATCGCCCTGCGAGTTCCGACAGCCAGCTAGACAGGCGATGACTGACCGAACCGGGCAAGGTATAGGGCAATGCCACCAGGGATCTCGGCGGCGTCGAGCCCGGCGCGCTGTCCTCCGCACCATTCCGCCACTCGGTTCCCGTACTGGCCGCCCAGGCCATGCCTAGTAGAGGGCCAGCCAGCAGAAGGCCGAGAAGCAGCCGAAGCAGGCTGGCGCCCGCCCACGTCCAGGCTCCAGAAGCAGCTACACCACACGCGAACGACAGAAATGGTGCCAGCCAGGCCAACGGGGCGGCTGGGTACAGGGGCCTTCCGTACAGATAGTCGTCATACAGCGTATCGGGATGTCTGGCTTCCACGTTCAACGCCTTCTCTACCGCACTGGGATGATGATCGGAAGAGGCTGCCGCTCTCCCGGACTCGTCATTCCTGCATCCTGGCGGAGGGATTGGTCAGCGGGGGCCCTGAGTTGTGCCTGGACCTTTCTGGGTGATGTGACTCCGCTCATGGAGTGAACGAAGCGGCGAACGCAGATGGGCCTCATCCCGTCCAGCGATCCGGCGCAATTCTTATCCCGCTCCATGTAACTCCACAAGCCGGAGGGGTTGCCACCGTTTCAGTATACACGAACTCATGATAATCGGAAAAAGCCTCACAAGCGAACCAGGCCAGTGCGGCTTGGCTTGACAGCAGTCCGCAATCCGCTATAATCGCTAGTGGTCCTGCGCGAATAGGGTAGCACCACGCAGCTTGGCACCAGAACGCGCTGCGGCGCAAGACCCATACTGCATCTGGCTCCGAACTGCAAAAGAGGGTTGATCAGCGTCAAGCTGCTGGCCGACCGGCAGCAGGTCTCCACAAAGTGCCTGGAGCATCTCCTGACCTCGCTTCGCACCGCTGGCCTCGCGAGAAGTGCTCGTGCGGCATAGAGCGGATATGCACTCACCAGATCAGTCTGCGCTAGGTGTACGACGCGTTCTATGGACCGACAGGATTCGTGGGATGCCCAACGAATCCCCTGGTCTGCAACAGAACGGTATGCCGCGTCACCGGCGACGTGTGGAGTCAGGTGCACACCGCGGTCATGACAGTGCTCGAGTCCACCAGGCTCGAGGGCCTTGCCCGGCGTGCCAAGAACAGGCAATGAGCCTCGCGATGACCTGATCTGCGACCAGTGATTCCGTGTCTCCAAGAGGCCTGACTCCGCCCATCAGAACTATACTTGCCAACCTGTGACCGGCAGGCGCATCGACAGCGTGAACCTGCAGAATTTGGAGGAGGCTATGTTCGGCCCGTTTCTCCTTCCCAAGCATATAGAGGGGCTGGAGACTGCCTACCGTGACGGCGGGGTCCCAGCGCTCCACAAGGAACACTTGGCCCTGACTAGCAAGAGTAGATCCTATCGGATCGTGCTGAAGCTCGTCGATCTTGTGTTCCCGGTGTCGGTCGCCTTCGAACTCGCCGGACGCTTCGATGAGCAAGTGAAAGAGTATGGCCTCCACGAAGCGGCAAATGCCCTCCTGAACAGCCCGGCAATACCCTGGGAGACGGTGTTGCCCAAGCACGGATGGCACAAGGTCATGACGTCGCCTACTGTGATCTATTGCAACCACCCGTCCCTGATTACACCCTTTTTCATGGCCGCCGCGCTGGATCGACCGGACCTCAAGATGATTGGCGCCGGCTATGTGCAAGAGTTGGGTCCTCACATGGCGGCTCACATGTTCCCCTTCCAGCGAGCACGCCGCACCAGTATGGCGGGCGACAGCGGGATTGCGACGACCGCGGTCGCCAGTTGGCTCCTGGATTTCCTCTACCCTTATCATGAACTGAATGCCGCCAGAGCGCACAATCGGCGCATGCTCGTCGCCGCTGCCCGGTACGTCCAGGGAGGTGGTGCGGTCTTGATCGCTCCCCAAGGCGGACACGGCGACGACCAGAAGTGGTTTCCTGGCATCGGTCGTCTCATCTCAGAACTCGGCAGGGGATCGGGCGCAGGCACAGTCCAGCTTGTGCCTGCACGGATAGAGAACAGCTCAAACACACGCATCCGCCACCTTGTGTCGAGGAATCGGTCTTCGAGACAACAGAGCAAGCGACCGACTGATCCGCCGATACGCGTCGTTTTCGCGGCACCCATTCCACTGGAGAGCTTGGTCCAAGAGCAGGACACGGATGCTCGACGTATCACAGCAATTCTCGAAGACCACTACAGAACGCTATTTGACGTATTCCCGGACGGCTTTCAGCCAGCCAGGTTGAACTGAGCACAGAGGAGGCAATCTACTGCTTCGTGCACAGGCTACAGCATTCTCCCGTCGTGTCGTGCACCGTTCGTCGCCTCAGTCCTGTCGTCCTGAGACAGCGCGAGCGACGAAAATGCTGCGCCAGGATGAACGATCCCGTCATGCGGCGTTCGCCACCTCTGTCCCACCGTTGTCTTTGCGCCAACCGTTCGGGCGTATTCCCCTCTGATCAACGGGAACCAAGACCTGCCGGCTCCTACGAACCGAGCGACAATTGGGCTCTATGCTGGCTCCATCTCCATAGTCCCAGCGAGATGAAGACCGGCACATCAATAACCGGAGGCATGACCAATGAAGGTCCTGATATTCGGAGGATCAGGGAAGATCGGCTCCGCGGTCGCGTGGGATTTGGTGAAGCATGGCGAAGTCGAAACAATAGGAATCGTTGGTAGGCGTGAGAAGGCCCTTGAGAGAACAAGGGAGTGGGTCCGGAGTGGGAAGATCGTATTGCACCGTCTAGATGTTGCCAACCGACAGTCTACCAAGCAACTGATGCGAGACTACGATGTGAGCGTCATTTCATTGCCTGATAGAAGAACAAGCTACGCAATCGTCCAGATGGCCATTGAGGCTGGGATGGACACGGTTGACATCCTGGAGGAGTACCACCGGAGACCGGACTCCCTCGAAACGGAGGGACTGCAAGTCCCAGATGGCATGACTCTGGACCAGTATGGAGAGTGGCTTCATGAGAAGGCAATCGCGCAGGGAGTGATACTTCTTGATGGAATGGGTTTCGCCCCTGGGTTGAGCAACATCACAGTAGGCGAAGGTATCAGGAAGATGGACGAGGCGCGGTCTGCAATAGCGCGGGTGGGGGGCATTCCCGCAGCAGAAGCTGCCCGCAGACATCCTCTGCGCTATATGATCACCTGGTCCTTTGAGCATGTCTTGAGGGAGTACATGATCAAGGTGAAGGTAATCAAGAATGGCGAGATAGTCGAAGTGAACACGATGAGCGATCGTGAGAGCTTTCGCTTCGCGCAGTTGGGCAAGGATGAGGAACTAGAATGTGCGGTTACTCCAGGCATGCCCAGTTTCATCTTCACGAGACCGGAACTTGACGAGTTCGCTGAGAAGACCATCAGATGGCCTGGCCATTGGCAAGGCATAGAGACTCTGAAAGAGTGCGGGCTGCTCGACCTCATGCCGGTGGAGTTCCAAGGCCTGCACATACCACCTCGAGAGTTCACAGCATCCGTAGTGGGAGCCAAGCTCAGGCCCCTGGAGGGTGATACGGATGTGTGCGTGATGTGGAACACCGTCACAGGAACAAAGAACGGGCGACGCACGAGAATCGATTACTACATGTGGGATGAAGCAGATACCAAGAACGGGATCTCCTCTATGGCCAGGGTGACCGCATTCCCTGCGGCGATTGCCGCGATGTCAATAGCCAGTGGGCAGATCCCAAGGAAGGGCATTGTGCCTCCCGAGGATGGCATTGAGGGTACGCTCTATGACACATTCATGGAACAGATCCGAGAAAGGGGCATCACCATCCTCGAAGTCGAAACACCGATAGACTAGAGTGTCAGTGACCGGCACCCGAGGGGTGCCGGTCACTTTGCGCTGGCTAGGGCGTCGGCGTGGCTTCGGACTCTAGGAAGTCGATGCGCGTGTTCTCAACCAGTGGCTGGGCGTTGTATTCGGAAACACTCACATAGTACGGGGATGTGGACGCATGTACCACGTAGCTCTTGTCCCCGGGGTCCTGGGCCCCTATGAGCAGCGTAACAGTCTGATCAGCAGTCACTAACGTGACGATGGCTTGCGGGTTGTCCAATCCATACTCTGCAAGCTTTTGCTGTCCAAGCGGTTCCATCAGTATGACTGATGAAACCTTGCTGATTACGCTACTCACTCGGTCCGCGGATAGCTGCTCCCCTGCTGCCAGTCCATCCAGCACCCAGTCACCCCCATCCTCCCTCGTGAAGTCAAAGGTTCCGTTCACGTTCTCCAGGATCACCTGCGTGAGTCGGTCCTCCTCGATGTCGAGGTACGTGGAATCAACCCACGATGTGGCAGTGACGCTGAGCTCCCACGCGGTTAAGTCATCGGTGAGATACGTTTCATCCCTTCCGCCTACGCGGACATGATTAGCGCCATACTGGGGCGAGGAGCCGACGTATAGAGCATGCTTGGCTCCATCTGTCGTCTCCAGGTCGACACGCCGCATAAAGTCGTCTACTGCCACCTGCAGCCGTTCGTGGCTGGCATCGGTACGGGTCACCAATCGCTGCGTGTTGAGTCCCACGATCTTGTCCAGTACGGGAGTGATCTTGTCTGCTTCGGCAGGGTAATCACCCGCTTCGGGCAGGACCCAGTCCCCGGCGAGTTGGCGCATCGTGATGGCCTTCCCTTCATTGTCCGTAATGGTCACGGCGACGGTGTCGCCGGCCTGCAGACCAGGAAAGAACGACTCGCCTTCGTCAATGCCTGCTGGCTTGGGCCAGAAGACAATGATGCCCAGAATGATTTGGATCGCCAGAACGACCGCCAGGATCTGTTGATTCCGGTTCATGATCTCACCTCCCGGCCTGACGCTCGGATGCCTTCTGCCGGCAGCAACTCCATGGGCTGCTCGCTCTTCCGACGCGCACTCCAGATCACGGAAATGGCCAGAAGCGCCAGGAGCGCCACGGCGTAGTTTGCGCCCTCCCAGAAGGACTGCGCGCGCTCAGTCAAGGGATTGAGCACGCGAGCCGTAGTGCCGCGCACCCGGATGGTGAGCAGATCCAGATCCTCCGTCGACCAGGCAACCACGTTCTGCAGCAGCTTGAGGCTGTTCAGATAGCGATCGGGCGCTAGGTTCGAAGAAACCTGAAACACGATATCATCGAGGAAGGCCGCGCTGCCGATCACGGTCAGCCGTGCGGTTTCTGGTGAGAGCTCAACAGTTCCAGCGAGAGGATCCTGTGGCGTCGCTGGCTGAGCTCCTGTCGCCTCCGCTCCGCTCTCTGTGACTGGCAAGGGTTTGTCCTCAAAGTAGCTCTGAAAGGTGCCCTGCACAGAGACGGCCAGCGCATGGGGCTCGCTCACACTCCCCACGGCAAAGCCCAGATCAGGATACAGCTCAAAGTTGGGCTGGATGTTGGTGTCAGTCTGAGTCCAGGAAGCCTGGCTTGATTCCAGCAGCGTGGTGACCTCCCGACTCGCGTTCTTCGCCTCGTCAAGCGTCAACGGCGAGACCCAGTTGAGGGTCACAGCAGGCAGATTGGCCACGATCGGATGATCGGAAGCCATGCCATTGGGGCGGACATCGACAAAGAAGGGATAGTCCAAAGCCTGGATCTCTTGTATCTGAAAGCCACCCACATCGCGCACGACCGGGACAGGAAACGGCTCGTTCTGCATATCCATCACCAGCGATGATTCCACCGTGATGCCATAGCTGGCGAGCATCTCCTGAAGGCCCTCCCGCACGGGCTGCAGCCCCAGGCTGCCGCTGAATTGATCAGGCATCAGCGTATAGTTTCCCGCCACGGCCACAATCGCCCCGCCGCGCATCAGGTACTGATCAATCGCGAAACGCTCAATATCCGTCATTCCCTGGGGAGCAACGACCACTAACACGTCCACATCCGCCGGCACGCTCCCCTGTGTCAGATCCACCGAGCGAACTTCGTGTTCCTGGGCCAGGAACTCGCGGAGTTGCCCCCACGTGGAAAGTGGCTGCTGCAGCTGCCCGAACATGTCCTGCGTCGGCTCCAGGCGGGGCGTCCACAGGCCGACGACCTTGAGGAAACCCGGGGAGACACGCTTGAGCGCAGACTCGATCCCCGTTCGTATGCCGGCCTCGCTCATGTCGCTGGGCGGGTACAGCACCACCGGCCCGCCGCCTGTTTCCAGGACCATGTGCAAGTAGTAGGTTTGACTGGAGAACAACGAGACGGCAATGGGCTGTATCCGATAGAGATCGTACACTTCTTGCCGGCCGATGGCACTGCCGGGCGCGTCGGGATCCACGACAGAGTACGTGAACTTGGCATCGGATTCGTTCTGGATATCCCCCAGCACCTTCTCAATGGTCCCACGAGCATCGACCAAGTACTCTGGCAGGGAATCGGGCGTCACATAGAACGTCAGCGACACAGGCTCGGCAAGTGCTGCCAAGACCGCGTCCACACTCTGGAAACCATAGACCACCTTCTTGATGGAGCGGGTCAGGTCGTACTCCAGGTTGCGCAGGCGGACGTCTGGCATTCCATCTCGACGGACCTCGACCTCGATCAGG
>Ga0307380_10012504_pt1 | contig 10561 bp, 9 predicted proteins | sample UN3MG_FD_202239 | JGI IMG/M metagenome (GOLD analysis project Ga0307380, IMG submission 202239) | Soil microbial communities from Risofladan, Vaasa, Finland - UN-3 | ecosystem: Environmental > Terrestrial > Soil > Coastal area > Acid sulfate soil | place: Finland: Risofladan, Vaasa | collected... | reverse complement strand
CATTACAGAGACTTCATCACTACTACAGGATGATCCGCCCCCTTCATGTGCATCGATACTTTCCCCCTTCGTGGTCCTCACTTATAGGGTTTTCTCTTAACATCACATGAAGAGTTCCCACGTTCCGCACAAAAGCCTGAACCAAGTTCATGCCATCTTTATGCCGGACGCCGCTCAGGCAGTAAACAGGTTTCCCCTGAACTTATCCTGGAGACCTGCAAGCACCCCAGTTTTGACGCCATCCCTGATATTTCGACACCTCATCAATGGTTCGCTTACGCTCATCTCCTTGATCCTCACCTGACACAGTCTTTGCCATGCCTTTTCCTTCAACGCTCACCACCAGGGCTTTTGACCACAGCAGCTTGAGGTGGTTTGAAGCCTGCTCCTGTAAGCCGGCTCTGAGGGGCCCTCCCTCATCTTTTGTGCAGTTACGCACACTTTATATTAAAAGTGCGCTCGTGGCGCACTTGCAGCTATCTAAGGTTTCTAATATCTGATTTTATAATCCTATACAGCTCATTAAATGAATTGGACAGAAAGTTTTTAGCAGCTAAGCGCGTATTGGCATATGTTTTTATACCGATCACATAAAAAAGCCGAAAATATATTGTCCTGCAACAAACATAACGCAGACACAAAGCATACCCTTAATATATTTGGCCGGAACGTACTTCTGGGTTCGTGCTCCAAGATACATGCCTAAAAAGCCCCCTAAGCCAAATAAAATCCCTAAACCCCAGTCAGGAGCCACAGAAATGTTAGGATAAAATTGAGCCAAAAATTGATAGAATATTACTCCCGCAACGGAAGTGATAAATGTTCCCATCAGAGCCGCCCCGGCGACGGTATGAACCGGAAGGCCCATAATAGCTACAAAAAACGGGGCAACGATGGAGCCTCCGCCAATTCCATAAATTCCACCTGCGATACCAACAAAAAAACAGAGTGCATAAATCATGGGCGGCGAGAACTCATAGCTCTCGCCATCATATTCAAATTTAACCTTCCCCATTGTGGACACTTTAACATCTACGAAATGGGGTGAAACGGAACCGAGAAGTGAACCCTTATCCTTTTGTTTGTTTTTGGACCTGACGACATCCAGTAGCAAGCGCCATCCAATATACAGAAGCACAAAACCGACAAAAAATTTGAAATTATTTGGATTCGGTAAATACTCGATACGAACCCAGGCACCGATAAAAACTCCTGGTAAAGTGCCAATGATTACAGCCCATGTTAATGGCCAAAGCATTCGACCTTCTCTGATATAACGATAAACGCCGCTTGGAATTGCTACAACGTTAAAGACTTGATTCGTTGCACTTACAGATGGTGCTGTATAACCTAAAATGCTCACCTGAAATGGAAGTAGAAGAAAGGCACCACTTACGCCTCCCATAGAAGTAAAGAATGATACGAAAAAAGCAGTTAAAAATGGAAGTAATGGGTTAACCTCAACACCAGATGTCGGGAAAAGCATGATCTAATCATCCTTTGGATCAACGTTGGTCTGTAATTAAAAAATGAAGATATCTAAAAAATTAGTCCCCCCTTAATTCCTGACATGTCTTACCATATCACCACTTACATCATTTTGGGAATCTGTATGTATTCAGGGGCATATTTCCTACGAACGGTGTTCGTGCCTTTCCTCCCACAGTCCAAGATGCTTAAGGATCTTTTTGATGATATATTCGTCTTTTATAAAGGCAATCACCCAAAATGAACTCCGGCCTTTAGACATGTAAGCGGATTGACTTCATATATTCCGTGCCCAGTTTTTTCAAAAGGCCTTGTTGGTCATTTCCGATTTCAGAATGAAGCGAGTTTTCTTAGCCTGCAAAAATTTGGGCGAATGGGGGTCGGACCACGATAAGCATTTGAATATATGTAAGAAGAGCTCTTAAAATAACCGTTTTTTGGTCTTAAACGTACAATTTTGGGTCCAAAATAACAGGTCTAAGGATTATTTTTGAGATATTTTTTAGCTTAAAAGGTCTTTTGGGGGGTCAAAAAGAGTCGTTTAAGACGATTTCAGGGCCTATTTTATTTTTCATTTGCTGTTATTATAATTGGTTACTGTGGCCCGACCCCAAATGCTGATTCAATCGGTTAAAATAGGTTAAACCAGTAAAAACACAAATAAACGATTTGACAATGGATTTCTCTATGATATATTTTCCTTGTTTTTGGGGTCCAAAGGGGTGAAAGTCCTTGATGGCTGAACCGTAGTAAATCAATATATAAGCCAAATTAAAAAGTTCGTTAGGAGACACCCTACAGTTTAAATGTGAATGGAGATAAATGATGGAAGACAGATGGCTTTCTGTGGATGAGATTGCAGAATATCTCGGCATCAAACGAGATACGGTCTATAGGTGGATTACCGAACGGCAAATGCCGGGCCACAAGATCGGCCGGCTTTGGAAATTCAATAAACAGGAAGTCGATGATTGGGTCCGAGGTGGAGGTGCTGACAATAAGAATAATAGAGATTAAAAGGATTCGGCCCCTTGGCTATGGCAAATAGGATTATGGCAAAAAAAGAAAAAGCGGGACACAGGCAGAGACTCAGAGAGCGCTTCTTGGAAAGAGGCCTGGAGGAGTGCTCTGATGAATTGTTTCTGTACAAGCAAATATAAGAGGGTAGATTTTGGGCAAGCCATATATTACAGAGCTCCGTCAACTTCATAAGACATACTCGGCATTAATGGAGATGGACGTGTCAAGATTAGAGAAAACTATCTCCTCTACTTCATCTCTGCCACTTTTTACAATCGGATCTGGCGGCTCTTTGTCCGCATCGCATTTCGTAACCTTTCTTCATCAAATAATTTCGGGACAATTCTCGAAATCACTTACACCACTCGAAGCAACTGAGATTCTTCCAAACATAAGGAATTCAGCTCTTTGTTTTATGAGTGCAGGTGGTAGAAACTCAGACATCAATGCTGCTTTTCGCAGGATTGTCCTTCAGGAGCCAAAATGTTTAATTACTGTCTGTGCAAGAACCGGGAGTCCACTCTCCCAAATCGCTAACCGCTATGATTATACCGAGGTTTATGAGTTCGAAATACCATCAAAGCGAGATGGATTCCTTGCAACAAACTCCCTAGTTGCATTTTGTATTCTATTTGCTCGGGCCTACCTTCAGCACTATAATCTCGATCAGGAACTTCCTATGGGCATGTGGGAACTTCTTAATCACAAAGGATCAACAGATTCCTATCTCTCTATCCTTAGAAACCGCTGCAACATGCTGTGGGAACGAGATAATATTGTTGTGCTTTTCGGCCCTTCAGCAATGCCGGCAGCACATGATCTTGAATCAAAATTCACTGAAGCTGCCTTAGGATCGGTTTTGCTGTCAGATTACAGGAATTTCGCACATGGGCGCCATCACTGGTTAGCAAAGCGTGGGAAGACTTCTGCCGTACTCGCCTTTTCTACAGATCGAGACAAAAAAATTGCAGATAAAACCGTGGGACTTTTGCCGACGGATATACCTGTCGTTAAATTACATTTCCCAGGTCAAGACATACGGGCTGCGGCTGCAGCTTTAATTACAGTACTCCATATTGTGGCCCTTGCAGGTGAAGCCCGCAATATTGATCCAGGTAGACCAGGCGTCCCATCTTTTGGGCGTAAGATATACCATCTTCGAGGAATTACCTACAGGTCTAAATCAAGTATGAGTCGCATGGCAGTTGCTTCTCGTAGAAAGCTTGCAGTTCTGGGTCAATATCCAGGAACTGAATATACACAGTTCATGGAGAAAGCTTATAAAACTTATATTCGTAAACTGGGGAAGCAGGACTTCAATGGTATCGTTTTTGACTACGATGGGACTTTATGTGGCAAAGATAGCAGGTTTGGGGATATGGATATACGTGTTTCCGAAGAGCTCAAGCGGATTCTCAAAGCTAAAATTCCCATTGGAATTGCAACCGGTCGGGGTAAGTCGGCGAGAATTGCTTTACAAAAAGCACTACCAAAATCTTTGTGGTCTCGCGTTTTGTTAGGCTATTATAACGGCGCGGATTGCGGCATTTTAAATGAAGATACTAAGCCAGATGGCACAGACATACCGTGTCCTGATTTAGAAACTTTGGCTGGTTTCTTTATTGGTCATCCAGCTATTCAAAATCAGTGCGAGGTGACTGTACGCAAATACCAAATAACAATAGAGGCGTTGCCAAATTTTTCCCTTGACCAGACCTTTCAAATAGTTGCTGAGCTTGTCGAGCGTTATGGAACCTTAGGAACAAAACTATATTTATCAAGCCACTCGATAGATGTCCTTGCACCTAGCGTATCAAAGCGTTCTGTGATCAAGGCAATTCGAGATCTCTTTTCTATACAAACAAGCAATCCAATCCTTTGTATAGGAGATCGGGGTCTATGGCCAGGTAATGATTTTGAACTTTTATATACACCATTTTCTTTAAGTGTTGATGAGGTTTCTAGTGACCCTGAAACTTGTTGGAATATCGCACCAGCTGGCTATCGTGGGATTCAGGCGACCCTCTATTACCTTGAATGCATCAAAGCTGGTGATGGTACATTTCATTTTAATATGAATCAATCGAAGGCGTCAAAAAGATGAGAGAAGCTCTTGCAGAACGCTTGTTGGCACAAGTTATGGAATGGACTCCTGCGGACGTGGCAAGTGAACGCCCATTGCTTCAGGCTATGGCAGCTTTTAAATACGATGAGTATCAGCAATTCGCCCCTGGGATGCGATTTGTCGAAAGTCTCGCACTGTGGTTAAATCAATTTAAAACAAAACCCGAACGCGATGCTGCTTACGACTTCGTGAAAAAAAGGCTTATTTTTTTCTCCAATGCTGAGATGGCTCATTTTGTATCAGTTGCGTATCCTGATCATATTCGCCCACTCCTGATTCAAAACGCGGCTCGTGCGTTAAATGTTCCACACAGATATGTCCTTAAAATTACACAAAGTCCTGAGTTTCATGCAATTCGTCGAAGATGTCTGTTTTTAGGGCTAAGCGACGGTGCTCGCATTGATGTTTTCCGTAGATGCAACCCCGAGATAAGCCACGAACAAATATTGCAGACATACGAACTATCTAAGGAGAAATCTGGCAGTGTTCAGGAGGAATTACAAAAAGACCTTGGTTCTATTATAGGGAGGGAAGCAACAAGTGAGGAGTCATATTTCCGAATGATTTTTTTACTTGATGATTTTTCAGGAAGCGGTCTTAGCTATCTCCGCAGGCCAGAGAAAGACTCTCCTTTTTCTGGAAAAATTGCTAAGTTTTACAAGCAGCTTATCAATTATTTTACAGACCCAGCAAATATTTTCAATCTTGATGATTTATATGTTGGTATATTGCTTTATGTGGCAACCGAAAAAACGCGCAATTATCTCGAAACGGCACTTAGTGAACTTTTTGAAGAATCCAGAGTTGGTTGGGGCATTCATATCGTTCAATATTTACCTCATAAAGTCGCGTGTCAAACTATATCTGACAAAGATTTTATAGATCTTGCAGATTGTTATTACGACTCAAATGCCGAGGATCAACATACAAAAAAGGGCGGTAAGGACGTGAAGTGTGGCTTTGCTGGCTGTGGACTCCCTGTTGTATTAAGTCCTAATACACCAAACAACTCAATGTTTCTGCTTTGGGCAAATCCTGAACAGCATACGGTTCGTGGCCTCTTTCCAAGAATTAGCCGTCATAGGAGTGAATCATGAGAGAGCCACGTAATCCATTTAGGTTTCGGGCCTCCGAACATATAGAATCTGAAGAGACCTATGTACGTCTTTTCAGTCCAGATGTATTGGATATATTACGAATCGATGAAGTTTGGGAAAAGCCTCAGATTATTAGAAGCGCTCCTGGTGGCGGAAAGACATCTTTATTTAGGCTTTTCACACCTCGCTCACTTTTGACAATTCATGCCCTTAGAACCAGAGAGCACTCTAAGGATCTCTTTCGGCGTCTCAAAGATATGGATGCTATTGATGAAAATGGCCCACGCGTTCTGGGAGTGCTTCTCAGTTGTTCACAAAGCTTTGCCACACTGGACGATTTAGATATTGATACTATAAGGAAACAACGGCTTCTCTTGTCTCTCCTTAATGCACGGTTTGTGTTATCAGCCCTTCAGGGAGCTTTGTTGTTAAAAGGAATGTTTTTCCCAGAGGATCTGCGTTTCATCGAAATTAAACTAAATGATGCCGCTTCGTCCCAAAGTTCTCGACCCGTTCCCTCAAATGGAAAAGAATTATATGATTGGGCAATGGAATTGGAGCAAAGCGTGTGCGATGCTCTTGACAGCTTTGCACCATTAACTGGGGGAAGCTTGCCTGGCCACGATTCTCTCATATCGCTCAGATGGATAACGGCACATTCTTTGAAGAAAAATGATGCTCCTATCACTCAGCGAGTTCTTTTCATGCTGGATGATCTTCATCGTCTGACTTCAAGTCAGCGACGATTCCTCCTTGATGAAATAATTTCAAGTAGATACCCGGTGGGGGTATGGTTAGCCGAACGACTCGAGGCATTAGATGTCAGAGAATTATTATCGTCTGGGATTTCGAATGGAAGAGACTATGATCGTATTGTTACCATAGAGGATTTTTGGAGAGGAAGTGCCAGCAAGCGTTTTGAAAAGATTGTTTCAAATGTGGCTGATCGCAGATCACGTGATGCTAAGGACGTTGAAATCGGCACGTTCAGCGAATGTTTACAAGAGTCGATAGATGGAACCGATTGGCAAGATGATTTTCACAAAGGTACAGAGATTGTTGAAAACAGAATCCGCAAACTAACAAACGGTAAATCCAAGTATGCTGAATGGATCAAGGAAAGGGAACACTATGAAGGTAGCCACCGTGAAATTGCAATTGCATGGCGTTCCCTTGAAATTCTCATAGAAAGAGATAGGCGAAAGGCCCAACAAACATTTGATTTCGCATTGGGAGTTGAAGATCTTGAACACCGAGAAGTGTCCTCTGTGAAGTCTGCAGCGGAAATGTTTTTTTGTCGAGAATTTAATATACCATATTATTATGGTCTTTCTCGTCTTGCCTCTATGGCTTCATCAAATATAGAACAGTTTCTCTGGCTCTCCGGAGATCTCTTTGAAGAGGCCGTTTCGGCAGTGCTGTTAAAACAATCTGGCCAGCTCTCTCCTAAAGATCAAGAGCGAATACTTAAAAAAACTATTAAGGATAGATGGTCAGCCTTGCCTCAACAAATTAGGTACGGTACAGAAGTTCGTATGTTTCTAGAATCTGTTGGAAAATTTTCTAGATGGGAAACAGATAAGCCTAATGCTCCCTATGCACCAGGAGTTACTGGTATCGCTATTTCAATGGCAGATAGGGAAAAGCTAATCGACCTGAATTTTATTAAAAAAGATGAGGCATTGTTACGCTTATCTCGTGTTCTATCGTCGTGCATAGCACACAATCTTTTTGAAATTACACTAAATCAAAGGTGTAAAGGCCAATATTGGATGGTATTGAATCTTAATCGAATACTTTGTGTCTATTTTGGGCTCCCTTTACAATATGGTGGTTGGAGGGAAAAGACTTTAAGGGAATTATGCGACTGGCTTGATAAAAGATTCGCCTCACCACGAAAACTCGGAGGATTGTTCTCATGACAGGTTCTTTACAATTGAAATCTCGATGGGAACAGTATCTCATCTTCAAAGACAAGGACTTTGATGCCTTCTGGGAAGAGTATCTCAAGGAAAGCGTTAGAGATGTGCTCTTTATTATCGGATTGGGATTTGATCCCCGCATGTGTGCTGGGATCAAGGCGATTTTAAATGCCGGCGGTTCAGGGAAGCGCGAGTGTATTTTAATCGAATTCGATGAGGGGGAACATTCACCCTCTAAAAGGTACAATAATCGAGTAATAAACAACAAGACAATTCTTGACAATCTGTTAAATGGCAGGGGTAGCTATGATACCGTCTCTATTACAATGTGGTCAGATGATGGAAGACGCATTGGAGCACGGCGTGCATCGGAGGTTATTAACGGGAAATCCATACTATCCAAGTATACTGATGTTGTAGTCGACATCAGTGCACTACCAAGGGGAATCTACTTTCCGTTACTCACCAAGCTACTTTATGAACATGATAATCTAAAGGATCGCAAACAAAAAGTGAATCTTCATGTAATTGTAGCTGAGGACGTTGGTATTGACAAAATGATTCAGGAAGAAGGGATCGATGAGACTGCAGCTTATCTTCATGGGTTTTCAAGTGCGTTAGAACGGGAAGCAACTTCAGGAATTCCAATCGTATGGATACCCGTTCTTGGCGAAGGAAAAGAGATTCAGCTTGTTAGAATATATGACCATGTGAAGCCTGACGAAATATGTCCTCTTTTGCCATCTCCATCGCGAAACCCACGTCGAGGAGATGATCTCATATTAGAGTATCGCGAGTTGCTCTTTGATCGATTACGAGTTGAACCGCAAAACATTATCTATTCATGCGAGCACAATCCTTTTGAAACTTACAGGCAAATCTACAGAACCATTCAGCGGTACCATGATGCACTTCAACCGCTACGTGGCTGTAAAATTGTGATATCAGCAATATCGAGCAAACTGCTTTCCATTGGGGCGCTGTTAGCTGCGTATGAGGCTAAAACGGCTGGTTATATGGTTGGGATAGCTCATATCGAATCTCATGGCTATGTGGTGAAAGAGGACGAGTTGCCTGAAGACACCGAAGAAATGTATAGTATGTGGCTGGCAGGAGAGTGTTATCATGGATAGAAAAATCTTTTTTGATCAAAATCCTCAACCTGTGTGTGTTGGTACAGGGCTGGTTGCTTTAGATATTGTATTCAACGGAGAAGCTTCTATGCCGCCGCGTATGTGGGCTGGAGGATCCTGTGGTAATGTCCTTACGATTCTTTCATATCTCGGTTGGCTGACAATTCCCCTAATAAGGTTGGGTCAAGACGACGCTGCCGATAGAATTTTGAAAGACTGGCAGAAGTTTGATGTAGACTGCAACTTCGTGGAATTGGATAAGAAGGTTTCAACCCCTATAATAGTTGAACAGATACGCAATAGTGTCGATGGCTTGCCAACGCATCGATTCTTTTCCATTTGTCCAAATTGTGGAACATGGCTCCCTAGATATAGACCGGTTCTTCTTGCCAACGCAAAACGCTCCTTTTCTCAGCTTTCAACAGTGAATTGTTTCTATTTCGACAGAGTGTCCCCTGCAGCTTTTGCCCTTGCCTCACAAGCTAAATCAGCAGGAGCTCTCGTTGTTTTTGAGCCACCCAACATCAAAGACAAAGATCTCTTTTACAAGGCAGTTAAAATAAGTCACATCGTAAAATATGCCAATGATCGTACATGTGAAGATTTAACCTTTAATACAACTGATGGTCCCCTTCTCGTCATCGAAACACTTGGAGAAGCTGGCATAAGGTACAGATTTCGGAACAAAAAAAGTCCAGAACATTGGAAAAAGTTGCCTGCGTTTTCCCTAAATAAATTTTGTGATGCCGCTGGATCTGGTGATTGGTGCACAGCTGGGATTATATATAAGCTTGGAACAATAGGAAGCAAAAGATTTGAGAAACTCTCTGAAAAGAGGATTGTTGAGGCACTTGAATTTGGACAAGCAATGGCTGCTTTAAACTGTGGTTATGAAGGAGCCCGAGGTGGTATGTATGTTTTAGGCATACATGATTTTAAAAAGGCAATAAAGCGTATTCTCGACAGCCGGATTGTGGACGAACCCATAAAAGAGAAAGTACCAGAGGATGTTAGCGCACTGTTTTCATGTCTATGTCCAGGGTGCCAAAAAAGAACGGGAAAACCGGAAGGAAAGAAAAACTTCACAAAATCAAATCGCTCACTTATCACGTGCTTTATAAAAAGAACGGGGTATGGAGTGTAATAAAAGAAAAAGATAGACGAGCAACAAGCAATCACAGTATAAAAAAGGCCGCTGTCGAAGATGTCAAGAGGATTGCAAAAGCAGTGCCTGCAAATGTGATTGTTGTCATCCATAAAAAAGATGGGACGGTTCAAGCCGAATACAATTACCGGAACGAAAGCGCACAATAGAATGAGCTTTCGTTTCTGGATGCGAATCAAATTCATGAAATTGGGGTATTGATATATTGATTGACATTTAATTACAGCCGGTTCAATTCGTTAAAGCGAATGGGGGTCGGACCAGGCTAAGTGTTTGAAAATCCCTAAAAAGAGCTCTAGAAGCAGCCGTTTTTTTGTCTTAAACATACTTGCGGGACATCCATTGGTTCATTGGATTCCACCAACTGACCCCAAATTAGCTATTTTTATTAAACCAATAATCCAATAGGCGTACCTAACTTTCCACTATTGCTCGAATCGCCGCAGACGCTCTTTCATGGAAGGATGGGTTACTGTGGCCCGACCCCAAATGGATGGCAGATGGAGACCTTTTACACAGATGTTTCTCAGCCTCGGGCCAGGTTGACTGCGTTTTCCATCAGTGCCTTGACCGGTTCGAGACCGTAAGGCGATCCTTCTTCGATGGCTTTG
>Ga0307380_10012502_pt1 | contig 10561 bp, 21 predicted proteins | sample UN3MG_FD_202239 | JGI IMG/M metagenome (GOLD analysis project Ga0307380, IMG submission 202239) | Soil microbial communities from Risofladan, Vaasa, Finland - UN-3 | ecosystem: Environmental > Terrestrial > Soil > Coastal area > Acid sulfate soil | place: Finland: Risofladan, Vaasa | collected... | reverse complement strand
GAGGAACTGGGGCCGAGGGTCGACTCTGACGCCGAGCCGATCGACGTCGGGCAGGGGGATTTCTGACGTGACCGAGGACGAGATCAAGCTGGTCGCGAGGGCGGCCAAGATAACCGACTACCTGTCCGGGCGCGGGGTCATCCTGAGCAGATCGGGGCGAAGGGCGAAGTGCTGTTGCCCGCTGCCCGGGCACAAGGACGATACCCCCAGCTTTTACATCGGGACGAAGGCCGACGGGACCGAGGTTTTCAAGTGCTACGGCTGCAACTCGTACGGGGACGTGATCTCCCTGGTTCAGAAGATGGAGGGGGTCGGGTTTATGGAGGCCATGCGCCGGTTGGCCTTCAAGGTCGGGATCAAGCTGACGGATGGCAAGGGGGAACCCGCCATACACGTCGAGATGCCGGAGCGGGAGGTATTGTTGAATCTGTGCCCAGAGGACAACGACGGGATCAAGCTCTCGAGGGTCCTATGGCACTTCCTGGAGGCGCAGGAGTTCTCCGACAACGCGGTTGACAAGGTTTCCAAGGCGTACGCGGCCTACGACAAGCTCGTGGCCCAGAACGACGCGGACGGGATCAGGAAGCTCTCCGATAACGTCCACCAGGCGTATCTGTCCGACGTGAGCGAGTTCCCAAGGAGTGAAAAATGAACATGGAATCCCTGCTCTCGGAGATGAAGAACTGCAAGGCTTGCAGACTCCGAGCCCAATGCAAGCAGGTCGTGACCGGTGTAGGGTCCATGACGCCAAAGCTGATCATCGTTGGTGAAGCACCTGGCGCGGATGAGGACCACGATGGGGAACCATTCGTGGGTAGGGCCGGGCAAATCCTCCGTGAAGTCCTCAGGAGGCACAAGGACGTCATCAACAAGGATACCACCCTGATCACGAACGTCCTTGGATGTCGTCCCCCACAGAACAAGTTTCCGAAGGATGAATGCCCGTCGACCTGCATGGCCCTCTGGCTGGATCGGATCATCGAGGTCGCCCAACCAAAACGAATGCTCCTCCTGGGCAACTCCCCGTTGAAATACGTCGCTGGGTTGTCGGGGATAACGTCCATGCGCGGCAACTGGGTGACGTGCCGGGGCATCCGGACGCTCCCGACCTATCATCCCAGCTACATCATGCGCTGTGACAACACGGGGATGATGCAGCCACGGGAGGAGTTCGAGGGGGACATCGCGGAGATGGCCGAGGAGATGGGATAGTGGACTACCATCGTTACGTGCTGCCAGTCCCGATGTCTTATAATCCAGGTCTTCCCGGGTGGCCATCCGGAGTTCTGCTTAGGATACTCCCGAACGATAATTGTCCGTTCATGGTCGACCAGGACATTTATTTGACTTTTGAAAGGGCGTTCTTTTCGAACGATTCCATCATGGAAACGATCATCTCAAGCTGGTTTTCTTCGGTCAATCGGACGGGTCGGTTGGGGGGCAGGATCCTAGTCACGGGGTAGGCATGGAACCAGGAAGAAAAATCATCTCGTTCTATACCGCACGCCTCATTGGGGGCTCCAGGGTTTGGTACTTCGTCGGGTCGAAGGCGGCGTTCCCAACCTATTACGGGATGACCGAGATGTGGTATTCAGACCACGTACGAGACCTATGGTTCTCCCGGTTCGCTCCTGGTACCGAGATGCGGCTTGACCCGATCTTGCTGTTCTTGGAAGAGAATTGGGGCGACGAGCAGCACCCGTATCACACCTATGGCGTGGCTGGACTCGACGGTGAGACATGAATCTCCTCAAATTTGACGCGTCCGGCGGCGCCCATGTCAGGTTCCATGGCAAACCTTGGCTCGGGTACATCCATGAGTCGGGGATGCTCTCGTATCATGGGTTCCCGAAATACGACCTGAAATTGATCTGCCCGGCCGAGTTTGGTATTGAATGTTCCTGTTGCAAACGGAAGATGAGGCCAAGGCTGGAAGCCTGCTTCGTCCTTTGCCATTCCAGGAAACGAGCTCCCCCGTGGGCCGTCTACGTCGTTCCACCGGTTGAGATTGGGAGGATCATGAGTGAATGCCAGCGGATGGGCTATTCCGATGGAGATATGGAGTCGGGGAATGGGCCGGACGTCCTGATCCAGGAGGGGGAGAAGGCCATGATCATCCGGGCAGTCCTACCTCCCGAGACCGACGCCCCGGACCTGGCCAAGGAACTCGGGCTCGCTGCCGCCAGGTCCCGGTGGATCGAACGATAAGGTACCCACATCGCAGGTCAATAACCTGCGATGTGGTACCCCGGTCTGGGCCCTGGTGAGCGCCAGTCCCAGGACTGCGGCGGTTTTCCCGACATGTCGCCCGGATCGATCCGGGCGCGGCGGGCGGGAGCGGGCACGACTCGCCGCTTCGTGGTCCCGCATGACCCGCCGGTTAGTCCTCTAACGCCTTGCATATCTCATTGCCTACGGCGACGATCCAGAGCACTACCAAAGCGCCCAGGAATCCAATGGCGGCGAGCTCACTGGGTTCATCTACGACAACCACTTTTTTCCTACCCATTTTGCACTTCCTTCCGTATTAGTGCCCCGGGCGGTTTAACCGTCCGGGGCCTTCTTGTTTACTTGCCCTTGGCCCCACCTTGGTCGGCTTCCGTAAGCCCGGCCTGCCAGCTTCGCGCCTGGACCCGTGTGGAGAGCGCGCAGGCGGTCGGCTTGTCCGGGTTTCAGAATGGTTGAGGCGTTCCTGACCTCGATGTTGTAGGCTTTGGCGATTTCAACGATGATCTTCATGGAAACCCCGAACTCCTTGGCGAGTTCACCGGCCTTTACCCCGACGGGCGCTCCCCTTTCGTAGGACGTCGGGAGGTTCGTCGTCGGGATGGTCACCGAGCCTTCCTGATCCTCTGGGGGGACGCGAACTCCGGGAGCCTTGATCTTGTCCCAGTAGCCAACCCGTTTGGCCAAGTCCTCGTACATCTCCGCGTAAGCGACCCCGTCTTCGGTGTGGAAGACTACGCGGTCGTCCTTCAGGGCTACGATCTTTGACTGCCCACCGCAAGTCCGTCCTCGATGTCGCGTGGGGACGTAGTCGCCGACCTTGAACATCATGACCTTTGGGCCCTTGGCCAGGAGGACGGAAATGCAATCCTTCCCCTTAACGGTCCTGGTTGTGACCAGCTCGCAGTCCCTCGCGGCCGAGTCGACGGCTTCCATACAAACGTACCCGGACAGGAGATCGTCGAGGTTGACGTCGGTATCGGTTGACTCGTTCTCGTACTGCTCCGGGTACGCGTCAGCCGCCAACCCTCCTCCGGCGTTCGACCCCACTTGCGCCGTGGGGGTCGTACTTAAAAGATGGAAGGACGGAGTCTCGTCGCCGTCAGGGACGAACCGTCCGCGCCGCTCCGCATGGATTGAGATGATGCTGAACCACTGGCCGTCCCCGCGATCAACGAAGACGTCTCCTTCCTCTATGATCGCCTCGTCCCCGACGGCGAGGTTCTCCAGTCCTTTGGGGACGGGAGAGATCGCGACGGAGCGGTAGAGACCATCGTCTTCGGCCTTGCCTTCGGGGTTCGAGCGCAGGAATCCGGGCGAGTACCGGAAGGAACGGGCTTCTCCCTTCAATCCCGGGACGTCGCCAATTTCCTCGATCATGCCCAGGCTCTGTTCCTCCCCGTTCAGGACCCAGTCCTCCAGGAAGACGCTGGTCTGGTCGTACTCAACCTCGAAATCATGTTTGCCCTCGCCGAGGGGTAAGATCTTGTCCCTGGGTCCAGGGGGGTAGACGTCCCCCATGACGACGATGATGATTTTTCCTCCCTTGGTACGGGCCATTCTGACGTCCCCGACCTCTTCGGATCCGTTTCCCTTCGTGCGGCGAACATGGAGGGAGCGCAGGGGGAGGTCCCCGGTACCCAGATGGACGCGGTACATCTTCCCGAGCCTCGCGGCGACGGCGCGATAATCGTAGTGAGGAGAGTCCTCCTTCTTTTCGAGCGTTTCCGACAGAACGGCGACGTTTGAAACGGCAGGAGCGGTAATCATTGGAACCCTTTCTTCCTTGTCGGGCAAGCCGATCAAGGACAAGGACTCCGGGTCATGTCCGGTTCGTTTCGTCAGGCTGGACAACCTCCAGATGCGCGTGGAGATCCAATTAGACAGACTCTCCTTTCTTTCCTTTGGTATCCACGCGGTGGAGCCGTCGGCACCGATGACGACGGCGGAGTCCGCCAGCAACTTCGATAGGGCCGAGACGCACCCGGCCGTTGCTATCATGCAACAGTCTGCCGCCCAGCGTCCGAGGTCGTCTGGGGACGACAGCTCGGTCGCCAAGGAGAGCTCCCGAAGTTTGCTGGCGATGTCCTTACTCAAGGCGAAACGAGCGTCTACGCAACCGTCCGGCCCGGCCTCGGCCGGGAAGCCAGCCCAATCCAAGACGAAGCATGGAAGGGTTGACTTCCCGATGACGATGTTACCGGCGGCCTTGAGGGACGGAAGAAGTAGGGGGTTTTTGATGAGCATTCAAGCCCCGCTCGACCCGAGAAGTCCGGCAAAAGACTCCGAGGAACCCATTCCTCGGATTACTTGGCACCAAGGCCTACCTTGGCGCTCTGAAAGATAGACTACCATAACCGGAAGATTACGTCAATGTTTTTGTCGATTTTTTTTACGGAGTCATCCATTTGCGAAGCGCCTCAACCCCCAACGCGGACCGTCTCCGCTCCTTCTTGTTCATGTCGTCCGGAGGGTATAACCCAACCAACGGGTTATACTCGACCATGCGGAATATCGCCCGCGTCCTTCCAAACGAGCTGGCCTGGATCAGACTCGGGAACGGGTCGTCATCCTGCCTATGATGTGATGGTTTCATGTTTCCGAAGTCCTCGACCCCATGAGGGAACAAACTCCTGACGACCCGACCGCATGTCCCGTCCGGGTCGAAACAAACGCCGTTATGCCAGATGCTGAAAACGAGCTTCTTGGGAGCCCCAAGCCTGGTCAGTATTTTCTTGTCGATCTCCGTGCAAAGGAAATTGATTTCGTCGTTGTTGATGGCAACCATCCTTTTCATCATTCTCTCCTTGGCCGGAGGATACGGCGTATGATCATTAACGCAAGGAGAATCGAACATGACCTGCATCGTCGGGCTCGTCGACAAGAAAAGGGTTTGGATGGGGGTCGACTCCCTCGGCGTCGCCGGATACTCGAAGACTTCCCGCGAGGACATGAAGTTGTTCAAGTGCGCCGGCGTCGAGAACGCCATGATCTCCTACACGACCAGTTTCAGGATGGGCCAACTCCTGATGTACGGGGAATTTTTCGAGGAACTCGAGGTCCTCAAGGACAAGATCAACCACAAGTACATGGTCACGAAGTTCGTTCCGAAGATTCAGAAGGCGTTTGAGGACGGCGGGTTCGGGACCATCAAGAGCGGCGAGAAGGTGGGCGGTAGTTTCCTCGTCGCGTTCCGCGGTAGGCTGTTCCGCGTGGAGTCGGATTATCAGGTAGGCGTCAACTCCATCGGGTACGCGGCCGACGGATGTGGGGCGGACTTGGCTCTTGGTTCCCTGCACGCCACGTCGTCCCTGAAGATACTCCCACGAGAAAGAGTATTGATGGCCTTGAGAGCCGCCACCGAGTTCAGCGCCGGGGTCGCCCCTCCGTTCCACGTCGCCAATACGGACGATTGCAAGATCGAGACAGAGTTTGACGTATGATTGAGAAAGGCACTAACAAGGAGAGCCAGAATGGAAGACGGGAAGAGCATCGAGATCAAGATTTACCTCCTGGAGAGGACCGACACGGCGATGTCCGGGGAAGTCTCCAAGATGGTCGTGGCCGGCCCGAGCGAGAAGTCGGCCAGGGAGATCGCCAATGCGGAGTCCGGTACGGAGGGCTATGTATGGACAGATGGGCACCTCACGTCCGCCAAGCTCATCGGCATCGCGACCGACGCGGAGGGAGTCATCCTCGAGTCCAGGGAATGACCGGTCTACAAGAGGTCGGGCTTGCCCACGTAGCCGGGATGCACGGGATATCCGAGCGGGACTTGGTTGGGCGGATGTCGGCATTACTCGCCGCGGGAAGGCTGATGTACTTGCTGCGTGTCGAGGCACAGGCTAGACTGTACGAGTGGCTCGACGGCAAGGAGTCGAGTGGCGATCCATTCGCCGTCATGTTTCGCCTGTCGGCGAACCGAGGCGTCGACGTGGCCATGTACTGTAAGTGTCACGTGGATATGGGCGGAGACGAGCCGCTGATCCGGGTCGACGACACGTTTGTATCCGTCGCCGGGTACGACAAGGGGCTCGGGAAGGCGTTCGAGGTTGGGTTGAAGGACCTCGAGATAGGAGAAACCCATGAATGAACAGAATGAACATGAAGTGATCATCTCGTCCAGTTTCCGGCTGAAAGATACGGGATTTAAGTTCTCGATAGAATTCGACGAGAAATCCCCACAGGACGCCAAACTCAAGATTCATTCCCAGTGCGAGGATGGAGTCAAGGTGAGCGACGTCAGGCGTCTCATCCAGGCGTTCCAGGACAAGTACCCGTTCGCCTTCGAGGAAAAACAGGATTGAGTCCCGCGCTGTACGCGAGGGTGGCCGGTGCCCTGGCGGGCCAAGCCGTCGGGGACGCCCTTGGCGCCCCAGCGGACGGGTTGTCGGCGTACGACGTCTCAATCCGGTTCCAGAAGATCGACGATTATTTCGGCGGCAGAGGGAGGTTCTCACTCGCGACCAGGCTCGGATACGGGTTGGCCTTCGCGTTCCGCAAGGGGCCGACCCCGGAAGCCTCCCAGAAGGCGCACGAGCAAGTCCTCGTCAAAATACCAAGCGAGTCCATCGACGACTGGGTCAGGCTCGGCATCGTCGCCGATCCCAAACTACCCATGCTATCCAGGGGACACGCGACCTCCGTCGGGGTCGAGATCGTGGCGAAGCTCTGCCCGTTGGGGGCGTGGGCCGCGACCGTCGACGACATGGACGACAACAAGTTGCTCATGGCCTGCAAGCTCGCCGCCCTGCCAACGCACGCCTTCCGGCCGTCGATCTTATCCTCCTTCGTGGTCGTGAAAATAATCAAGGAGGTTATTCGGAACCACGACGCCTACTCCAGGTCCACGGACCTGTTCGAGAAGGAAGGCTCCTTGTTGCACCAGGTCATCGAGTTCTGCCGGGGCGTCGAGGGGAAACTCCCCCCCGAGGAGATGAACGCGGGTTCCATCGCGGAGAGGCTGGCGTACGTTAGGGCCAGGCTTCAAGGGCGTTGCCGCCCGGTCGAGTTTGCCACGTTGAACGGTCATTCCAGGGATGTCTTGGAGATGGTCTCGTTCTCCGTTTTTTGCTTTATGAACCGCCCGGAGGAGTTCAAGGCCGTCATCGAGTCGATCGGGTTCGGGGGGAAGGCCGTCGTAAGAGGGGCGATCCTGGGGGCCATGATCGGGGCGTTTACCGGAGTCCGGGACATACCCCCGGCGCTCGTCAGGGACGTGGATGGATCGAACATGGTATTGGCGCTGGCGAAGGAGCTTACTGATCGGGAGGAACGGTGATCTGGAAGTATACGGAAATATCCTCACACACGCATACTTCCGCATACTTCCGCATACTTTAGGGGTTTCCTCGGAGGAACGACAAAATGAACCCAAAAAGGCCCCAGGCGGTTAAGGGTTGGGGTCCAAAGCCCGTAACCAAGGTCGGCGGTACTGGTACGTCCGGGCAAACCTACACGGTATCCGGAAGTGCCAATTCAACCTACACGGTGGTGGGGACGTGGATGGGCGGGACGTGGATCACGAACAGCGCGAGTGGATCGTCGGCAAACGGGACATGGGTCGTGGACTCCCCGATGCCCGTAGGTAATTGGAGCGGCGTATGCAAGGGGCGGATCGGAATCGGCTAATGAACGCCATTGACTAATCCTCACAGATGGATGACCGGGGCGAGATCGCAAACCTCGCCCAGTAGCTTTCGATGGGCGGAGGTCATCCTGACCTCCGGGAAAAAATCCTTGAACACGTTGTCTAGTTCCGACATCCCCCTGATCTTTACATATTGGGTAATGGCGAGCAGAGCTACGTAGGTCGCGGACGAGTGGGTCGCCTCAGGGACGGACGCCTTGTATTCCGCGTTGAGGGAGCCTATCAGGGGGATGGACAGCTCGAGGACGCGCCATTCGAAATAGGACAGGCGGACGTTCTGGTACGATACGTACGAGACGGCGGCACCCATCCCGGAGACCAATAGGAACACGGCCTCTCCGTACATCAAGTACATCGTCAGACCAATGTACATCTGGGCCAACATCCCCAAAAGGATCAACGAGAAAATGGACAGCTTCCACCCGGAGATGGCTTTTACCGAGGTAGCGGCCCGGACGGAGGCGTTCATGCGAACTCCTTCAGCCTGGCCTTGCCCCGGTGTTCGCGACCAACCTTGTGGGCCAGCCATTTGTGTCTGGCAATGATCCGACAGGCACCGCATGGGTCGTTCTTCTCGACTTGGAAGTAAAGCTCCCCACACTTGCACCGAGAAAACCCGAAATCCCTCATTTTTTATCCTCCTCCTATGAGGAATAATATCCCGTATTCGCACAAGGTCAAGGGATGACGTTCGTTTTTTCAGAAAACGCCAGTGATGGATCGGAGGATACATGATGAAACCTCGAATCCGTGTCAAGGCCATCTCCAACAACAAGAACCTAGTAAGGAAAATATCCAGGGAGATCGACGTCGACGTCCATGACGCGTTCGTCGAGGCCCAAGAAATTCCTGGGGGCAAAAGAAGGAAAGCGAAAAAAATCTGAGAAAGTAGTTGACGAGACGCCTCTCTTGGCGTATCTTATTCATTGAGGGCCGGATGGTCCGGTCCTGATAGGAGCATGACGAACATGCTACGGGTTTGGTTCCTGACGCAACAGGTCATTACCACGACCGGTCCAGAACGGACCGAGCAGCCGTGGTATACACCTACGAGCCTCGGGGGCTGAGCCAAGCAATAAATTCTGCAAGGCTAAAACCCCCGGGGCCAAAAAACCCGGGGGTTTTTCTTTGTCGGACGACTTTTTGGGAGCAGGGGAGAGCAGCCGGAAGCTCGGATGTGCGTGCCCTTGCCGCTCGTTGACAACGGAATAGGCGAGAGTAGTAAACAGGAACCTCTTCGTTTAGTGGTAGGCTGTGGGTCCGCCTGCAAGCCGAGGACGACGACCAAAGAGGTCGTAGACGGTGGTTCGATTCCATCAGAGGTTTCCAGATTTTTGTGTCCCCGTGGTCTACTGGCTAGGACGAGAGGTTCTCAGCCTCTAAAAGGGAGATCGATACTCCCCGGGGATACCACATGGGTCGGTGGCAGAGCGGCTATTGCGCGAGACTGTAAATCTCGTGGCCGAAAGGTCTTCGGGGGTTCGAGTCCCTCCCGGCCCACCAGTTTTTGGAGATGGCCTCGTAGCTCAGTGGTAGAGCGGTCGGCTCTGGACCGACTGGACGCAGGTTCGAATCCTGCCGACGCCTAAGTATGGGGGTACTAGAGCTGTGGGAAGCCGGATGGCCTGTAAAGCCGTCGTCGAATGACTAGGAGGTCCGATTCCTCATATCCCCACCACGGTAGCGTAGCCTAACTGGCTGAGCGTGTGCAGCATGGTTGAGGTTAATGCAGGTTCAATTCCTGCCGCTACCACCAATTTCTCGGTACGTAGTAGAGCGGTAATCACGCGACGCTGATAACGTCGAGATGGAGGTTCGACTCCTCCCGTACCGACCATTTTTCGCCCCGTACGCGTAGATAGCGACGCGCAAGTTTCGTAAACTTGAGAGCCAGGCGCAAGTCCTGGACGGGGCTCCAGATTTGAGACGGGAGTTATCATTTTTCTTCGATGGGGAGCGGTCCAGTTTGGAGTGGACGCCTGGTTCGGAACCAGGAGATCGCGGGTTCAAGTCCCGCCTCCCCAACCATCAAATTATACGGGCTGTAGCGTAGCTTGGTTTATCGCGCCTGTCTGGGGGACAGGAGATCGCCGGTTCAAATCCGGCCAGCCCGACCATTTTACTGGACACGGACCACCGGACAAGGTCGCCCGGCATGGCGCCGGGAGTAGCGGGTTCGATTCCCGTTGTCCAGACCATATGGGCACCACATTCGTCATCGGAGGCGAGGGAGCAAGTGACCCCGCGTGGTTTGGGACCACGAATGGCTCGGCGCGATACCGGGGCCTCCGACCACTTTAAGTCCGCGGACCAGCGTCCAGTCCCGTCTCCAAAGCGGGAAACGAAGGGGCAGCACCTTCCGGACTTGCCAGTTTTGGATGGCGAAAAAGCAGACGCACCGCTCGGGCAAAGGGGGAAACGGGGCCAGTCCCAAGTAGTCCCTTTGCGTGCGGGTATTGAATCCCGCTCCAATCAAGTTTTGCCCCGTGGTGTAGTGGTAGACTCGCTCGGCTCTGAACCGAGAGGCGGAGGTTCGATTCCTCCCGGGACAACCAGATGAAAGGATCGTAAATCATGAACGTAAAGCAGGTGATCGTGATCCGAAGGGATCTAAAAATGCGCCGAGGCAAAGAAGTTGCCCAAGGCAGTCACGCTTCCATGATGTTCCTGTCTCTCATGGTCCAA
>Ga0307380_10012500_pt1 | contig 10562 bp, 6 predicted proteins | sample UN3MG_FD_202239 | JGI IMG/M metagenome (GOLD analysis project Ga0307380, IMG submission 202239) | Soil microbial communities from Risofladan, Vaasa, Finland - UN-3 | ecosystem: Environmental > Terrestrial > Soil > Coastal area > Acid sulfate soil | place: Finland: Risofladan, Vaasa | collected... | reverse complement strand
TTGAGGAGTGGTATACCCAAATACTTGAGTTTCCATATCTACATTAAAATTTTCATTAAATTTTTCAACTTCTTGAGCATTATATGGAATATTAATTAATAATTCAGAATCTTCTCTTGATACAGAATTATTAATTTCTTCTATTTTTTTATTTCTCATTTCTTCTGGCATATTACCAACTAAAAATATTGGTCTATTAGCAGAAGAAGAATTTAATGTAAGATATTCTTCTACTTTTTCATTATTATCAGAATTTAACAAATTAGTACTTAAATGCCTAATAAACAACATATTATCACTGAAATATAATATAGATATGACATCTGGATCGTAATCATTTCTAACAACTTGTATATTATTTATTTTTATAATTTTTCCTTTATTTATATCTGGATCAACATACTCTTTATGAATATCAACTTCTTTTGCATTATATTTCCAAATATTAGCTCCATTACTTTTCTTTATTGATAAAGAATTATTAACGATCATAAATGCTTTATACATTCCTCCTCCGTCGATACTGACAGTATATGAAACATTTTTAAACTCATCACTCATATTTTCTTCATTTCCTACAAATTCGAATCTTATAGTTTGTTTTTTATTAATATCTCCTATAGTTTTATTAGATTCTTCTAATTCTTTATTATTTTCCATTTGATTTTGAAAATATGAATTCTCACTATCTCCCGCTACAAAATAACTAACTCTTCTTCTTAAATTCTGTCCTAATTTAGAAAAATTCCCCCAATAAGCATTTTCTGGGTTCTTTAAAGATTGATCATAATCCCCTACTTTATATGATTCTGGAATGATCGGCTCAATAAAAATGTCATTAATATAAAAATCTGAAGTACTTATTCTTTTGTGCATTAAAAACTCATCATTCAATACATAAAATAAATTCATATTTCTTCCATCATATTCCTTTATTACAAATGGAAGAGTCGCGCTCTCTCCTTTAATTAAACGAATTATACTTTTATGAACTTCCCATTCTTTTCCTTCATTATAAGAAATAGCAACATCAATATTCTCTGTTTCTATATTAGAATAAAATACCATTACTCTACCAAATCCATCATAAACAACAGCATTTTGCCCAGTCTCTATTTTATAATCAAGTAAACTATAATTATTAACATGATTTGGATTATCAGAATTATCTACTATCCTTAATCTTATGCTTTTAATATCTGCTTTTTTCCAAAATTCTCCAAAAAATTCAATAGTTCTTCCGTGATAATAAATTGATACTGGTCCTATTTGAAAAGTTTCTAAAATTCCAATTCTATCAATAAAAGATACCATAGTTATATTATCAATTGATGCATCAGTATCTTTAAAATATATTGACGCGTTTAGGTCTTCTCCATATAATATACTAGAATAAGTATATTCAATAGTAAATTGTCTAATAAACCATTCATTAGGCAAAGATAAAGTAGGAGTATCACCTTCATCAAATTTTAATCCATACCCTTTATCTTTTTCACTATTATATACTTCTTCTGTCCACCAAAATTCTTTTTCTAAATTCTCATGACATATTCTTACTATATCATCTGTAATTGGTAATCCATTACTGTAACTATATTTATCTCCTAATATCCTATTATATCCTCTTATTTTATATTTACTATATTCATAATCTTCTCTTATGTGATTCTGATTAATATCTTTTTTAAAATTCTCAAATGTTGAAAAAAAATAAGTATCATTTAAAAGATGATAAGCAAGACCATTATTTATCTCATCATCTCTAAATACTACAATAGAATCATCAACATATTGATTACTATCTAAAGAAATACTACTAGGAACAACAGGTTGAGTATCTACGTAAATCCAACTATAATTATCTAATGAGGGGCCTCCCATTCTCTCTATATATACTCTTGTATTTCTAGTAAAATCTCCACAAAAATACGGAGTCTCTTGTTTCCAGTAACTCTCGATTTCTCCTCCAGCGGGTCTCCACTCCAGTACTTGATTCTCAATAGTACCTTTGCTATACCACGCTCCGGGCCCCTCCGTCATTGCGTCATAGTTTTGAGAATAATAATGATAAGGCATAATGTCAAAAGGTTCTTCACAATTATATCTTTGTAGAGGTTGAGCATTAGTAACTTTAAATTCCGCAAAAGATAAATCAAATAAAGATAAATTCTGTTCAAATAGATCAACTTTAAAATATAAATCTAAATTAATAATACCTACTCCGGTACTATCATCTTCTTCATTATAATCACTTACTTTTTGTAATGCTAAAGAAAATGGTCTATAGTAAGGGACTTTTTCCCTATCAAATAACATAGAATTATTAACTTCACTAATATCAAACATCTGTCCAGATTCTCTATCTAATTCTATATTCTCTTCTATTTTTTTCTCAAAATCAGATTCTATATATTGTCCATCAGGACCAGTGGGATTAGTAAAATCTAAATTCTCTAAATATTCAGTAAACCATTCTTGATCTCTTATATTCTCTCTTGCTAAAATTACTACTATATTACCCTCATTATATTCTAATATCCCTCTATAATCTGCTGCCCAAAATTTCTTTACTTGATCAGTAATTGCTTGAGATACTCTCCACCCTTCTATAATATCACTATCTTCTTCAGGATTATAAATATCTAAATCTCTTTCTTTTTCTCTAATTCCTTTATATTCTAAAAAAGTTAATTTATAATTACTATCTTCTGTATATTCTAAACTATCTACATTTGATGAAGAAATATTCTCCGGTAGGACAGGTACTTTCCAAGAAGAAATCTGATAATCAAAAATATCTGCTTTACTTTCTATCGCGGCAGTAAATCCTAGTACTCCAATTGTATTAGATTGTCCTACTTTTCCTAGATGAGTAAGAGTTTGTCTTAATTTTCTTTCGTAAGCAACAGAATAAGTTAAATAAATAATATCTCCTGCTTTTAATATTGGATTATTATTCTCATCTACTGTTTTAATTCTTATTTGCTGATCAGTAGCATCTACTGACCACTTCCCAGTTATTTTAAAAGGATATGCTTTATCTCCACTAGCATCAGGATTATCTCCTCTAAATTTTAATTTTCTATCATCTCTAACTATCTTAACAAATAATTGCTCCTGTTCTAATTGAGCAACATCTTCAAACTTAATATCTGCAACTCCTTTTCCTCCGAATTGTCCATCACTCCCTGTCGCTCCATCAATGCGTTTCTTGACACTTCCTTGCCATGCTCCACTACTAAATTTTCCTATTATTCTTAATTGTTCTTCAATAAAATCTATGACACTTCCTTGCCATGCTCCACTACTAAATTTTCCTATTATTCTTAATTGTTCTTCAGTAAAATCTAATCCTATTTTCTCTGTAATAGTTTTTTCATTAATTACTACGACTTTTTCGTATTCTTTAACGATACCAAATATAGAAAGAGGATAACCTTCATTAACAAGATAAATACCAGAATTAATCATTTCTTGAGTAATTTTTACTTGTTTATTAATTATAGTTTCAGCATCTAATAAATGATAAGTAATTTCTGAAATTCCTTGAGTAATTCCCCCAAGACCTAATGGGGCCAGGATCGGAGTACCAATTACATTGACGAGCGGATTAAAACCTAATTCTCCAGGTTCAATAAGTGGGGTTACTGCACTCTTCATTACTTTACTAAAATCTATTTCTATTTTTATTTTTTCAGCAGGTAATAATTTCTTTGTCTCAATTACTTGTATAACTTCTCCATCATCATTTCTCACTACTTTATAAGAAATTCCTTTCGGAGGATTCTTCAATCTATTTAAATTAAAAGAATCAACAGGTCTATATTCTTTTTTAATTCTAACAGGAATTACTCCGTCTCTAATTAAATCAGAATTGTCATAACATAAATAAGTTCTTCTATGATCAAAAGCCATAAATTATTCCTATTTTTTAGGATTGAGTTTGAAATGTTTTACTATTATCAAATTACTATCGATAACTTTGTATTACTTTAACCTGCTCATCAGCAAAAATTTCTGCGGTTTGTTTACTAGCTCTACTAGCAATTTCTCTTATTGCAGCAATATCTCTATCTGAAAGAACATTCATCCCTCCTCCATTAGCAGAATAACTTTTTCTCATTTCATTAGAACCTACTGAAAGTGCTTCAAAACCTCCTCCAGCAGTGTAATTTGCTCCTTTTCCCATTTTTTCTATCATTTCTCTTTCGTTCCACATTGCTCTGCTAATTCCTCCACCTCTTCTCGTAAACCCCATTTGCTCATCCATAAAAGTAAGATAAGACAAATCTCCTACTCCTCCTCCTCTTCTACTTATCTGACCTTGTTGGTTAAATTGTTCTCCTCCTCTAAACCCTATATTCTCCGTTACTCTTCCTCCTCTACCTCTTCCCGCATATGCACCACTCATACTAGATCTGATAGATCCTGGAAGTCTAGAGACCTGAGCTACATTCTGTTGTCCAGTCATAATAATTTCCGAAAATACCCCTGCGCCAGTATTCATGGCCGAAATTGCGGAAATCCATCCATCTTTAACAGAGCGCGTTTGTTGTGCCCTTTTTTGTTCAGATGATAATATCTGATTGTCAATTTCTTGTATATCAGATTGTAATTTTTTATTCTCTGCTAAACTTAAATTTTCTTCATTAATTTTATCTATTATCATCTGTCTTTCTTCTTGTAATATCTTAATATTTTGTCCTTCTGCTTGAAAAGCCTTCATTCTCATAGCAACGCTTGCTCCAACTCCAATTGCAAAATTATCATAAAGTTCTACCATTTGAGAAGCATAAGTAGCTTCTTGTTGAGAAAGCTTTAAACTTTGTGCTCTTTCATTATGAATACTATCTACTATAGTATCTGCTCTTTCTTTCTCTAAACCTGCTAATTGTTGGGTTATAGAGGTTTGTAATTTTAACTCTCTTCCAAGAATAATTGTTTCTCCCCCTTGTTCTTTTTTAGCAATCAATATTTCTCTTTCTTCTCTATTTAATATTTTGCTATTAAGAAGTTCTTGTATTCCTGTTTCCAGTCCCCTTTCTTCTTCTGATTGAATTTGTTTTAAATAAACTTCTTGCTTACTAAGTAATGCTAAATTATCATCTAATGTCTTATTAAAGGCTTCTCTATCTTTTGCCAAACCAGATCTTGCTGATGCTTCGGTAATTTCTCCCAATAATTGAGAATGTGCTTCATATACATCAGTTATAGATGCTAACTCATCCAATATCCTCTTATCAATTTTTATTTGCTTTGCTCTTTCTTCAGCAATTTTTTTTGTCGCCTCGTATTCAAGTTTTACTTGTTTATTGCTCTTATAATCTGGAGCAGATCTTATCTTAGCCCTATTCTTTTTAAACTCATCATATGATTTAATTCTTTCTTCTCTTGACATATCTTTAGTATCAACATTATAAACTTCTCCAGATCCTTTCATTTCATCAAATCTTTTTTGTGTCTCAGAAAAATCAGCCGCCTCACCTATTTTTCCTCTCGTTGGAAGCCAATCATTCGGTATTTTATCTATCATTTTTTGTATCCATGGTTGTTTTGCATGAGCCTCTGCAAATTCTGGACTAGCAAGAATTAGACCTCCATAAACAGCCGCTGTTAGAGCAGCTACAATACCTCCTCCAACTACAGCTCCTCCTCCGACTACTCCACCTATAGCTCCAAGACCTCCCACGATTCCTCCTGTCGCTCCTGCTCCAACTCCTCCTGCCGTTCCAGCAGCAGCCGCAGCGGCTCCTGAAGCTTTCGCTGCCATCCCAAAAGCCAAAGCCCCTTGTGCCATAGGTACTCCAACAGAAATTGCAGCAAGAGATAAAGCTATTTTTCCCATATTATTTTTTACAAACTCGGATGAATCCATCCAATTATCCATTGATTTTGTTATGCCTTCTAATTTTGGTAATATTTGTTCTCCTGCTATCATTTGTGTTTTTTCCATTATTCTATTAAATGATTGAGCAGTTTCTACATTCCCTTGCATTCTTTTTCTTATTTTTGAATCTCCTTGATCTCCTCCTCCACCTATAATAACAGCGCTAGCCTCAGTATATTCTTTAAGGGACATATCTCCATACTTAAATAAATTACCTATTCTTTTTAATTTAGATTCTACATCTCCTTTTCCCATATTTTCTATATTACGGACAAATTCAGAATATTTCTCACTAAGAGATCCCATAGTAGACAAATGTTCTTGCATTGCTTCTGAATTAGATCCCACAGATCTCTTTATCCTTACCATTATTTTATTAAAACCTTCTAGAGATGAGAATGTAAAACTTTGAGAATATGTTTTGAATAAACTAGCTGTTTCTTTTCTTGTTAAATACGTTTCTTTAGCAGTTTTTTGAATTATAGATTCTAGTTTTGTTAATCCTATTCCTAAATGACGAACAGAAGCAGCCGCAGATAACATAGATTTATTATAATCAACTGTTACTTTTAATCCATCTTTAATAATTCCTTTTGAGAAATTAGCTAATTTATTACTAACATTACTTAATTGTTTTCCAAGAAATTGAGACTTATGACCTACACTAGTAATGCTTTTTCCAACCTCTTCCAAATCTTTAGCTGCTGTTCTAGCACCTACAGCTTGAATGATAATATCAAGTTGCTGTTGAATATAATCTTCTTCTGCCATAATTTATTTTCCCAAAAAGTGTAAACAATAATTAAATATAATATATCTCTTCTTTATTTTTAAAAAAAATCCTCTAATAATTAAAAACTAATTTTAAAATTAAAAAAAATAATTACTTTTAACTATTTAGTTTTTCTCTTGCTTCTTTTCTCCATTGTTCTACTTGACTATCGATCTTTTCTTGTTTTTTAATTTCTTCTTCTTTTTTTAATTCTTTTTTTCTTTCTTCCCAAATTTCTTTACCTGTTTTAACTGGAACAACAACTTTTATCTCCTTAGTTGTATTTTTAACGTAATTATATTTATTAAAACCTATACCTCCATAATATTTAAATTTAAGATAAGAAGATCTTTCAGACTCTGATAACTTATAACGACGGACTCTTTCATCTGTAACCCTATTTTCAGAAGTTATAATATCTACTATCTCACTTTCTGGAACCCATGCTTTATCGATTTGATCCCAGTACCAATACTGCATTCCATCCCATCCTCCTTCTAATCCGTCTCCATAAGGATAAGTATCAATATGCCTAGTATCTATAAGTACATATCCCGCAAAAGCAAACAAGCATAAAGCACAAATAAGCAAGAAACAAGCAAAAAATCTTGGTCCCAACATCAGTAACAATATTTCAAATATCATATCTAAAATTATTACATCTGCTATAAATTCCAACTTTGTATTACTCTTCATTTTTTTACCTTTCTACTAACAATATTCTATTTTTATTACTTTACTGTTAAATTTTACAACTCTGGGAAATTATAACAGAAAATAGAATATTTGTCAAGATATTATTTTTTAATTTTAGTTATATAATTATATCGAGATAATATTATATTTATATTATTTTATCGAATATCCTTTATTTTTCCGAATAATAGCAAATATTATTAATTTTATCCTACCTTGTAGGATAACTATTTATTTTTCAGGAGGAAAAATAAATAGTAAATATCCAGAATATTCTCTAAAATTCAATAAATTAAATTGTAAGCGAATAATAATAGAGTATAATAACAGATATTATGAAAGACCCACAATATAAATATGATGAAAAAAGTAATTTAATTTATTCTAAAAATAGTTTTGGAGATGAAGAATGGTTTAAATATGACGAAAATAATAATAAAATACATTTTAAAAATTCTGAAGGAGATGAAAAATGGCAAGAATTTGATGAAAATAATAATCGAATTTATATTAAAAGTTCTTATGGAAATGAAATGTGGTGTAGATATGATGAAAATAATAGATTAATTTATGATAAAAGTGGCATCTTTGAATGTTGGTATGAATATGATGAAAATAATAATAGAATACATCGTAAATCTTCTAGTGGTTTTGAAGAATGGCATGAATATAATAAAAATAATAGCTGTGTTCATTTTAAAAATAGTAACGGTTTTAAATATTGGAAAGAATATGATGAGAATAATAATTTAATTCATTCTAAAAATTCTAAAGATTGGGAGGATTATTACAAATATAACGAGAATAATAATTTAATATATAGAAAAAATTTTAAAAATACTGATAACTATAAAGAATGGTATGAATATAATGAAAATAATAATTTAATATATGCTAAACATTCTTATAATGAAAATGAATTTTGGTACAAATATGATGAGAATAATAGATTGATATATGGAAAATGCCTTGACAGAATAGTATATTGGGGAAAAACTAATGAAAATAATAATTTAATATATTTTAAAAATGCTAATAGTAATAATTTTTGGTGTAAGTATAACAATTTAGAAAAACCAATTCTTATCACAGAACAAGAATTCAAACAAATTGAAAGAAATAAAGCAAAACAAGAATTATACCTAAATATTAAAAATTCTAATAGATTTGAGATTATGGACATATAACTTATGAGTAAAGAAATTAAAGAATATGACAAAAATAATAATTTAATTTATTTTAAAAATACTAAAGGTTATGAATCTTGGAAAAAATTTGATAAAAATAAGAATTTAATTTACCATAAATATTCTAATGGTTATGAATATTGGAGAAAATATGATGAGAATAATAAAGTAATTCATGCTAAAAACTCTATTGGTTATGAAAACTGGTATAAATATGATGAGAATAATGAACAAATAGAAATTACTCAACAAGAATTCAAACAAATTGAAAGAAGAAAAGAAAAACAAGAATTATACTTAAATATTAAAAATTCTAATAGATTCGAGATAATGGACATTTAAAGGAGAAAAAATGAGCAATATTCCAAAAAAACAACATAAACTAATGATAGGATTAAGCGATTATTTAAGTACTGTTCTTAAAGAAATAATTAAAGATAAAGAAAATATTTATAATAATTTAGATCCAAAACATTCTTGTTATACTTTTGGACAAATGTTTAATTCTGATAATTTTAAAAACGTAACAAAGAATTTTAACGAAGAACAATGGAATATATTAATCTCTCAAGCAAATAAAAAAATAGAAATAAAACAAAATGAAAAACTAAAAGAAGAAAAAGCTCTAAATAACCTTCTATTAGAAATCTCTAAAGATGAAGTCTTAAAAAATCATAATATATCTATCGTAGAACTTGTCTTATGCGGGAAAAAAGACTATATAATAAAAGTATATTTTGTCTGCGGAGCATATTTTCTAGAAGGTAATACTAAAGAACTTCTTGAACAATTTCATCAAATTATAAAAGAAAATAAAATTAATCTAAAAATATTTTGCCCAAACTGTTCAAATAAGAACTTAAGATTCATAGAAGAATTTTGTTTATGCAATAATTGTGGAGCATTTTCTCTGCCAGAAGAGAATAAAGTTCTTAAAATTTATAAAAAAGAAGATAAAAGTTTATGGTGGGCAAAAGTATTAGTAGAATTTAAAAATTTTCAAGAATAAATTTATAACTATATATGACTACTACTCTATTCTGCCCCAGAACTCTCCAGTTTAACCCAGAATCGTATTAAATACGATAATGGTAGAAATACTCCAATACTAGTATTTTTTACTATTCTTTATACTATATTTCTATTAATTCAAACCTATTAAATCTTTTATTATTTAAATATATTCTTCTTTTTGCTCTTTCTAATTCAACTTGTTTCTTCTCAACTTTGATTTGTTCAAATTCCTGTTTAGAAATTAATATTTGTTTCTTTTTCTTATATCTATACCAAGATTCATCTCCATAAGAACTTTTCCAATAAATTACTTTATTATTTCCATTATATTCTCTCCAATGCTCATAACCAGAAGAATCTTTATAATGAATTTCATTATTCTTTTCATCATATTTATACCATTTTTCTCCTCCAGAAGAATCTTTATAATATACTAAATTCTCATTTTCGTCATATCTTTTCTCAATTTCATAATTACTATTCTCATTTTTATAATATACTAAATTTCCTTTTTTAGTATATTTTCTCCATATTCTATCTCCCTGAGAATTAAAATAATATTCTAATTGATTATTAATAATTAAATTCTCCTCTATAATAATCCACCTGTTTCGCTCTCTAATTGTATTGATATACAACTTGCTACAACCGGATGTAATTTTCTGATAGTCTCAGGATCTGGCTTCTCTTTTTCTCCCCTTAGATCCCATTCTAAAATTAACTCTACTATCTTGTTATATTTTACTTCTAATTCATTATCAGCATCATTAACTTTCTTATATATTTTAAGAATATCTCCAAACGAGATCTTTTTAAAAGAAACTTCATAATTACCTATAGTATAATCTTCTATATTTTTATTAAGTTCTATTAACGATTCTTTTAAAGAATCTTCTGAAATGTCACAATAGATTTCCTTACTTTCTTTATTCTTATTCGTAGCAACTGAAAATTTAATAACGATTTTTTCGTTTTCTCCAATAAATAAATTCTGCATTTTATA
>Ga0307380_10012499_pt1 | contig 10563 bp, 10 predicted proteins | sample UN3MG_FD_202239 | JGI IMG/M metagenome (GOLD analysis project Ga0307380, IMG submission 202239) | Soil microbial communities from Risofladan, Vaasa, Finland - UN-3 | ecosystem: Environmental > Terrestrial > Soil > Coastal area > Acid sulfate soil | place: Finland: Risofladan, Vaasa | collected... | reverse complement strand
GGGTCCAGGTCCGATCTTGGCGCTCATCCGCTGCGCCGTCGACGGGCATCAACGGCCAGTCAAGGGCAAACTGGAAGACTCAGGAGCCGCGAGACTGCCAAACCGCCCACGGCGGTCGGCCCGACTGATAGAGGGCCTCGAGGTTCTGCATCTCCTTCAGGGTGTCCATGGGCGCCCAAAATCCATCGTACCGATAGCCGATCAGCTGGCCGGCCGCGATCAGCCGCTGGAATGGCTCTTCTACCAATTCCTCGGATGGCCGAAGGTAATCGAAGATCTCCCGCCGGAAGATGAAGTAGCCCCCATTGACTCGCAGACCGGCATCCTTGATGTGACTGACGGACTGGACGAGGTCGTCGTCGCCAACCGAGGCAACGTGGAAGGAGTACGTGGGTTTGACTGCCAGAAAGGCAGCGATCTTGCCCCGTGCCATGAAGTCCGCGACCAGATCGTCAAGCGGAGCATCGGTCAGCCCATCGCCGTAGTTTGCGAGGAACACCTCCTCGTCTTCGATGTGATGACGCACGGCAAGCAGGCGCTGGCCGATATTGGCATCCAGCCCGGTGTCGGCAAAGGTGATCCGCCAGTTCTCGATGTCGGTCGCCAACAGATCGAGCGTTCGACCTCCATCCGAGAGCACGAAGTCATTCGAGATCGCCTCGTTGTAGCGGAGGAAGTACTCCTTGATTGCCTCAGCCTTGTATCCGAGCGCAAGCACGAAATCGTGGTGCCCAAAATGAGCGTAGTAGCGCATAACGTGCCAGAGGACGGGTCGTAGTCCGACCGGCGCCATGGGCTTCGGGATCGCTTCCGAATACTCTCGGAGCCGAAGGCCCTGTCCGCCGCAGAAAAGCACGACCTTCATGCTCGGGCCCGCCGATCGATGGACGACGGACAGGGGAGCGCGACGTGCGTCAAAGGTGTGTGTCTCTGAACCGACGTTCTGGGTCGGGCGGTGTCGGGTAAGGGCGACATGTTAGGCTCCGGTCCGGGTTTGCGACGTGGGCCATGGAGAGCGTCAGCATAGCAATCAGGCAGGGAGCAGAGGGAAGCCCGTGTCGGCCGACGGTATCAACGGAGTGCTGGTGGTCCCCTTGCGACGGATCCCAGACGAGCGCGGAACGATATTCCATATGCTTCGACGAACCGATGCCCACTTCGTCGAATTCGGCGAGATCTACTTCACCTCGATCTATCGGGGCGTCGTGAAGGGTTGGCATCGGCACACCGAGATGACGCTCAACTACGCTTGCGTCTGGGGGCGCATCAAGCTGGTGATCCATGATGATCGACCTGATTCGACGACACGAGGCACGACGATGGAGGTCTTCCTGGGGCCCGACGATTACTCTTTGGTGACGATCCCGCCCCAGATCTGGACGGGCTTCAAAGGCATGGCTGATGAGTCGATCGTGGCCAATTGTGCTACCCATCCCCACGACCCTTCGAGGACTGAGCGGCTGGATCCGTTTTCCGATCGGATCCCGTACGACTGGTCGGTGAAACACCGATGATTGGCCGTCGCCGCCGCCGGCCGGACCATCAGGGAAAGGATCTCAAGGTCGGCGTGTCCGAGCTGGTGACAGGAGAGGCTGCGGGGTCTGCCACGTGAGCGGGGTCGAAGACCCGCTGTTGACCATTTGCATGCCGACGTATCGGCGCCCGGACCTCCTCGCCCGTGCACTGGCCTCGCTCCATGACTCGGACGTCGACGTCGAAGCTGAGGTCGAGATCATCGTATCGGACAACGCTCCCGAGGCCGGTGAGTCGGTAGCGACCCCATGGCTCGCCAGATGGGGTGGCCCCACCCGCTATTTCGGGAATGCGACAGACATCGGCGCCGTCGAGAATTTCAATCAGTGCATCAACCAGGCTCGAGGCCAGTTCGTGATGCTGCTGCACGACGACGACTACCTGTTACCGGGCGCGCTGTCCCGGATCCTGTCGGTCGTCAGGGATCCGGGCCTCGTTCGATGTTTCCTGTTCGGCGTGCTCGTCGTCGATGGCGACGGCCACATATTGCGACAGCAGGGCGGCCATACAGCAGAGCAACTGTCTCCCGAGGCGGCGCTCCGACAGGTGTTGACCAACTCGTCGCTGGTCCGGATCCCGGCTCTTGTCGTCAATCGCGAAGCCATCCTCGACGTCGGTGCTTTTGATGTGTCGGTCGGCAACCCCACGGACTTCGACCTATTCGTTCGACTCTTCGGCCGATTTGGCTTCAACGAGGTGGCCGAAACGGTGAGCGCCTACTCCGTTCACGAGGCGGCGCAGACGAGCTCGATGTTTCGAGCCGACATGATCGACGTCCTGATGACGATCTTTGACAGAGCCGTGGCCATGGAGATCCTCCCGGAGCGCGTGGTTCGGCAGTGTCAGGTCGAATGGTTCCATCAATTCGTACTCGGCGGCGCCTATCGGCATCTGCGGGTGGGCGAGACGGCAGAGGCGGCTCGGATCATGGGGCTGCTCGACCTGCCGGCTATCAAGCAGCTGGGTCGATCGCGCCGCTGGCGATCGATCCGACTGGTCTTCTCGATCCTTGTGCGCCTCCCTCCACTGGCCTCTCGGCTTCTGTCGAGGGCGATTCGCCGCCTCGGCCTGGAGCGGCGGATCTGGACCGCCCTGTGAGTGACCGCGGTCGGCGGGTGTGAAAGCCGTGCCGGCAGATCGCTGTCGCGCTTGCGGTGCCCCAGCGAGCCGACTGCACCCAGTCATGGACTTCGGCCTCCATCCGCATGCGAGTTCGTTTCCACTCGTTGACGAGGCCGCGGCAGAGCCAAGATGGCCCTTGGTCGTGATCGTGTGCGACGTCTGCCTGCTGGTCCAGCTCAGCGGCGAACTACCCGGAGAGCCGGCTTTCGACGGCGCTCCGCCGTGGACGATGGCCCAGAGTCTTGAGATCCAGGCGAGGGATCTCGTCCAGGCTGTCCTGGCTCGGCTCGCTGGGCAGACCAAGGATCGGATGATCCTGGAGGTGGCCAGCCATGGCAACTTCCTGCAGGTATTGTTCCGCGAGGCCGGTTATGAGTCGGTCATCCTCGAGGCTCCTGGACCCGTCGCGACAGCTGCCAGGTCGGGCGGCCACGACATCGTCGTCGGCGACCTGGCGTCGCCGGATCAGATCCACGACCTCGTCGGCCGGGTGGCTGTGTTGGTCGACCACTATGCCCTGGCTCACCATCCCGCACCCGGTGATGCCGTTGCCGGGATGGCCAGTTTGCTCTCACCCGGCGGTGTCGCCGTTCTTGAGTTCGACAGCCTCCTGCCGAGTCTCGGGAAAGGTGAATTCGACGGTTTCCGCCATGGCCATTTTTCTTACCTGTCCCTTCTCTCACTGAACAGCATGCTGGTACGGCACGGTCTTGTGCCCTTCGAGGCCACGACACACCCCGTGTACGGCGGGGTCCTCCGGGTCTTCGTCCGCCGCGCCGACGATGGCGTCCCACCCGGACCGTCCGTAGCGTCGGTCCTGGCTGCCGAGCGGCGGGCAGGAATGGACGATATCGCCACCTACCGTCGATTCGAATCAGCGGTGGCGAGGACGTGTGAGGGATTGCGGCGTCTCATCGATTCCGAGCGTTCGGCCGGCGGGCGGGTCGCCGCCTACGGGGCCCCCTCGCGGGGCAATACGCTCTTGAACGCATGCGATATCGACACCGATCGGCTCGAGTTCACCGTAGATCGATCGAGCTGGAAGCAGGGCCGGCTGCTCCCAGGCTCGCATCTCCCGATCCGTCCGCCGGCTGCCCTGCAGGAAGGCATCTCGCTGGCTGTCATCCTCACCTGGGACATCGCCGAGGAGATCGCCGATTTGCTGGCGGAGCAAGCTGGACCGCCGCTTCGCACGGCCGTCCCGTTCCCCGAGGTCAAGGTGCTGCCGCGTCGGTCAGAAAACGCCGATCAAGTCCGCTGATGGGGGCCGGCAAGCGTGTCCTCGTCACGGGCGGAAGCGGATTCCTGGGGCGACCGCTTCTGCGGCGACTAAGTGCCGAGGGGTACGAAGTCCACGGCGTCTCCCGGAACTCCCCGGTCCGGGACGAGATCGACGGGGACCTTCCTGCGACGTGGTGGATCGCGGATATGGCCCAGGATGGAGCGTCCCGGGAACTCCTGGAGCGTCTGCGGCCAAATGTCGTCATCCACCTGACCAGCGAGAGTCGTGGCGCACCTGAGCTCGACGCGGTCGAACCGACGTTTCGCAACGACTTGCAGGCGACAGTGCTTCTTCTGGGCGCGGCGTCGCGCATCGGCGTCCATCGACTCATCATGACCACGTCGCTTGACGAACCGCGGGGCAGCGGCGACGGGGTGACCCCGGCGACACCGTACGCGGCAGCGAAATGGGCGGCGGCCGGGTATGCCCGGATGTACGCCGCCAGTTTCGGGCTGCCAACGGTCATCCTTCGACCGATGATGGTCTACGGCCCCGGCCAAAAGTCGTTCAAGGTCGTCCCGTCCATGATCCTGGCCATGCTGGCGGGCCGGCCCGCTCAGCTCTCGAGTGGGCAGCGCCCCCTCGACTGGGTCTATGTGGACGACGTCGTTGCGGGGTTCGTCGCTGCCATCGGGGCCGACTCACCCCCGGTCGGCCCGATCGACCTGGGAACCGGCCAACTTCGAACGGTTCGCGAGATCGCGGAGCGGGTCCGATCGATGATCCCCGGTAGTCATGCGCCGGAATTCGGATCGATACCTGATCGGCCGGACGAGGTCATTCGTCGAGCACGGACCCGGGCGACCAAGTCCGCTCTGGGCTGGCAAGCTGTTACGCCCATCGACACTGGTCTGCGGCGAACGATCGATTCATATCGTGTTCGACTTGCGGCCGGCGTTTGAAGAGCGCCGTGGCGATCTCTCCGAGCCTCCGGTCCGCGATCGCAAGTTTCGTCTGGGTTGGAGTCTCGCTGGCGTTCGTGCACCTGTACCTCGATACGGACCGCCCCAGGTTCCTGGATCTCCACGCATTCCTTGCCATCGCCGCGCTAGCGACCTTCGCCTTGGCCGCAACGACATGGTTCGGAACCTCTGCGCGGCTGCGCTGGCTATCGCTCGCCGCCGCCGTCCTGGCGTCGGTCATCGCGCTCGCACTGGTCGCGACCCGGGTAGCGCACGAAACGGGCGTCGCCGTATTCTTGGGCGGAGCCGTCATCGTGGTTTTGTCGATCAACACGCGCGGGACGCGCGGCGAAGGGAAATCTGACATCGAGTCCGAAGGGCCATGAGGGCCACCGACCACCCGTGAGGGGACCGCCCTGGAGGATGGCGAACGCGCGGCGCCTCCTTGATTTCCCGAATCTTCGATTGGTCGGTCGCGCCGGATGGGCCATGATCGATCAGGGATTCGTGAGCCTGGCCAATTTCGGACTGGGCATCGTCGTGGCTCGCCTCGTGTCCCCGACCGAGTTCGGCGCATTCGGTCTCGCATTCGCCTTCTACCTCGTCATGCTCTCGATCGCCCGCGGCTTCGCGACGCAGCCGCTGGCCATTCGGTTCGGCGGTCGAGATCCAGCCGAGTTCCGACGTGGTGCCGCTCAGGCGACCGGCGTGGCACTGACGATCGGTCTCGCTGGATCGGCGGTCTGCCTGGCGGTCGCGATCCTCGTTTCCGGGGTGCAAGGCGGGGTGCTCATCGCCCTCGCCGCATCGCTGCCGGGTCTCCTCGTTCAGGACGCCTGGCGGTTCACGCTGTTCACGAGCCGCCGCGGGAGCGTCGCCGTCGTCAACGATCTCCTGGCGGTGGTCGTGATGGCTGTCCTGATCGGGCTGGTCGTCGCGTTCGGCACTGCCTCGGTCTTCGCGATGGTCCTGTGCTGGGGCTTCGGCGCCGCGACGGCCGCCATCGTCGGCGTCATCCAGACCCGCGTCCGACCGATGCCGACACTTTCGCTGAGTTGGTTCCGGGAGCATTGGGATATCACGCCCCGTTTCCTCGGTAGTGAAGTCCTGCTGGCGGTTGGCGCCCAGGCCTTTCTCTTCGCCATCGGCGCGCTCATCGGGCTGGCGGCAGTCGGAAGCGTTCGGGGCGCGCAGCTATTGCTCGGCCCCGTCTACATCATGTCCGTGAGCGCGCACATGACGATGGTCCCGGAGCTGTCACGAATGGTGAGTACCCCGGCCCGATTTCAGCGGATCACCCATGTGTCGAGCGGCGCGCTGTTGCTCGTGGGTATCGGCTGGGGTCTGGTCGTGTTGCTCCTGCCGGACGCGGTCGGCCAGGAGATCCTCGGGGAGAGCTGGCCGGGAGCCAGGAGTGTGCTTTTGCCGATTGCCCTTTCCATCATCATCCCCCTCGCTTCGGTGGGACCGAGGATTGGACTCCGCGCGCTCGAGGAGGCTTCAAGGGCTCTCCGGGCAGGTATCGCGCAGTTCGTGCTGACCCTCAGTGGCGGCATCGGTGGAGCGCTGATTTACGGCACCGTGGGCGCCGCCTGGGGACTGGTGCTCGGGACGAGCCTGGCCGGGGTCTGGATGTACGTGGAGTTCTGGCAAGCGTCCAGGCACCATGTTGCACGGATCGAGCTTGGCGGCGACACGACATCGAGCGTGGGCCAGGTTCCGTCGGCTATCGATGGTCCGATCAGGTCGGATCCGCCGAATCAGGAACCCTCGTGATCAGGTTGCCGCCGGTTCGTGCTGCACGTCGTAACGATCGATCAGGTCGCCGGGCACGTGCACGGAGAAGTCTCGAGCCTGGAGAAAGTCGCCCAGGGTCGTGCTCGTGCAATCGGAATCGGCGTTCGGCGCCGACCGACCGCTCTCGAGATCGTCGCGGCTGACGGTCCGGAAGTCGATGCTGAAACGTGTCCGACCCGAGTCGTTCGGCACCGAGGAGTGGAATTGCGCGCCCGAGAATACGAGGATGCCGCCCGGAGGCATCACCGGCCGGATCTGTGGGTCGAGCTCGACCTCCTCTTCGGCCTTTGGCTGGACGCGAGTATCCGCGTGGATATGCTTCGCCGCGTCCTGGCGCGACGTCTTGTTCCATTCCACGTAGTCGTAGATCCGTGATCCGTTCTTGACATGGACATCGAAGTAGCGCGGGTGGAAGGCAACCCCATTCTGGGCGGTGATGGGGTAGATCGGGATCCAGAAATTCACTTGCGCCAACGGCGCGGAGTACCACGTGTCACGGTGGGGATGGAACGCATAGGCGATCCCCGAAGTCAGGTAGTTGTCGGATGTCGAGCTCCGCATGCGGGGCACATCGAAATACGTCCGGTCAAGGTCGCATCGAAGATCCTCGAGTAGGTCGCGGATGCACTCCTTTGACCGCGGATGGTGGATGAATCTTGGTTTCAGGTCGGCCAGAAGAGCGGCATACGCCTCGACGTCCATCTCGAACTGGGCGGTTTCCGGGTCTCTTCCTGCGAACGCCTCCTCGATCATTTCGCGAGCGTGATCGATCAACGCCCTCGTGGTCGGCCGCGAGGAGAACAGCAGCAGGTCGCCAGCGAAGAGCTGTCGGCGGCGCGTCTCGTCGTCAAAGGTCGGATCCAGGTAGATCGTCGTCATCGGTTCACCCTGTCGGGGCTGCCAAGCAACCGGTTATCGGCCCGTCATCAAACTCGTCACGCTGGGGCCGCCGCCGCGCGATGGTATGAGGATGCAGTATACGGCGTCATATTCACTGAGCAGCCGGAGATGGCTCTGATCGTTGCGGTTCCGGTGCTCTCGGGCACCAGCCGCCAGCTGTCGACTACGACGTCGGGGCATCACCCCAGGCGGCGGCCCGGAGCTCATCCGCGAGACGCAGCGCCAGGGCGACGATCGTGAGCGTCGGATTGGCAAAGCCAGAGGTAGGAAAGACAGAACTGCCGGCAATGTACAAGTTAGACATCGAATGGACGCGACTCGCCGGATCCACGACGCCCCTCGCCGGGTCCGAATCCATCCTTGTCGTCCCCATGTGATGCGAGTTGCCGAGGAACAGGGTCGGAGGGACCTCGCGACCTATCTTTTCGACGATGCGACCGAGTGTTGCCCGCCGAAAGGCTCCATCGAGCAGGTCGACGCTCCGCGCGATCGAGTCGCGATCTGCGTCCGAGGGGCGCCAGTCGAGGCGGGCGACCGGCTGGTCGAATGGATCTCGGCGCTCACCGAGGACCACCCGGGAATCGCGATGCGGTGCCTGCTCCGCCTGGACACCAAGCTGGAGGACATCATGCGCGGGCTCCGGTCGTCGAAGCGCCAGATTGGCGAGCGTGCGGGTCACGTCGGGCAGATCTCTTGCGACCCGAAGCACATGCGCGGGGATCGCCTGCCGGTCCAGTGGGTGACGTCGTGCGATCCGATAGATCGACATCACCGAGCCGACCCCGGGCACGGTGAAGGCCCGAGGTCGCGCATGGACCCAGAACATGGCGTTGCGCAGCTCATGCTCGCGCACGAGATCGGGCGCCAACGACAGGACGCCTTGGATCCGGGTTCCATCCACGACCTGGCTGTCATACAGCCCAGCGTGGGCGATGAGTGCACGATCAGCCGGTAGGACGACCCCTGCCCGGCCCGTGAGGCGCTCCATGAAGTAACGGCCGACGAGGTCGTGCTCGTTGCCGAGCCCGGACATCTCATGTGGTCGACCGGACAGGAGCAGGATCCGCGCATTCTCCAGACCGCCAGCGGCGAGCACGAAACGCCGAGCGGCGATCGTCAGGTGCCGCCCGTCAGTGGTCGCCACATCGGCATGCGTAACGGTCGAGGCTTGCGGGTCGGCGACGAGTTTCAGGACCGTTGCATCATGGATGACCCGGATTGCGGCCGAGTCGGTCAGCTCCCCGCGGTAGTCCTCGTAGGTCTGGTTACCCAACTGGACGAGATTCGTCACGACATCGGTTTCGGCGAGCGGGAATGGACGATTGGGCACACTTGGCCAGTCGGCAGGCGAATAGGCAAAAGGCCCCAGACGAGAGATCTCTTGGGCGCGACGGTAATAGGCGTCGAGCGCCGACGCATCGAATGGCCAGCCCGAATCGGGGACTCCGGGCCGCGCTTCGAAGTCGAGGGCGTCAAGGGGCCGGGCTGTCCAGCGTTCCTCAGATGGACCGTATTCCCAGTGAAGCGACGATCCACCGATGCCGCGGGCCCGCGTCTTGTCCAAACCAAGGTACGGAGCCCCTACGCTCTCGCCGGCTCCGAAACGATCCGCGCGAGGATCGCGAACCGGTCCGCCGCTTTCGAGCACCGTCACCCTGAGGCCCGGAGCCGCGAGCTCGCGGGCAAGCGTGATACCCGCCACGCCACACCCGACGATGCACAGATCGGTTTCGATCTGCTCACTATCAGGCAAAGATCGACCGTCGATGAGCACAGGGCCTCCGATTGGCTTCGGGGTGGGTCCGAAGGAGGGCACACCCCGAAGTTCCGTCGGGTCGACGCTCGACCGACGCTATCAATACGTGATCGGCGCCAGTATACCGGCACCGCTGCCGGTTCACGGTTGCGCGGGACAAGGAGTTCAAGAGTGAGAAACGGTCGGGGCTCCATCGTGCCGAGTACGATTGGGCGATGCTGGGCATCGCGACGTTGAAGTGGCCGCGCGCCATCGCTGCGGCCATGCTGGGCATCGCGATGGTCTGGTCCGGGTGGCCCCTCGCCACGACCGAAGCGAGTGACGCCTGCCCGGACCTTCAGTCGGCGATCGATGGGGCAGCGTCCGGTGCGACGGTCGTGGTACCCGACTGCGACTTTCGCGTGACGCTTATGCTCGATCGCCCGATCACGTTGCGAGCGCCGGCCGGAGCGATGATCGACGGGAGCGACGTCTGGACTGCGTGGGATGGAAGGCGATCACTCGCGACCGTCCCGGCCCTTGTCGCCGTCGACGCGTGTTCGACACAGCAGTCGGCCTGCGCCGATCGACGACGCGTGTGGCTGGACGGTGCCCAGCTCCGATCGGTAGAAGCCGATCCATCGAGTGGCGAGTTCGCGATTGATTCGAGCGGTCACGTCCTCCTCGGGGACGACCCGGCTGGGCGCTTGGTCGAGGTCGTTGTCCGCGAGACCTGGATGACCGTCAACGCCTCGGACGTGACGGTCGAGGGCTTCACCATGCGCAACGCCTCGAACGCACCCCAAACCGGAGCCGTGCGAGTCAAGTCCGGGGTCTCGCGGTTCACCCTGCGCGACTGTGATCTTGGCTATGCGGCCGGAGCCAACGTGTCCATCGGAGTGGCCAATGATTCGGTCATCGAGAATTGCGACATCCACCATGGCGGCCAGCTCGGCGTTCATCTCGGCGGGGACGGCACGAACGGCTACGGCAACGTCCTGCGCAATAACAACATCCACGACAACAACACGGCTGGTTTCGATCCCGAGTGGGAGGCCGGTGGGGTCAAGGCCACCCGCCAGACCGGTCTGAAAATGACCGGCAACACCGTGTCCGGCAACGTCGGGCCAGGTCTGTGGTGCGATATCTACTGTCGGGACATCGTCGTCTCCGATAACCGGATCTATCACAACACCCACGCGGGCATCTTCTTCGAGGTCAGCACCGGTGCGAAGATCGCCAATAACCGGATCTGGGAGAACGGCTGGAGCAAGGCCAGCTGGGGCTGGGGC
>Ga0307380_10012497_pt1 | contig 10564 bp, 19 predicted proteins | sample UN3MG_FD_202239 | JGI IMG/M metagenome (GOLD analysis project Ga0307380, IMG submission 202239) | Soil microbial communities from Risofladan, Vaasa, Finland - UN-3 | ecosystem: Environmental > Terrestrial > Soil > Coastal area > Acid sulfate soil | place: Finland: Risofladan, Vaasa | collected... | reverse complement strand
GCTCACCAAGGTCGGCGAGCCGATGACCGAGGCGGTCACGTGCGGGCAGTACGTCGACGGCGTGCTCAAGCCGCTCGTGAAGGTCGGCGGCATGACCGCGGCCTGGTCCAAGGAGTTCGCCCAGAACTTCGCGGCGTACCGGGGCAAGGTGATGGCGGTCGCGCACTTCGGCCGGATGAAGGGCGGGAGCCTGCGGCACCCGTCCATGCTGGGCGACCTGCGGGACGACAAGACGGCCGAGGAGTGCGTCTACGCGGAGTAGGCGACGACGACGACGGGACGCAGCCACGCGTCCAGGCGCGCCCGTCCAGGGGCGGTCCCCCTCCCTATAGGGGGGGCCGCCCCGATTTTTATGTTTGACAAAAGGTAGCAGACCGGGTAGGATATGAGGGTCGGCGTAGGGGCCGGCAGCAAAGGACGGAACCATGGCGACCGGGACCCAGACCGACGACCTCGCGTACGACATCGACCGGGGGCATCCGGGGTACGACCTCGCGCAGCACGTCCGGACGCTGGACTCCCTGATCGACGGCCAGCCGGACGACGGCGGCCTCGGCAGCGCGCTGCACCCGGTGCGGACGGCGCTCGCCGCGTCGCTGCGCGCCCTGATCAACGTCGGGGTCGTGATCGAGACCGGCGACTGGGACACGTCGGACGACGGCGAGGACCCGCGGGACCAGGTGGCGGCGCTACTCGGCGAGGGGGCGTAGCGATGGCGGAGGAGATCCGGGACTGCCCCGACTGCGCGGTGAAGCCGGGCCGGGAGCACCTGCCGGGCTGCGACGTGGAGCGGTGCTCCGTGTGCGGCCGGCAGGCGATCTCGTGCGGCGCCTGCGGGGAGGAGCGCCCGGGCGAGTTCGATCCGGCGTTCTCCCGCTGGACCGGCCTGTGGCCGGGGCACGCCGAGGCCGAGGCGCTCGGCGTGGACCTGAACCAGTTCCACGTGAAGGGCTACCACAAGGTGTTCTTCGTGAAGCCGCGGGCGGGGGAATGAGCAGGCTGGACGTCGTCCGCCAGGTTCACCGGACCGTCGACGAGGCGATCCGGCACCTGTTCGAGTACGGGACCGGGCCCGACGGCGAGAAGGTCGTCGCGTCCTGCGGGAAGCGGTGCGCGGCGTGCTGCTACGAGCCGGCCCTGGCCGAGCGCAGCGAGATCGCGCTGATCGCGCAGCGCCTCCTGACGCTCGACCCCGAGGCGCGGGCCCGGGTGGTCCAGCGGACGCGGGACTGGCTCGCGCGGTTCCGCGACGACGCCGAGGCCGCGCGCGAGGAGCTCGACACCTTCGCGTACCGCAAGCTCCGGCTGGCGTGCCCGCTGCTCGAGGACGGGCTCTGCCTGGTCTACAAGGAGCGGCCGATGGCCTGCCGGGCGCACGTGGCGATCGGGCCGGTCGAGCGGTGCGACGACGACGCGCTGCGCCCGGACCAGGTGTTCATGGCCAACTACGACTTCAAGGCCGCGGCGCTGATGAAGCTTGCCGGCGGGTTGTCTGAGAACGGCCGGGCGGAGCTGCTGTTCGATCACATCGGGGTGCTGCTCGCGGAGGTGCTGACCGGGGAGCGGTTTGAGAGCGCGGCGCGGACGCTGATGCCGATCGAGTTTGAGGATGAGCGAGTGGAGGGTGAGACGACCGACGAGGGCGGGACGGCCGCCAGCGTGGGCTGACACTGCCCGGATTTCTCCGTTGACAAACGGGGCAACCCGGGTTAGTATAAACGGGTCGGGTAGGGCCGACGGAAGGACGGAACCATGACGGACGCACTTGAGGATCGCGGTTGGGAGCTGTGGGCCCGTGGCGGCGAATGCTATTTCCAGGGCCGCGGCGACGACCGCGTGATGGCGTCGGCCGAGATTGACGGCCACGCTGAGGGGCTGCCGCAGCCGGGCCACTCGGTGTTCATCGCGCTGTACCAGACCCAGATCGGGCCTGAGGTTGCTGCGCTGCTCGGCGGCTACGCCGGAGGGATTGCGCCGGTGAAATACGCCACGGTTACGTGGGGGGACTTCCTCACGCTTGACGCGGACCTGTGGTACCACTACCTCCGTGGGCTGGAAATGGCCGACGTTGAGGCGCAGGCATGACGGCGCCGCGCCGCCGACGCAAGAGTGGGTTGAGTCCGTCGCAGCGAGCCGCCAACGTGCGGCCGAAGCCGAAGGGCAAGATCTTCAAGGCTCCGCGGTTGAAGACCGGGGAGCTTGCGTGCGAGTGCTGCCTGAAGGCCGAGGGCAAGAAGACCCACTGGACCGCCAAGGACGGCCGGGTCATCCGCAACTGCGCGGACTGCCAGGAGGCGCGGTGGCGCGAGAGCCAGTTCAGGCACGACTCGGTGCCGAACCGCGAGATCATGGTGATGGACTCGCTCAAGACCCGCGACTCGCGCCTGGTCGAGCGGTTCATCCTGCACAAGTTGTCGGCCTTCAGCCTGAAGGGCGTGACGGCCTACATCAAGCTGGAGGAGCACGCGGCGCTGCGCAAGCAGGCGGTGCGGGCCCAGCACTTCACGCCGCCGCGCAAGGCGGGCCGGGGCGCCACGAAGTGGCGCCCGTGGTACGAGGCCGCCATCGGCCTGCGGCCGGGGGTCGAGTGGCCGGTGCGCGAGGAGATCAACATCGGCACCAAGAAGATCGACGACGAGGTCGCGGTCGAGCTGATGCGCAAGGACTGGTACTTCGAGACCCAGGAGGTCAAGTGGGCCGACGCCGCGGAGGCGCTGGCCTACGGCGCCGGCGTCGCGCTCCACAAGATCCTGCGGAAGATCGGGCAGATCGACGGGCGGGACGTGGGGACGGAGGCCCGGAAGCTCGGGATTCGGTGGCTCGCGGAGTTCCGGGCGTGGCGCCCGTCAAATGAGGAAAGGCGTGGCGTCCAGGCCCTCCTGGCGTCAGGGTAGGGCCGTGGCGGAGCAGCCGGTTGACATCCGGATCATGTTCGACGAGGACGACTTCCGGTCCCTGGTGGCCGGCGGGGTGGTCCAGGCCGGGGTGAAGGTGCGCGGGGTGCGGGCTCTGGTGCAGGTGGCGCTGAGGGACATCGGCTGGGACCGCATGACCGTGGCGCTGCGGGACGCGATCGAGGAGAACAAGGTGGAGCCGTTCGCGGACGCGGGCGCGTTCTTCGCCGACATGCCGGGCGCGGGCGACAGCGCCGAGGGGGGCGACGATGGGACGCAAGTTTGAGATTGACCTGGTGGCGCTCGGGGGCTCGGACGAGCAGATCGTGGTGGACAGCGTCGGCCGGCCGTGGGTGCTGACGCCGGTGCACCAAGACGGCGCCCTGATGGGGGTGCAGGCGGCTGAGATCCCGCTGTGGGACTTGGCGATCGAGGGCGTGCAGCTCGGGACCGCCGTGGGCGAGGACCCGGCGGACGCCGCGGCCGTGGCGCTCCGGGACGCCGGCGTGAACTCGCTGCCCGAGGCGGTGGCGGTGCGACTGAGCCCGCACGGCGCGGACGTCGGCGCGGGGAACGCGGTGATGGTGTTCACGCTCGGGGGCCAGGCCTACCAGCTCGACCACGCGCGCTTCAACCAGGAGATCGAGGGCAGCACCCGGTGGACCGCGGCGCGGCAGAAGAACGCCCGGCAGATCGACGCACTGCGCGCCGAGCTGAAGAAGATCGTCGAGCAGCGGGCCGCGGGTGCCTAAGAAGCGCCGGACCAGGAAGCCCGCCAGCAGCCCGCCGCCCGTGACGCTCCTCGAGGGCGACTGCGTGGAGGCGATGGCGGCCCTCGAGGCCGGCAGCGTGCACGCCGTCGTCACCGACCCGCCCTACAACCTCGCCTTCATGGGCAAGGAGTGGGACGAGGCGGGGACGCCGGCCGAGTTCCAGGCCTGGTGCCAGCAGTGGGCGGCCGAGGCGCTCCGGGTGCTCAAGCCCGGCGGGTGGCTCGTCTCCTTCGGCGGGACGCGGACCTACCACCGCCTGGCCTGCGCCGTCGAGGACGCGGGCTTCGAGGTGCGGGACTGCATCCAGTGGGTCTACGGCCAGGGGTTCCCCAAGAGCCTCGACGCCGGCCGGGCGGACCCGGACTGGCGGGGCTGGGGCACGGCGCTCAAGCCGGCGCAGGAGCCGATCGTGCTCGCCCGCAAGCCGCTTGCGGGCACGGTGGCCGCCAACCTGCAGCAGCACTCCACCGGCGCGCTTCACATCGACGCCGCGCGCGTCGCCACCGCCGGCGGCAGCCCCGCGGCCACCCGGCGGGAGCAGTCGCGCAAGACCGGCAAGGTGCCGACCCGGCCCTCGGAGAGCAAGCCGGACCAGATCGTGAGCCGCACCACCCCGGAGCGGTACATGGAGGAGCGGGCCGGCGAGGCGCTCGGCCGGTGGCCGGCCAACCTGGTGCTGAGCCACGCGGCCGACTGCGAGCACCTGGGGACGAAGAAGGTGAAGGGCATCGGCGGCACCGCGGCCGGTCGGTGCCAGGGCGTGGACTCCGACGTCTACGACGGCGGGTGGAAGAGCGGGCACCCGCGCGCGGGCCAGCAGATCGGGTTCCTGGACGACGACGGCCTCGAGGAGGTCGAGGACTGGCGCTGCGGCGACGACTGCCCGGTCGCCGCGCTCGACCGGCAGACCGGCGAGAGCCAGTCCGGCGTGGCGGTCCAGCGCCACGGGGGCGGCCAGCAGATCTTCGGCGGCATCAACCCCGGGCAGGGCGGCGGGGGCCAGCAGCGGCCGGACGCCGGCTTCGGCGACTTCGGCGGCGCGTCCCGGTTCTTCTACTGCACCAAGGCGCCGCAGTCCGAGCGGTGGTTCATCTGCCGCGACTGCGACGTCGTCGGCCGCAAGACCGCGGACGCGGAGTCGGACCCGGACTGCCCGGTCCACGGCACGAACGAGAAGACGGCGGACTTCGGCCCGCTGTTCGGCGGGACGATCGACCCGCGGTGCGCCTGCGCCAGCAACGCGCGCGACGCGCACCTCGACCACGACGTCGAGCTGCACCCAACTCAAAAGCCCACAGACCTAATCTCTTGGCTGGTGCGGCTCGTGACGCCGGCGAACGGCGTGGTTCTGGACCCGTTCAACGGCTCGGGGACCACGGGGGTCGCCTGCATCCGGGAGGGAGTTCGGTACATCGGGATCGAGCGCTACGCGCCGTACCTGCGGATCAGCCGGGCGAGAATTGAGGCTGCGCAGATGAAGAGCGGGGCGCCAAGATAGCCGTGTGAAGGGCGCACTTGGCTACAAGGTCCGGACGATCGTTTGCGCGAGCTGCGGGGTGGAGAAGACCGGGCATCTCCGTCCGAAGCAGCAGCATTGCTCGCTTGACTGCTACCGGAAGGGGCCGCGGCCGAGCCGGCGGACTGGCGTGGAGATCACGTGCGAGTGGTGCGGCGGGGAGCGATATGTCCCGCGGAGCCAGGAGGACCAGCGGTTCTGCTCCCGGGTGTGTACGGACGCGTGGCAGGGCCGGGACCGAGTCTGGTTCGAGTGCAAGACGTGTGGCGGGGACTTCCCGAGGTCGCCCTCGTCCGAGCGGCACGACAACCCGACGTACTGCACGCTGGACTGCCGGGACGCGGACCCCGACCGGCGGGCGCAGCTGATCGCGATGAACGTGGCGCAGCAGCGGCGGACCGCCCCGACCCGACCGGAGCGCATCGGGTGCGGGATCCTCGACGAGCTCGGGGTCGTGTACGAGCCGCAGGCGGTGTTCTACGGGAAGTTCTGCGTGGACGCGTGCGTGCCGGCCGCCCTGGTCGTGGTGCAGTTTGACGGGGACTACTGGCATGGGCGCAAGGGTGCGGGGGATCCGCGGGTCGCGAAGCGCGTGGAGCTAGACCGGTCCCAGGACGCGTACATGCGGGCGTGCGGGTGGGACGTGCTTCGGCTGTGGGAGTCAGACCTGATTCGCCACCGGGACGATTGCCTGCGCATCGTCCGCGCCCGCCTCGCCCAGTAGGCGGTTCCGCAGGACGCCCCCAAACCAGGGATTGGAGGGTCCGTGGTGGCCCGAAATAAACTCTGGATTCTGTTTGACAAAAGTAAGCAGTCCGGGTAGTATATGTGGAGTAAGGGAAACGGGAAACGAAGGACGGACGGAGGAAACCATGGCACTGGAGTTCATCGGAGAAGTGGTCGGGGTGTCGAGCGGCAAGACCTACAAGATCTGCCACAAGCCCCACAACCACGAGACCGGCGTCCCCGCGTACTACACGTGCGGCTGCGGTCACTGGATCGAGCAGGGGTGGCGCCAGCGCGGTCTGCTGGTCCCCGAGATGTGCCGCCACATCCGCCGGCTCCTCGCGGGCCTCGCGGTGAAGGGGGGCAAGACGGTGTCGGCCGCGGCACTCAACGGCTAGGAGGACGGATCGAACGGGGCGGGGGTTGTCGGGGCCCCCGCCCCACCAAAACTATGCTCGGGTAGCTCAATAGGAAGAGCGTCGGACTGGGCGAAGCGGAGGGACGCGTCAGGCGAGGTCGACCGGAGCGCGTTCGGTCGGACGGACCTGCCCGCCGTGGAGCCTATAGGCCGGAGGTCGCTGGTTCGAGTCCAGCCCCGGGTACCCACGTTACGAGGACCGAAACGAGACCAGAGAGAGCCAGAAGGGAGAGCACGATGGACCGCACCAGCACGCACGTCCGCACCAAGTACGTCGGCGTCGGCGGCCTCGCCTGCTACTGCTGCCCGGTGGGCGGCCGTCGCTACGCGAAGCGCCGCAGCCGTCGCGAGCTCCGTCGCCGCGCCAACGCGGCGGTCCGGAAGAGCTCCGGCGAGGTTCGGGAGGGAGTGATTCGACCAATGCGATAACCAAACAAGGAGAGCGTGATGCAAGTACGACGGATTCAGAACAGGGTGATCCTCGAGGACCTCGAGGATAGGGACGATCGACTGGTGGTGCGGCTCGAGAGCGAGCTCGGCCGCCAGTTCGTGACCGGCAGCGGGCGCCTGGTGAACGTGGTGGACCGGGCGGGCCGGCTGGTCACGATCCAGGCGTCGTCGGTCGAGGCGGGGCACGTGCTCCGCCAGGTCATGACGGCGCTGATGGCGGACGACTAATGGCCGAGGACAGCGGCTGGCCGCCGCTGACCAAGCAGGAGCGGCGGCTCTTGCGGGTGGCGATCGCCTGCGACACCAACTGCGTCGAGGCCTACCCGGTGCAGTCGGCACGGTGGTGCGACCACTGAGCGTGGCTGTTCGACAGGGGCGCCGTCGGTAAGGCGGCGCGCGCCTTCGAGGCCATCATGCGCGGTCGCGCGTGATCAACCGGGCGGGAGTCCTGGGGAAACCCCGGGATTCCCGCCTTTTCTATTTGACAAAAGAGCAACGGGGGTGTAAGATGTGTGAAGTCGGCAGTAGGGTGCCGGCGGAACAGGACGGAACCATGGAGATCACGAACACTGTCGTCGCCTCGTTTGTGGCGTACGACCTCGCAACCCGCACCGTGGCGCTCATCCCGATCGTCGACGTGCCCACGGTGGACGCGGCCGGCGAGCCGGTCGGCGCGCCGGTGGACCTGACCGCGACCTTCGCGGCGCTGGCGGAGGTGGCGTAGATGCCGACCATCCACAAGGGCGTGCGGATCCCGTCGAGCGCGCGGGACCTGGAGCTGTTCTCCGGCATGAAGGGCGCGGGCGGGGCGGCGCAGGAGATCATCCGCCAGCTGAAGCGGGACATCGCCCGCCTCCAGCGCGAGGGCAAGAAGCTGGCGCTGGCGGACGACGTGCCGGGCATGGCGAAGCTGATCGGCGACATCTACAAAGAGGGCGTTGAGAGGCTCCAGATCAAGCACGCCTGCTTCGGGGCCAGCGACTCTGAGCCCAACTACCACATCGGGCAGGCGCTCGTCACGGCCGCCAAGCAGATGATGGGCATCGACTACTTCTGCGAGGAGCTCGGGGGGTGGCTGTAATGGCGGTCCGCATCGTGAGCATGAAGCCGAAGGGCCGGTACGTCGACGGGAGCCCGTACTACGAGTTCACCTGCGGCTTCCCCTCGAGCGGCGTGATGGTGCTGCCGACGGCGTTCGCCACGCCGGAGGGCGCGCAGCTGGACGCCGAGGTCGACATGCGCGCCTACCAGGCCCGCACGTTCCCCGGGGGCATGGGGAGCGTGATCGGGGCGACGGAGCGGGACGGCAAGTTCCACGGGGTGGTCTGCCGGTACTACAGCAGCTCGTGATGTCCCTGGTCCGTTTCGACTGGCCGGGGAACAGCTGGGAGGACGTGCGGGGGATCCCGTTCGACGAGTTCGTGGCGCGCTACGGCGTGCCCGCGCGGCTGGTCCCGACGCTGCTCCGGAAGCAGGCGATCGGGGACCGCCGGCCCGTGGAGTGGCGGTCGGGGCCGGCCGCGGAGATGGACAAGATCGAGGCCGGCCTCGCGGCGTTCAACGGCCGGGTCCTGGGGCCGCGGTTCACCGCGAAGCAGCTCCGCCGGGCGCGGCGCAGGATCCGCCGGGCGCGGCTGCGGAAGGAGCGCGACGCGCGCGCCGCCCTCGAGGAGCGGCGGCGGGCCGAGGCGAAGCCCTTCTACGCGTGCCGGGCCAAGCACCACGAGCACTGCAAGGGGGCGGTGGCCGGGAAGAAGTGCGTGTGCCGGTGCCACCAGCCGCGGCACCGCGCCCGGTTCGAGGAGAAGGAGCGCGCTTGGCAGCGGGGCCGCCCGCCGGCGCTCCCGCGGCGCGAAGGGTGGCGGACGGCGATGGCCGAGCCCGCCAAGCCGGCCGGGCCGCCGGTGCCGCTGCCGACGACGACCCCGGGGATTCTGAAGGCCAACCGGGACTGGGAGCAGGCGGAGCGCGACCGCGACGCCGACCGGGAGTTCGCGCGCGACCGGCGGGGCCGGCCGCCCAGCCCGGCGAGCCACCCGCTCAGCGAGGAGGACGTCGAGGCGATCAACCACATCTACGACACCATGATCTACGGCTACGGCTGGAGCCTCGACCGGCGCGTCGAGGACAAGGGCGAGCAGGCGCTGCGCGCGTGGGAGCGCCTGCCGAGGTACACCGACGAGCGGGCCAAGCCGGACCCGTGGACCAAGGACAAGCGGCGGCGGATCCGGCCGGTGCGGACCCGGAGGATGGGCCGGCCGCGGAAGGAGCGGACCCCGGAGGAGATCGAGCAGCAGCGGGGGCGCGCCCGCGACCGCTACCGGGCGAACCGGGCCCAGGGCCTCTGCGGCCAGTGCGGGACGGGGGACCTGGCGGGCGGGACGGAGGCCTCGTGCCTGCGGTGCCTGGAGCGGGACCGGTCGCGGCACCGCCGGTACTACGCCCGCAACCTCGAGCGGAGGCAGCTTCAGGCGGCGCGCCAGCGGATGGCGGCGGCGCTGTCCTCGGTGAGCCGGCGGCTGGTGCGGGCCGCCCGGATCTGGGACTCGGGGGTCTGGGAATAGGGGTTGACAAAAGCCAGCAAACCGGGTAGGATATGTGGAGTCGGGTAGGGCCGACGGAGGACGGAACCATGACAGTGCAAGACCTGATCGACCGGTTGGGCGACTTCGACCCCGAGGCCGAGGTGCGCGTGGCCTACAACTACGGCGACCACTGGGACACCACGGTCGCGCCGGGCGTGGCCGACGTGGAGGAGGTGGCCGTGGCCCACTCCGCGTACCACGGCACGGCGAAGGTGGCCTCGGGCGACGACTCGGGCGACACCCGCGCGGCGGTGGTCGTGTCGGCGGTGGCGCTGTGACCCTCGAGGCGACCGTGCGCGCGGGGCTCGACGTGCCCGGCCGGATCCTGTTCATCCAGGAGGCCGGGAGCACGGCCTACGGCCTGACGGTCGCGGGCAGCGACGTCGACTACGTCGGCGTCTACGTGGCGCCCACGCGGGCGGTCCTCGGGATGCACGAGGTCCTCGGGACCGCGACCACCGGCGAGGACGCCAAGCCCGACGCGACGATCCACGAGGTCGGGAAGTTCGCGACGCTCCTGATGAAGGGCAACCCCGCGCTGCTCGAGACGCTCTACGTGGAGGACGGCTACGAGGCCGGCGACCTGTGGGCGGAGCTCCGCGCGCACCGCCGGGCGTTCCTCTCGGCCAAGGCGGTCAAACAGATCCTGGGCTTCTGCCAGGGCCAGATGCGGCGGCTGGACGAGAACGGCGGGCTGCGCCGGGGCAAGCGGGGCGCGGACGCCAAGTGGGCGTACCACATGCTCCGCCTGGTCGGGTACGCCGAGTCCATCGTGGCCGGCGACGAGATCACGGTGCGGGCGGAGGGGTTTACCCGGCAGCGGCTCCTGGCCGTGCGGCGGGGCGAGTACGCACACGGCGAGCTGGTGACGGAGGTCCGGCGGCGGATCGCCGCGGTGGACGCGACCAAGCCCTGGGGCCTGCCCGAGGAGGGCGACCGGGCGTTCCTGAACGATTGGCTCGTGAAGGTCCGCGAGACCCTCGGGCGGGAGGCCTGATGGCGCACATCTTCACCTACTCGCGCAGCAACAACTTCGAGCGCCCGGTCGACAAGAAGCTGTGCCGGGCGTCGGTCCCCGACAACTACGGCGTCGGGTCGCACCAGTGCGTCCGCAAGGCGAAGGTCTTCGACAAGGAGGGCCTGGGTTGGTGCACGCAGCACAGCCCCGAGAGGGACGCCGCGCGCAAGGCCAAGGCGAACGC
>Ga0307380_10012495_pt1 | contig 10567 bp, 2 predicted proteins | sample UN3MG_FD_202239 | JGI IMG/M metagenome (GOLD analysis project Ga0307380, IMG submission 202239) | Soil microbial communities from Risofladan, Vaasa, Finland - UN-3 | ecosystem: Environmental > Terrestrial > Soil > Coastal area > Acid sulfate soil | place: Finland: Risofladan, Vaasa | collected... | reverse complement strand
GAACATGAGCAAGGGGCAGATCGTCGATGCCATCATGGACCGGCACATCGACCAGGGGCTGGGCGAGGGGTCGAACGATGCTGCCATCCTACGGGCCCAACTCGAGGAGAGCTTCGACAACGTGATGACGCGCCCTGGAGAGGCGGACGCAAGCTGGCACATCCTTCAGGCCTATCTGAACACGTTCTACAGGCTGTCCGGCGTGCGGCTCGACGCCGAGTTGGAGGGCGCCAAGCAGGTGAAACAGGATGCCGGCGGCGGGTACCTGATCGACGCGTCGAATCCGGCCTGTCTGGCGAAACTGGCGGCTTTGGCGCGCACCTCGGACCTGCCGCCGATCTTCAACTTCGGGCGGTCTTTCCCAACAGACTGGGCCGGGCCGGGCTCGGACGACGGGTTGCGGCTGTCCAAGGACATGCCCCACAGTGGTGCCCTGCGGCTGGTCAATGGGGAGGTGGTGATCGAGAACGGTGCGAGTCTGACCAAGCAGCGGGCGGCGCAGTTGGCCCAGGCCCGGCAGCAGTACCTGCACGACAACCCGGAGCTTGCGGAGTTGTGGGACTACGAGATGCCGCCGGACCGGGTGGTGCCCCTTCCCCTGACCGATCTGGACCGGCTCCGCACCATGCGCAGCGGCGAGGCCATCAAAGCGGACATCAAACGGTGGGGCGGGGACGTCAGTTCGGTGACGACCGGCAATGGCATCCCCTGGCCGGCGGTGCGCGTGTGGGTGCCCGAGGGGGTTTACCGGGAGCTTTGCAAGGTGTGCGCGGCGGCCACGGATTGTGACAACAGCCTGTTCTGCGACGGGGCGGAGGCGTGCGGTTCGGACAAGCTGTGCACGCGTGGTCCGGACCCATGCCCGAACCAGGCCTGCGATGAAGGAACCGACAAGTGCAAAGAGGACGGCGGCGGCGGGGCCGGCGTGGGCAGCGTGCCCCGCGGCGTCTGCTGGGAGATGACCCTGACCGACGCAGTCGCCCACCTCGACGTCATCTCCGGGCTGCCCGACGATATTCCGCCGGGCTCGATTCCCGATCAGATGACGGCCGCGGACTCACTGGGACAGGCCGCCGGGGTGATCCTCAAGTTCGACGACAGCGGGCGGCTGGACAGCCTGTGGCTCCGGCTGCCGGAGGCTATACCGGAGCTCGGGGTGGAAATGATGGAATTCGTCCGCCTGACCCGACCGAACGTTCTTCTGGCGCCGGGGCTGACCTACTCCGACGTGCGGCAGGACGTGAGTGTCAGCTCGGATGGAAGCAGGCTGAGCTTCGAGTTCGGTTTCACGATGAACTTCGCCCAGGAGGGGGCGTCGGCCAAGGTGGAGTTTTCGTACGCGGTTCGCGACGCGGCCTTCGTCGGCAACCCGGCCAACCGCTTCGAGTCGGGCTCCTATTCGGCGGAGATCTACTCCGAGGCGACGGCTCCCGAGTTGGAAGGGACCGTGCGGATGAGGGTCACGGGGACGGCGACGGCGGCCGGGACTCAGATGGCAAGTTGCCCGGACCCCAACCTCGATGTGGCCATGTCCCAGGAAGAGGCGTTGGCCCTGATGGAAGAAGACGCGGACTGATCTTCCACGGGAGCGAACCGGGCGGAGACGCGATTCCTCCGCGTGGTCCGTCGTTGTTCATGTCCTGTCCGGCGCGCCGCTGTCGGCAGCAGGCGGCCCGTCCAGCGCACACGGTATTGAATGCTCTTTGGAGTCCGGGGGGCCCTTCGGGCCGGCAGTGCGTGTGGCCTCGCGGGCATGGAGGAAGCGAAGGAAGTAACAAGTTGTATCGCGCCGAGTACTGCGTCTTCGGGAGGGGCTGTCCGCGGCGAGGGCGCCGGGTGTCGGAATATCTGTGATGTTGTTGGTTTCTGTGTCTATCCATCCACCCCCTCTTCCGGTGTGTTAGAGTGCTACCAGCGGCCCCGGCATGTCACCGCCCGAGAAGCCGGCGGAGAGGGGTTACGTCGCGCCTCGGGGCCTGATCATCAAGCGGCGCCAGCAACCGGAGGAAAGCCATGACTGGACAGACCAGTCTCTCTCGCGGCGCGTCCATGGTGTGGGGCGCGGTCCTGGTGCTTGGGCAGGTGGTCCTGGGCAACTCCGCCCCCGCGGAAAAGCCGAGCAACAAACACCTCGAGTCGTTCGACGTGGTCTGGGAAACGGTTCGCGACACGCACTGGGACCCGGAGTTGGGCGGGCTGGACTGGGACGCGGTCCGGGCGGAGCTGCGTCCGCGGGCGGCGCAGGCCGGTTCCGCGGCCGAGGCCCGACGCGTGATGCAGGAGATGCTCAACCGCCTGGGTCAGTCTCACTTCGTGATCTACCCTCAGGGCGCCTACGGCGCGGCCGCTCAAACCGACGGTGCCGGATGCCACCTGGTGACAGAGGCTGACACCAGTTGCGGATTCGAGGTACGGGTCAGCGAGGGTCGGGCGGTGGTCACGCTGGTACACGCAGACTCACCGGCCGGCCGAGCCGGCGTGCAGACAGAGTGGGAGGTGATCCGCGTCGGCGAATACAAGCCGCCGGAGGGCTGGTCGCAGGTGGGGGCGGTCGCGTCGCGCCTGGCCGGCGTGAAGGGCTCATCCGTGAGCGTGGGCTTCGTGACCCCAGTGGGCGAGGATGTCGACGTGGTGTTGGAGCTGCCTCAGAGGCGGGTGCGCCGGTACGGCTTCGGGCACCTGCCGCCGTTGGTCGTCTCGGTCGAGTACAAACTGCTGGAGGGCAACATCGGGTACATCACCTTCAACTGGTTCTTCGATCCGATCCTGGTGATGCCGCAGTTCGAGGCGGCGATGGAGGCCTTCAGCAACGCCGACGGCATCATCATCGACATCCGCCGCAACGGTGGGGGCATGAGTCACATGGGCACGGCGATGGCCGGCTGGTTCATCGATGAAGAGGGGCGGTACTTCGGCAAGATGTACATGCGCGACGCGGAGATGACCAACTACGTGTATCCGCGAGCTCGGACGTATGACGGTCCGGTGGCCGTTCTGGTGGATGGAGGGTGTGGTTCGGCGGCGGAGATCTTCGCGGCCGGCATGCAGGACCTGGGTCGCGCACGGGTTTTCGGGTCGCGCACGATGGGCGGCGTGCTGCCCGTTTCGCTGGCCGTGCTCCCCAACGGAGACAGGTTTCAGTACGCCATCGCCCGCTACGTGTCGGCCGGGGGCGCCGAGCTCGAGGGGCGGGGCGTGATCCCGGACGTGAAGGTTCGCTCGGGCATGCGAAGCTCGGACCCGGAGCACGACCCGGTGATGAAGGCCGCCGTAGCCTGGATCAGGGGCCAGGCTTCGGGGAGCTAGAGCAGCAGGCCCACAAGATGCTCTGCCGTAGTGGTGTTCGACAGAGGAGTTCTTGGTCATGCAGTCGCAGGAATCAGCCCGGGCGAGGCGGGGTGGTGGATGGGCGAGTCGCAGGGCGACTCGCCGGATGTTGCGTGCGGCGTTGCTGTTCTGTCTGGTCGCTCCAGGCGCATCCGCCGGTCCGGCAGACGGGTTGCCCACGGGGGAGGCCGTTCTCGACCGGTACGTGGAAGTCACCGGCGGCAAAGAGGCGTACGGGCATCTGACCAGCAGGGTGGCCAAGGGGACAGTCGACCTGGGCGAGGTGGGCATCGGGGCCGTGTTCACCGAAACGCAACTGAGGCCGGCGAGGCTCCATTCGGTCATCGAGGCCGACGCGCTCGGCGCCCTGGAGGAGGGAACCAACGGCACAGTGGCCTGGGCGAGCAGCCTGATGATGGGGCCGCGGGTCAAGCGGGGCCCGGAAAGGGCGTACCTGTTGCGTCAGGCCCCGCTTGATGCACCGGCACAGTGGCGGGGCCAGTTCCGGGGGGCTGTTTGCGTCGGCCGGGAAATCGTGGACGGCCAGAGCTGCTGCAAGCTCGAGCTGACGCCCCATGAGGGTCGCCCGGAGACTCGCTACTACGACGAGCAATCCGGACTCCTGGTCAAGACGGAGCTGGTGCTCGACACCGAGCTCGGTCCCGTGCAGAGCGTCATCTTCGTTAATGATTATCGGAACGTGGACGGCGTGCTCCTGCCGCACCGGCGGAAGACGATCCAGGGCAAGCGTGGAGAGATGTTCGTTACCTTCGAGAGCATCAAGCACAACCTGGACGTGCCGCCGGACCTCTTTGAGCCCCCTCTCGAAGTGCAAGCACTCCTGGCCAAGGAATCGGACGGGCGATTCCAGCCGTCGCATGCCACAGCTACATCGAGCAACGAGCCGCGTTCGTAGGGGGGGGCAAGCACAGGCCGGGCGGGGCGGGGGAACTGTAGTGGCCCGGGCCAGGTGCCGATAACTCTCGGTAGTGGCGATGGTGGGTGGCTGTCCGGCCAGGGGTGCGCGGTTGTGGCTCTTCCGGCCGGTTTGAGTGGTCTGCGCGCAGCTTCGCAGGCGACGCCCACCGCCCCCGACCGGTGTCCGTGCCTCATCATCGCGGCCCGCGAAGCAACACCGTGGTCCCACGCTCGCAATCACGTCTCGGTAGGGCAGGAAATCGACGGGTGGCTCGGTGGCGTGCGAGGTTACCGTGGCTGTTGGTCATCGCTTTTAGCTTCATTGCTCCCCTTCGCGCAGCGGCGCAAGCCCAGCTCGAGGCCAGCGCAACGCTGGTCGGCTCGACGCCGGTGACCGTCAGTTTGAGCAGGACTTTCAGTAGTCCGGTGGTGGTCTGCACGATCTGGCTGGGCAACAACTCCGTCCCGGTGGTGCCGCGGGTCAGCAATGTCACGGCAACGAGTTTTGACGTGCGGCTGGAGAACCCGTCCGGCGGCGCGGTGGTGGCCGAGTATGTGAGCTACATCGTCGTGGAGGAGGGGGTCTGGACGATCGACGGCGTGAAGCTGGAGGCACAATCTTATCTGTCGACCGTGACCGACGAGGACGGAAGTTGGGACGGCGAAGAGCAGAGCTACGGGCAGGGCTACACCAATCCGGTGGTGCTCGGCCAGGTGATGACGGAGAACGATGCCAACTGGTCGGTCTTCTGGTGTCGAGGCACAGGGACGACCAGCCCTCCGTCGTCTATCGCACTGAGCACGGGGAAGACGGTGTGCGAGGACCCGCTCGAGATGCGTGCCGACGAGACGGTCGGCTTCATGGTGATCGAGGCGGGGCACGGCACACTCGGGGGGGTGGCGTACGAAGCGGCGCTGGGCGCCGACACTGTGCAGGGCGTCGATAACGGCCCGCCGTTTGCGTACAACTTCGCAGCCGCGTTCGGCTCCGCGCCGCAGGTCGGTCTGGCCAGCGTGGCCGGCATGGACGGCAACAACGGCGCCTGGGCCGTGGTGTACGGGCCGACACCGACCACGACGACAAGATTGTATCTGGCCGCCGACGAGGACCAGCTCGCGGATTCGGAGCGGAACCATACGGACGAGCAGGTCGGGTACCTGGTGTTTGAACGGCCGGTGCTGTATCCGAACCAGGCACCGGACGATCCGGCGGGACTGAGCCTTAGCGAATGTCCCCAGGGGGGTGGGACGGACAAGACTCCGTCACTGCAGTTCACGCAGGCCGACGGCGACGGGGACCCGGTCACGTACCAGGCCCAGATTGACGACACCGATGGAACGTTCAGCTCGCTGGTGGTTGACTACGAGAGTGCGGCCCTGGCCGGCGGGGCGGCGAGCTTCACGGTCGGGCAGGCGGAGGGTGGAGGCAGCTACAGCGTGGGGGCGGCCGGACAGGAACTGGCGGCGGGCACGTACTACTGGCGCGTGCAGAGCACCGACGGTTTTGCCACGTCGGGTTGGACGACCGGCGCTTCGTTCACCATCGTTGAACCGACGATCGACTTCTCCAGCTCAACGTACGCCGGCGGGGAGAGTGGTGGAGCGATCACGGTAACGGTGGAACTGAGCGGGGATTCCTGCCAGACGATCGAGGTGGACTACGACTCGAGCGACGGGGGGGCGGAACAGCCCGACGATTACGGCGCCGTCTCGGGCACGTTGACCTTCGCTCCGGGGGACACCGGTAAGACGTTCACGGTCACGCCGGTGACCGACACTGAGGATGAAGGCGATGAAACGGTCACACTGACGCTGTCCGGTCCGAGTGATGCGACGCTTGCCGAGGTGAACAACCCGGCCACGCTGACCATCATCGACGATGACGACGCGGGTGTGACCATCGCGGAGTCCGCGGGCTCGACGGACGTGGTCGAGGGCGGGGCGACGGACACGTACACCGTGGTTCTGGATACCAAGCCCACGGACAAGGTGACCATCACGGTGACACCCGATGCTCAGACCGATCTGGGCTCGGGTTCCGGCGTGCCAATCGAGCACGTCTTCACGCGCGGCAACTGGCCGATTCCGCAGGTGGTCACGGTCACCGCGGTCGACGACGCCGTGGTAGAGGGGGCGCACAGCTCCACCATCACGCACGCCGCGGCCAGCACGGACACCGATTACAACGGCATGGCCGTCGGCGACGTGACGGCGAACATCACCGACAACGACACCGGCGGCGTGACGGTCAGCCAGACCGCGGGAAGCACCGCGGTCACCGAAGGCGGCGCCGCGGATACCTACTCTGTCGTGCTGGACTCCAAGCCGACGGACAACGTGACCATCACGGTCGATCCGGACGGGCAGACGGACGTCGGCGCCGGGGCCGGTGGGACGATCCAGCTCACCTTCACGACGGGGAACTGGTCTGTGGCCCAGACGGTGACGGTCACGGCGTTCGATGATGACGTCGTCGAAGGAGCGCACAGCTCGACGATCACGCATTCGGCGGCCAGCGCGGACGGGGGCTACGACGGCGTCGCTATCGCCAACGTGACCGCGGACGTGACCGACAACGACACGGCCGGCGTGACGGTGACCGAATCGGGCGGGTCCACGGACGTGGCCGAAGGTGGGGCGACGGACGCGTATACGGTGGTCCTGAAGTCGGAGCCCAGCGACGACGTGATCATCACGGTAACGCCGGACGGCGAGTCGGACCTGGGTGCGGGGGCCGGTGGGGCGATCCAGTTGACCTTCACGGCGGCGGATTGGGACAGCGCCCAGACCGTGACGGTCACGGCGGTGGATGACGGAATTGATGAGGGGACGCACAGCTCAACGATCACGCACTCGGCCGCGAGCGCGGACGACAACTACGGCGGCATCGACATCGGCAACATCACCGTCAGCATCACGGACAACGACACGGCCGGTGTGACCATCACCGAGTCGGGTGGGTCCACGGACGTTGTCGAAGGTGGAGCAACGGACGGCTACACGGTGGTCCTGGACTCGCGGCCCACGGCCAACGTGACGATCACGGTCGATCCCGACGAGCAGAGTGACGTGGGCGGCGGCCCGGGCACGGCCATCGAACTGATCTTCAGTACGGGGACCTGGTCGGTGGCCCAGACGGTCACGGTCGCCGCGGTGGATGACAATGTGGCCGAGGGCGCCCACGTCTCGGTCATCAGCCATTCGAGCGGCAGCATCGACGCGAAGTACGACGACATGGACCTGAGCGGCGCGGACGTGTCGGTCGGCATCACGGACGATGACGTGGGTGGCGTGACCATCACCGAGTCGGGGAGCGGGACGAGCGTCATCGAGGCCGGTGCGACGGACACCTACACCATCGTCCTGGACTCGCAGCCGACGGACGACGTGGTGATCACGGTCGACCCCGACGACCAGACGGACGTGGGCGGGGGCGTCGACGCGACGATCCAGTTGACGTTCACTCCAACGAACTGGCTCACACCGCAGGTGGTCACGGTGGTTGCGTTCGACGACGCGATCGACGAAGGGGGGCACACCTCGACGATCACCCACTCGGCCGCCAGCACCGACGACACCTACGACGAAATCACCATCGTCAACGTAGTCGCGAACGTGGGTGACGATGACGTGGCCGGCGTGACGGTCTCCGAGAGCGGGGGCTCGACCAGTGCGACCGAGGGTGGGGCCACCGACACGTACACGGTGGTGCTGGATTCGGAGCCGACCGACACCGTGACGATCACGGTGACGCCCGACGGGCAGACGGACCTGGGGGCCGGTGCCGGCGTCGCGATCCAACTGACGTTCAACGGCGGCAACTGGGGCGCGGCGCAGCCGGTGACGGTAACGGCCTACGATGACGACGTCGATGAAGACGGCCACATCTCCACGATCACGCACGTGTCCGCCAGTGCGGACGACAATTACGATGACCTGTCGATCAGCGACGTGGTGGTGAATATCACGGACAACGACACGGCCGGCGTGACCATCACGGAGTCGGCCGGATCGACGGAGGTCACCGAGGGTGGGGCGACGGACGCGTACGAGGTGGTCCTGGATACAGAGCCGCGGGCCGTGGTGACGATCGTGCTGGATCCCGATCAGCAGACGGACCTGGGGGCCGGGGCCGGCATGCCGATTCAGCTCACCTTCAACGCGGGGAACTGGTCAACGGGGCAGGGCGTCACCGTCACGGCGGTTGATGACGACATTGACGAAGGGCCGCATACCTCGACAATTGTGCATTCCGTCTCCAGCCCCGACGGCAAATACGATGCGGTCGATCTGAGCGGCAGCGACGTGGTCGCGGCCGTTGCCGACAACGACACGGCCGGCATCACGATCGTCGAATCGGGCGGATCCACGGACGTCACGGAAAGCGGCGTTGTGGACAGCTACACAGTGGTTCTGGATTCCGAGCCCACGCAGAACGTGACCATCACGATCACGCCGGATGGTCAGACGAACCTGGGCTCGGGCGCCGGCGTCAACGTGCAACGCAGCTTCACACCCGGGAACTGGTCCGTAGCACAGGTGGTCACGGTCACGGCGGTCAACGACGCCGTGGCGGAGGGGGCCCACAGTTCGACCATTACGCATGCCGCGGGCAGCAGTGACGCGAAGTACGCCGGCACTGCCATCGGCGACGTGACGGCCAACATCACCGATAACGACACGGCCGACGTGATCGTCAGCCAGACGGGGGGGACCACGACGGTCACCGAAGGCGGGGCGGCGGACAGCTACTCCGTAGCGCTGGATTCGGAGCCAACCGGCGACGTGATCATCAGGGTCGATCCGGACGGGCAGACGGACGTTGGGGCCGGGGTCGGTGGGATGATCCAGCTCACCTTCACGGCGGGCAACTGGTCGACGGGCCAGACGGTGACGGTCACGGCCTACGATGACGACATCCACGAAGGAGCCCACACTTCGACGATCACGCACGCGGCGGCCAGCACGGATGGAAACTACGACGACTTCGTTATCGCGGACGTGACTGTAAACGTGACCGACAACGACACGGCCGGTGTGAGCATCACGGAATCGGACGGCTCGACGGTGGTCACGGAAGGTGGGGCAACGGACACGTATACGGTGGTTCTGGAATCGGAGCCCACCGGTGAGGTGAAGATCACGGTGACGCCGGACGGCGAGTCGGACCTGGGTGCCGGGGCTGGCGGGGCGATTGAGTTGACGTTCACCGCGGCGGACTGGGACACACCGCAGACCGTCACGGTCACGGCGGTTGACGACGATGTTGACGTCGGGGACCGCCTCTCGACGATCGCACACGCCGTGGGCAGTGTGGACGTGAACTATCAGGGCAGGGTCCTCGGTAACGTGATCGCGAGCATCACCGAGGACGACACGGCCGGTGTGATCGTGACCGAGACGGACGAGGTTACCCACGTGGGTGAAGGTGGTACGACCGACAGTTACGCGATCGTCCTGAACTCGCGCCCGTTGACGGACGTGCTGATCACCGCGGTCAGCGACGGTCAGACGGACCTGGGAGCGGGGCCGACGATTCAGCTTACGTTCACCGGTGCAAACTGGTCCACCGAGCAGACGATCGTCGTGGCGGCGGTGGACGATTCAACGGTCGAAGGACCGCACACCTCGCTCATCACGCATACCGTGCTCAGCAGCGACGACAAGTACGACGGCATTGCCGTGGGCGACGTGACCGTCAGCATCACAGATGACGATGAATCACCCTGGACGCCGCCGGGCGATGGTGAATCAGACCCGCCACCCGAGGACGATGAGCCAGAGCCTCCCGAGGACGACGAACCTGAGCCGGGGCCGCAGGCCGATGATGAGCCGGAGCCTCCTCCATCGACCGATGAGGGGGAAGAGCCGTCGGGTGACGGTTCGGGGTCGCAACCCCCGGACGATGACGAGCCGGCATCAACGCCACCGGACGACGATGGGCCAGAGCCGGATTCGCCGGGGCCGGGCGATCCGGGGTCGTCACCGTCAGATGATGACCAGGCGGAGCCGACGCCCGAGGTCCGAGTGAGCATCGAGACTGCTCGGACACCAGTGTGTGTGGGGGACGAGGTGTCGTTCACGGTGGTCGTGGAGAACGCGGGGGAGGTCAGCGCGGCCGACGTCGCGATCCTCCTGTGGCTCTCGGACAATGGCGAGTTGCTGTCGGCCCGGCGGGTTGGTTGGCGGGAGGTGCTGGATATCCCGCTTCCGGCGGCCGCCGCAAGCGGTGAGGTCGGTATCGCCCTTGGAGCGGTGCCGCCGGGCGACACCGTGGAGCTCGAACTGGCCGTCCGGGCCGAGGACGAAGGCACGCTGGTCC
>Ga0307380_10012494_pt1 | contig 10568 bp, 7 predicted proteins | sample UN3MG_FD_202239 | JGI IMG/M metagenome (GOLD analysis project Ga0307380, IMG submission 202239) | Soil microbial communities from Risofladan, Vaasa, Finland - UN-3 | ecosystem: Environmental > Terrestrial > Soil > Coastal area > Acid sulfate soil | place: Finland: Risofladan, Vaasa | collected... | reverse complement strand
GCCAGCACGGCTGCCCCGAGCACTTCATCGCGGCCGATGCCGACGAAACCCTCTTCATCAATGCCGCCGTGCCCGGCGAGGTTCACCTCGACCTGATGCGCGAGGGATTGATCGATGATGTGAACGTGGCCCGCAACGCCGAGGCCGCGCGATGGGTGGAAGAATGCGTGTGGGTGTACCGCCGCACGATCTGCGTGCCGCCGGTAGCAGCCCGCGCAAAGGCCGCCTGGCTCGCCTTCGACGGGCTCGACAATGCCGCCGTCGTCTACCTCAACGGACAGGAAGCCGGCCGCCACGCCAACACCTTCATCCCCGCCCGCTTCAACGTGGCCGGCAAGCTCGTCGCAGGCGAGAACACCATCGCCGTCCGCATCGAGAGCGGGCTGTTCTCCGTCGGCGACAAGCCCGCCTCCCCCTACGTCCCCGCCGGCTTCGATCATCTCCTTCACAAGCGCATGTGGCTGCGCAAGCCGCAATACACGTTCTCGTGGGACTGGAATCCCCGGCTGGTGAACGTGGGCATCTGGCGGCCGGTGTGGCTTGAGTGGGCCGACCAGGCCCGGCTCGACGCCGCCGTCGTTTTCCCCGAGCTTTCCGATGACCACCGCCACGCGAAGATCCACTGCCGGGCGTTCGTCGAAAACGTCACGGGCGGCGACCTGCCCGCGAAGCTAAGGCTCACCTGCAGCGAAACCGGCGCCGTCGTCGAGCAGGACGTGACCCTTCCCGCCGGCACGTCGCGCCACGACCTCGCCGTCTCGATCGATAGCCCGAAGCTCTGGTGGCCGCGGCCGCTCGGCGATCATCCGCTCTACAGCGTCACCGCCACGCTGCTGGTCGACGGCCGCGAGATCGGCTCGATTACGAAGCGCACCGCCATCCGCAGCGTCAGGATCGCACAGCCCCCGCATCCCGTGGCCGGCAAGCACTTCATCATCGAGATCAACGGCCGGCCCACCTTCCTCAAGGGCGGAAACTGGGCGCCGCCCGACATGATCTATGGCCGCATCGACGCCGCCCACTTCCGCCGGCTGGTCGAGCTTGCGGCCGACGCCAACTTCAACGCACTGCGCGTCTGGGGCGGCGGGTGGTTCATCGATCACGCCGTCCTCGACGCCTGCGACGAGCTCGGCATCGTCGTCTGGCACGATTTCCTCTACGCCTGCTCCAAGTACCCGGCCGACGACTACGATTTCATGCAGAACGTGAAGGCCGAAGCCACCTTCGGCGTGCGCGACCTCGCCCACCATCCCAGCCTCATCGTCTGGTGCGGCAACAACGAGATCGAGTGGGGCGTGTGGGGCTGGGGCTACGAGAAGACCAAGCCATTCCCCGACTACTCCCTCTACCACCACGTGCTGCCCGTGATCGTGAAGACCGAGGACCCCAGCCGGCCCTACTGGCCCAGCTCGCCGTTCTCGCCCGACCACGAGTTCCCCAACTCGCCCCTCACCGGCGATCAGCACCCGTGGGACGTGTCGCTCGGCCCCTACGCCGAGAACTTCTGGGGCTACCGCGTCGACGTCAGCCGCTTCCCCAACGAGGGGGGCGTGCTGGGCGCCTCCACGCCCGCAACCGTCCGCCAGTTCCTGCCCGAAGGCGAGCGCCGCATCCACTCGCCATCGTGGACCTTCCACGACAACGCGATGAACTTCAACTCCAGCCCCTGCATCATCCACAAGATGTTCAGCACGTGGCTTGGCATGGTGCCCGAAAACATGCCATTCGACGACTACCTCTTCTACAGCTCGCTGCTGCAAGCCGAAGGGCTGAAGGAATACGTCGACAACTTCCGCCGGCGGATGTTCAGCTCGTCGTCCGCCATCTTCTGGAGCTACAACGACAGTTGGCCGGTGTCGCACGGCTGGACGATCCTCGACTACTACCTGCGCCGCAAGCTCGACTACCACCCGGTCCGCCGCGCGTTCCAGTCCATCACGGTGATCCCCGTGATCGAGGGCGACCCGGGCACCCGGGACGCACCGGCCGCCGCGGACGCACAGGTCCTGGTCTTCGGCGTGAACGAGACCGACACCGAATGGCGCGGCAGGGCCCGATTCGGCATCGCCAACCTCGCCGGCGGGCTGCCCATCGACGAGGCGCTCGACGCCGTCATCCCCGCCAACTCGGCCGCCGAGCTTGCCCGCATCCCGATGCCCCGCTGGCAGGAGATCGGCACGCGGAAATCGGTCGCGTTCGCACTGCTGACGCAGGGCGGCACCGTCATCGCGCAGAACCGCATCTTCGCCGAACGGTTCAAGGATATGGAGTGGCCGCAGCCCCGGATCACGGTCCGCCGCGACGGCCCCTACGCCGTCTTCTCATCGCCCACCTTCGCCTGGTGCGTAACCCTCGACCTCGACGGCGAACGCCCCCTGCCCGACAACGCGTTCGACCTCCTGCCGGGGATCGAGTACAGGATACCGTGGAAGGCGGGTGAGGAATTGCCCAAGGTGGTGAGGGCGGGGAATCTGTGAGGGGGAGCGGGGGACAGGGGGACAGGGTGCAGGGGGACAGGCGACAGGCTGCAGGGTGGGACGCTCTGACCGCAAAACCACCTCTGGTCGGTATTGTTCTTTCTATCCAATCAGGTCCTGGAGGGAATCCTGAATGTCCTTTAGCTCAGCGTCGGTCAGGCCCCATAGTCTTGCGGCCGACGTGTCAAGCTCCGCCTTGCAGGCTAAGACTTGCTTTTCATCGCCTTTGCCGACGGCGGCATGGCCTCTTTGACAGAGGCTCGCTATCTGACGATGCAGTTCCGAGGTTTCTTGATAGTTTGGCACAGGGACATAGTTGAGAACATGAGTCGTTGTGGATGTCTGGACTGCGTACGAAACCACTATGTATGCAGCAACAGAGGTTGACAAGACTCCACAGGCGAAGTAGGCTTGCTTCGGACCGCAAAACGGCACGATCATCAGCTTGTGATCCGGCACAACGGCCCTGTCTTCAAGCGGCCCAACCACAGCAGATGTCAGGAATGAGGCTTGTTCGCGCCATACGATCTTCCATTGCGCGAACACGTGAGACCCGCAGTTGTAAACCGAGTAGAACGGCTCTCCCGATAGGTACTTCCTGTAGCCGCTCCGACCCCTCAATTCACTTTCAAATGAAGCGAAATACCGGTACGTCGCGGGGCGAGTCCTCTTGAGAAGATCCTCTGACAACGCCTCGCTTGAGTCACTATCTTCATTCTGTGCCAGAATGATATGAAGCGATGGTCTTGCCTGCCACATAGATACGTCCTCGCCTCGTAAGAGACGGAACAGCGAATCCTTTTCCACTGCGGCTTGGATGCAATCCTGCTTCTTCTTGCCTATATCCCCGCAGTTTGAAACGACTACGTGTCCATCGGGCCTTCCAGCCAATACATCAACCCAGTAGGCTCCGTTCAGCCAAGTGCAACAACCTGCATGTGCGCGGCAGTCCGCAGGCGCGATTATGCGTTTAGCCGCGCGAATTGATTTGGCCCTTCCTGCAATCCAAGGAGAGCATAGGGACCGATCATCGATGGGTTCAGCTTTCCACTGCGACATCCGGCATAGCTCTTCAGTTATCTGCGAGAGCTCCGCTGATTCTGGCAATGCGCTACCTTTGCGCCGCTTGCGCCAGTAACCAACAGAGACAGGATACTTGGTGGGCGCCCCTTTCTCAGCCAAGACGACGGCAGTTCGGTTTGCCGCGCCTTCAAATGGTTTTTGCCAATAATGGAGTTGGCCTCAATGATGCCAGAATTACTGCTCAATCCACCACCTCCGAAAAACCCGGAATTGTTCAGTATCAGGTTACCGGTGATTACAGGGATCGAAGAGGCTTGAGAGCTTGACGAATCACACAATACGCCACCAGCGAACCAAGAATTGTTGCCGGCGATGATGTTTCCCGATATCGTGGGTGAACTTCCTGTGCATCGCACGCCGCCTCCATAGTTGTTTGAAGCTTCTGTATCATTACCGGTAATGAGGTTGCCAATAACCGCTATACTTTCCAGTGCATGAATATCACCACCCGTATTGTTGCTGATGGTGTTGCCGCAAATCTCTGGAGATGAGTATTGCGCGCAATAAACGCCGCCGCCGCCCGTGATCGCTGTATTGCCTGTGATGATGTTGTCCGCAATGAGCGGGGACGAGTTGGCACAGTAGATGGCAGCGCCGTACCGTTTGCCGTCTATCGTCGCAGGGGCGTAGCCGTTCGTCACCCTGAATCCTCGGATTGCAGAGGACGTTGTCTCACCGTTTGTAAGAACAAAAGCTCGATGGGGATCATTGACGCTGCCTTGGCAGTTGATGATGCATTCCTCTTCTGGATAAGAGCGAAGGAGAACTGCCTTGCCGGCGAAGCTGATGTCACGGTTCCCGCTGCCGGTATACTCGCCACCCCTGACTATGACTATGTAATCCGAGGATTGAGAAGGCACGTCGTCGATGCCTTCCTGGATGGTGTCATAGGGATATTCCGCCGATCCATCTTCGTGCTGAGGATCGTTATTGTAGTTGACCCAAATGACGTTCGGAGAGTAGATTGCCGTGACAACCGCGCCAGCTTCGGGCATGATGAAGCTGACGTCGAGCTCGCCCAGGGAGTAATCCACCTGGTGCTCAGGGTACTCGCTGGGCCATTCCAGACGCCAATGGTGGAAGGCGAGTTCCGAATGGAACGCGGTGGCCCGCAAGTTGACCTTCACTCCAGCGGGGATGTTGTGGTACCAGATTGTGGAATGTCCAAAAACATGGCCAGTTATGTCTACGCCAGTGAGTTCATCTTCTCCGTCAGTTGCCGTAATCTTGAGCTCATAGTAGATCAGCTCATCCATTGGCTCATCAAGAATGCCGTCTCCCTGGCCGATCGTCTGATCCTCTTCCGGCTGCTGGCCAAAAGAATCTCCACCACCGCTCCCCACCGTCACGTACAGCGTGGACGGCAGATCAAGCTCGATCACAGTCCCGCTACTTGAGGCGAACAGGAAGTAATCCTCATCGACGTTGATGGCAACGACACCATCGTCATCGGCGTGGAGGGTGTAGACGACGACGGCGCCGCTGCCGGAGATGGCCGCTGGGCTGAGGAGCATGGCCGTCTGGTAGTCAGGCGGGGCGGGGACTTCTTCTTCGCCTTCGCACGGCTCGTAAGGGCCGAAGAGCGTGTGGTTGTCGGCGACCCACGCGCCGTGGGCGGCCGAGCCGGTGGCGGTGGCGGGGCCGGTGACGTCGATCTTGCATTCGTAGCCGGCGACGCCGGAGATGTCGACGACGTAGAGGACGACATAGAATGTGTCGTCGACGTCGACGCTGATCTCCGTTTGGCTGTTTTCATCGGCCAGATATGCTGCGGCGGCGGCATGTGCGTCAGGGACAGGAACGAAAGCGAAAAGGACGGCGATGATCAGGACGGGAATGGCGGACAGAAGGGCGGTCAGGCTCGGGAGTTGGCATATTGCCCCCCCCAGCTCGCATCGCGCGAATTCATCTTGGCGCTCACAATGACCTCCTTTCAAGACGACCAGACAACCGATCCGAGTATCCGAGTACTGCCTGGGCGGTCCACAGCGGGCTGCCTCTTAATGTATCTCCTCCGGCTCTGCGGCGCCGTCAGTGGTGTGCGGAGCCGTCGAATTCCTGTTCAAAACCTCACTATATGAATTATATCCGATTCCGTGGCCTCTGTCAAGACCTGTTTTCACAAATATTTTTCGGGGATCTTCGCTGATCGCCATGAGTCGTTGCGGCGCAAGGAAGTTGCGGGCCGGGAAATTCATCCCTTCTTTGGGAGAAAACCTCCGGAATGACGGCTCGAGGATCCCGCGATGACAGATTACGGATGGATCAGCAGCCTCTGCATGATCGTAATATCCAGCCACCTCCCGAACTTGTGCCCCGCCTCCCGGAGCTGCCCGACCGTCTGGAAGCCGAACTTCTCGTGCAGGCGGATGCTGCCGGAGTTGTTGTCTGCTATCTGGGCGATGAGGCTGTGGTGTCCGGCGGAGCGGGCGGCGTCGAGCAGGCGGGCGAGCAGCAGGCTGCCGATCCCCAGCCGCCGGAACCGGCGGGCCACGTAGATCGAATCCTCGGCGGTGTGTTCATACGCGCAGCGCGTGGCGTATCGCGACAGCGAGCCCCAGCCCGCCACGATGCCGTCGGTTTCCGCCACAAGCACCGGATACAGTTTTTCGGGGTGATCTTTCAGCCACGCGCGGCGTTCCTCCATAGTGACCGGTGCGATTTGGAACGTGGCGGTGGTGTGGAGCACGGCGTCGTTGTAGATCTCGTTGATTGCGTCCAGATCGGACGAAGCTGCCGGGCGGACGAGCATCTCAGTGTTCACCTCCAGTGCATCATTATCCGCGATCATACGCCGAGATACAACGGGATTCGCCGGCCGGCGCCGTAGGAAACGATGACGGGATGACGGGACGACGGGACGAACAGAAGGGAGCCAGGGCGACAGGCTTACAGGATGCAGGTCCGGCAAATATGCTCAGATTTCGGCCCTGTACCCTGTGTACCTGTTCACCTTCTCCTCATCCCATCATCATTCTGAACTGGACGCGCCCGCTTCCGATACTCTTCCTGACGGAACCGAATGAGTGCGCACACGCGCCAGGAGAGGGAGCGACATGTCTGCTGACGTCCGCAAGCGCAATTTTGCAGACTTCAAGCTGATCCGGGCGATCAGCGGCAAACGGGAACACTCCGGCGAGAATCAGATCGACGTTGAAGGCGCGATCGTTGCCAGCTCGTCGCGTGCCACGCTCTCCGAGCTTAACCGCCGCGGCTACGCAAGCGTGAGCGTGCTCGACCGCCGCAAGATGGAGGCGATCATCCGCCAGGCCGTGGGCGAGACCATCGAGCACCGCACCATGTGGTTCATCGAGTCGGAGCGGAAGAAGATCGAGGAGGAGAGCCTGCGCCGCGTCGAGGAATTGCTCAAGGAGCAGAAGCTGGTGCCCGAGGCCCAGCAGGCCGCCACGGCCCAGCCGCCCGGCCGCAACGGCAATCAAGCCCCCGCCCAGCCGCCATTCGACCCCGCCGTGCTCGCCGACATGATCAGGTCGATCGTCCGCAACGAGCTTCGCGACGCCAAGGCCAACGCACCTGCGCCCCAGGGCCAGCCGGCGCCCGCGCCCGTCGATCTCTCCGGCCTCTCCGATATCATCGCCAACATAGTGCGCACCGAAATCGGATCGATCAAACCCGCGACCGGGGCCGATATCGACAGCCGCATGGGCCAGCTCGTGGAGGTCTTGCAACGTGCGGAGCAGACTGCCTCCAAGCTGAACTCGTGGGGCGGCGGCCCCAAACGCTACCATCGGCGCAGCGCCGATATCGTCTTCGACAAGCAGCGCAACTCGATGCTTGAAGAAATCTTCAACCATAACGTCCAACTGCAATTGCTCAATTCCGGCGTGGAGGTGAAATCGGATGCGGCTCAGCCGGCCCAGGCAGTACCGCAACCAGGAGGAGATACCCAATGACAGACACGTTCGAACCCGAAGCTTCCAGTTTCGCCCGCGATGAAGACGCCCTGCTGGTGGGGCTCGACATGGGCACGTCGAGGAGCGCCATCGCTTCCATCAACGGTGTCCGCAAGGTCGTTGAGAGCTACGTCGGCTGGCCCAAGGATCCGGTGGCACTGAGGCACCTGAAGAAGGACATCGTGTTCGGCACGGAAGCGCTCGACAACCGCCTCTCGCTGAACCTCTTCCGCCCGCTCGAGAAGGGCGTGCTGAAGTGCTCGCTTGAGGATGAGGAAGCCGAAGACGCAACCGGCGCCAAGGTGAAGATGGGCAACAAGCAGGCGGCCAAGGAGCTGATCCGCCACCTCATCCACCTCGCCAAACCCGAGCGCGACCAGAAGGTCTACGGCGTGATCGGCGTGCCCGCCCAGGCAAGCATCAAGAGCAAGCAGGCCATGCTCGAGGCCGCCAAGGACACCATGGACGCCGTCATGCTCGTTTCGCAACCGTTCGCCGTCGCCTACGGCATGGGCATGCTCGACGCCAGCATGGTGGTCGACATCGGAGCCGGCACGGTGGACATCGTGCGCATGCACGGCACGGTGCCCGCCGAGGACGACCAGATCAGCCTGACGTGCGCCGGCGACTTCATCGACCACAGATTCGCCGAGCTGCTGCAGGCGAAGTACCCGAAGGCGCAGTTCACCGTGAACATGCTCAAGCGGATCAAGGAGAGCCACGCGTTCGTCGCCGGCGAGGTGGAACGCGTCGTCGTCAAATTCCCCACCGAAGGCAAGCCGGTCGACTACGACGTGACCGAGGAGCTGAAAACCGCAGCCGAGAGCATCATCGACCAGGTCGACGTCGCCCTGCACAAGCTGATCTCGTCGTTCGACCCTGAATTCCAGACGCGGCTGCGCAGCAACATCATCATTTCGGGCGGCGGCAGCCAGATCATCGGCCTTCCCTCCCGGCTGGCCGAGAAGCTGCAGGACCTCGGCGGCGCCAACGTCTACGCCGTCGAGGAACCCGTCTATGCCGGCGCCAACGGCGCACTCCAGCTCGCCATTGACATGCCCGACGAATACTGGCAGAAGCTGTCGTAGCGAACCAGGAACAATTGAACGATGAACGATGACCGGGCGGGATGCTCGGGCATCGTTCTGTTTCGCCAATGCCGCCACCAAAGACGGCATTGGGCTATGGGCTGGGGGCTGGGGGCTTGGGACTTGGGGCCACAAGTCCACTATGTCCACTATGTCCACTTCGTCTACTGCACTTGGGAATCCCGCTGAAAAAACCAGAAATGTCAACGCCTGTAACGAACGTTGCCATTTTGTACAGGAAAAAAAAGAACTTTTGGCGTGCTCGGGCGTCTAAAATAGTGGAAGCAAGGGAACTTCCTCCCAAAGCCCCAACTGGTTCCCTCGCAGTGTGCCCCGTGCCGCCGGCTTTCCGGTTCTCCTTTGCCTGGCAGCACGGGGCACGTATATTTCAAGCGATGGGATGATGAGATGAAGGGATGAAGGGATGAAGGGAAAGATGCCTGTCGTCGTTCTCTCCCATCATCTCATCATCCCTTCATCCCTTCATCAATCACCCCGCCATTGCCTTCTTCCGCCGCCGTGATGCCATGATCTTCACCACGATGATGCTCGCCTCGTACAGCACGCACAGCGGAACCGCCATGATCAGCATGGTGATGGCAGACGGATCGGGCGTGAGGACAGCCGAGCCGATTACGATGAGCAGGATGGCGTACTTGCGCCGGCGCGCGAGCCCTTCCGGAGTCACCAGCCCGATCAGCGCCAGGAACGCGATCACCAGCGGCAGCTCGAACGCCAGCCCGAAGCCCGCCAGCATCATCAGCTCCGTGTGGATGAAGCGGTCCAGCGACCACGCCGCCTCAACGCCCATATCCATGTTCAGGCGCAGGAAGAAGGAGAAGACCGTCGGCACCACCAGGAAATAGCACAGCGCCACTCCGCCGGCAAACAGCAGCACTCCCGAGGCCAGGATGGGCTTCGCCCACCGAAGCTCGTCGTCCTTCAGGCCCGGCGCTATGAATGCCCAGATCTGGTAGACGATGACCGGCGACACGGCCACCAGGGATGCGATCAGCGACAGCTTCATCATTACCATGAACCCTTCGAATGGCTCAAGGGTCCGCAAGACGAACTGGGACTGCTGGAATTGGCGGGTCACCGGGTCGCACAGCAGGGCTAGCGTCTGCTTCTTGAACGCGAAGAAGACGGCGAATGCGGCGAAGAACGCTCCGCCCGTGACGAGCAGGCAGATGATCACCCGCCTTCGGAGCTCCGTGAGGTGCTCGCCCAGCGTCATTGATTTCTCGTCGTCAGGCATTGCGTGGGAATCTCACGTACAGGAAATGGATCCCTCCGCTGAATGATGAATGATGAACGATGAACGATGAACGATGAACGATGAAAGCCGGAGGCAAAACAGAAGTTTGTGCTGCTCCGCATCCGCCGTTCATCGTTCATCGTTTCTTCACAGCTCCCTGATGAAATGTCCGATCCAGAGGTATTCGAACCTGTGGCCTTCGTACGCCCGTGCGGCGGCGATGAGGCCGTAGACGGCCGCGCCCAGCCCCAGCACGATCGCCAGCGGAATCAGGATGCGGGTGAAAAACATCACGCCCAGCACCGCCGCCACGATCACCTGGTAGCAAAGCGCCTGCTTGGCGTTGCCCATCACAAACTCCGACCGGTCCGGGTTGATCCGCTCGATCAGCCAGATCACCAGAGGCCCCTGCACCGCCGGCAGCATCGCCACGATGCACACGTGTGCGATAGCGGCCAGGAAGCGTTCCTCCCGGGTCGGGTCCCGTGGTTGCGGCGGAGGGGGCGGCGGAGGGGGCGGCGGCTGGCTTGGGGCGCCCGGGGTCGGCCCGTCAACTACCTCCAGCGGCTGTGTGTCTGATGATTCCGTCATAGCACGATTCCTTGCGATGCAATTACGAGTCAAAATTCGAGTTTATACGAACGGGCTGCCATTAGCAAGCATGAAACGGCCGGAAGACGTGGATGATGGGATGATGAGATGAAGGGATGAAGCGAGCTTCTTTCACATCATCACATCATCCCATCAT
>Ga0307380_10012493_pt1 | contig 10568 bp, 12 predicted proteins | sample UN3MG_FD_202239 | JGI IMG/M metagenome (GOLD analysis project Ga0307380, IMG submission 202239) | Soil microbial communities from Risofladan, Vaasa, Finland - UN-3 | ecosystem: Environmental > Terrestrial > Soil > Coastal area > Acid sulfate soil | place: Finland: Risofladan, Vaasa | collected... | reverse complement strand
CCGCGCAGGGGTTCAACACCGCCGATCATTTCTTCACCTATCTGCGCGACGCCTTCGATACCCTGTACGAGGAGGGTGCCGAGCGGCCACGGATGATGTCGATCGGCATGCATGCGCGGCTGTTGGGCAGGCCGGGGCGGATCGGGGCGCTGAAGCGGTTTCTGGCGCATGTGACGGGGCGCGACAAGGTTTGGGTGGCGCGGTGGGTGAATATTGCCCGGCACTGGCGTGAGCTGCATCCGTTGGAGGGGGTATGAGAAGATTTGTGAAATTGCCGCCGGGGGCGCTGGACCGTGCCGGGTATCTCGCCCGCTATGGCGGGGTCTACGAGCACAGTCCGTGGATTGCGGAAGCGGTTTGGGATGCGGGGGTTGTGTCGGATGATGTGGGGTTGCTTGCCGATGCGATGGCGGCGCAGGTCGAGGCGGCGGGGTCTGAGGCTCGGGTGGCTTTGCTGTGCGCCCATCCGGACCTTGCGGGCAAGCTGGCGGTACGCGGTGAATTGACCATTGAATCGACGTCGGAGCAGGCTGGCGCTGGGCTCGATCGGTGTTCACCAGAGGAGTTCGGGGAGTTCCAGCGGCTGAACGATGCCTACAAGGTTCGTTTCGGGTTTCCCTTTATTCTGGCCGTGAAGGGCTATGACCGGGCTGGGATCTTGGGGGAGTTCCGCCGCCGGGTCGGCAACGATCGGGAGGTTGAGTTCCGCGAGGCACTGGATCAGGTTCACCGGATTGCCCGGCTGCGCTTGCAGGCATTGGCCGAGGAGGCTCCATGACCGATATGATCGCGGCCGAGCCACTGACGGCGGCGGCGTTCGCCCCCTTCGGCACGGTGATCGAGGTTGCCGGGGCTGAAAACTTTCCGATCAACGGCGGTACCACGACCCGGTTTCATGCCCTCGCCGCGGCTGATCCTGGCCCCGGGGGCGAGGCGATCCTCTCGATCTTCCGGGCCACCCGCTGGCCGCAGCCGGTGGAGATCAAGATGCTGGAGCGCCACCCGCTGGGCAGTCAGGCGTTCTTTCCGCTGTCGCCCGAGGACTGGCTGGTCGTGGTGGCTGAGGGCGAGCGGCCCATGGTGGCTGACCTGCGCCTGTTCCGCGCCCGTGGCGATCAGGGGGTGCAATATGCGCGCGGTGTGTGGCACCACCCGTTGCTGATCCTGACGGAGTGGCAGGATTTTTTGGTCGTGGACCGGCAGGGACCGGGGCAGAACCTTGAGGAAATTATGCTTTCGGATCCGGTGACAATTGGTCAGCTGGAGGCATGAACGCGCCTAGGCATCAAGCGTGTCGGCGATACCGCCGATGTGGTCGGTGATGATGTCCCAGTCGCTGTCGGCTTTGAAGTCCGCCTTTTGATCGATGCCGTATTCGGTGGGGCGGTTGATGTAGGCGGTGCGCATGCCCTGCCCGCGCGCGGCCTCGAGGTCGTCGTTGTGGGCAGCGCACATCATCACCTCATTGGGCTGCATTCCGAGGGCGGCGATGGCGGCCTGGTAGGCGCGCGGATCGCGCTTGTAGGCCCGGGTGACGTCAGACGACAGGATCAGATCCCACGGGATGCCGGCGCGCTTGGCCATGTTTACCAGCAGCTGCGTGGCGCCGTTGGATAGCGGGCTGATGATGTGGGTTTGCTTCAGTCGCAGCAGGCCGGGGACCGAATCCGGCCACGGGTCGAGGCGATGCCACATCAGGTTCATATCAGCCTTCTCGGACTCGCTGAATTTGCCTTCGATACCGAAGGTTACCAGGATTCTATCAAGTATTTCGCGGTGGATGACGTCGATCGGCGTCCAGGCCCGCTCGCCGGAGATGACCGGGGCCATGCCGGGGCGGTAGCCGGAGCGCCAGGCGCGGGCGAAGGCTTCCCAATCGACCCCCTTGATGGCCTTTTTCGCCGCCAGCCGTTCACCCATCCGGGTGACCGAGCCGCGCCAGTCGACGACGGTGCCGAAGGTGTCGAACACCAGGGCCTTGACGTTTTGCAGGCTCATGTCTTGTCTCCGTCGGTGATCTGGTGAACCCAGGGGCGGCAGCACCGGTCGCCGGCCTGGAAAGCGGCGATCTCGCTGAGGCGTTGGGCGGTCAGGCTGATGTCGTCGAGGCCGGTCAGCAGCGACTGACGGCGCAACTCATCGATCTCGAAGCGAACCGGCGCGCCGTTCGGCGGCACCACCACCTTGCGGTTCAGATCGATGGTGAAGGGGGCGTCCCTCTGGGTGCGGGCGATCTCGGCGAAGGCCGCGACGGTTTGGGCCGGGAGAGTGACCGGCAGGGTGCCGTTCTGGTAGCAATTGTTGGCGAATATGGCACCGAAGCTGGGGGCGATGACGGCGCGAATGCCGAGGCAATTGAGCGCCCAGACCGCGCCCTCACGCGACGAGCCGCAGCCGAAATTCGCTCCGGCGAGCAGGATCGGGGCATCCGCCCAGGCAGGTTGGTTGAGGATGAACTCCGGGTCCGGAGTGCCGTCGGCGCGGTTGCGCCAGGCCTCGAAGGCAAAGGGGCCGAGCTGGTCGCGTTTCAGCAGTGACAGGCGTTCGATGCGGATGATCACGTCGGTGTTGACGTTTGACGCCATCAGCGGCACGGCGGGGCCGGATATGGTGGTCAGCGGCGTCATGCGCGCGTCGCCAGCTTGCGCACATCGGTGATCTGGCCGGTCACGGCGGCGGCGGCGGCCATCGCCGGGCTGGCCAGATGGGTGCGGGCGCGCGGGCCCTGGCGGCCGACGAAGTTGCGGTTGGTGGTCGAGACCGACCGGGCGCCGGGGGCGACGAACTCGCCATTGGCGGCAACACATTGCGAGCAGCCGGGTTCGCGCCACTGGAAACCGGCGTCCTTGAATATGCGATCAAGTCCCTCGGCTTCGGCGGCGCGCTTGACCGACTGACTGCCGGGAACAACCCAGGCCGTGGTGTTGGCGGCAACCTTTCGCCCCTCGGCGATGGCCGCGGCGGCGCGGAGGTCCGACAGGCGGCCATTGGTGCACGAGCCGATGAAAACATGATCGACCGCCAGCCCCTCCATCGCAGCGCCGGGGGTCAGGCCCATATAGGCGATCGCATCGGCCCAGGCCTCGCGGCGGGCGCTGTCGACGGCAGTGGCGGGGTTGGGGACACGGCCACCGATGCCGACGGTGTGTTCGGGGCTAGTGCCCCAGGTGATCTGCGGCTCGATCTGCCCGACATTGATGGCGATCTCGCTGTTAAACCTGGCGCTTCGGTCGGTTGGCAGGGTGCGCCAGTGAGCAAGAGCCGCGTTCCAGTTCGCATCTTGCGGCGCGAAACGGCGGCCGGCGAGATATTCGTACGTGGTGTCATCGGGGGCGATCTGGCCAACCTTGGCGCCGAACTCGATCGACATGTTGCAGATCGTCAGCCGCCCCTCGATCGGCATGGCGCGGATTGCCGAGCCAGCATATTCGACCGCATAGCCGTCGCCCCCCGCCGTGCCGATGGTGCCGATCAGGTGCAGGATCATGTCTTTTGGTGTGACCCCCAGCGGCAGCGCGCCCTCGAAGACAACGCGCATGGTTTGCGGTCTTTTCTGGATGATGGTCTGGGTCGCCAGCACATGGGCAATCTCGGTCGAGCCGATCCCGAAGGCCAATGCGCCCAAAGCGCCATGGGTCGAGGTATGGCTGTCGCCGCAGGTGATCAGCAGGCCGGGCAAGGTCAGGCCAAGCTCCGGCCCGATGACATGGACGATGCCCTGCTCCGGGTCGTTGACATCGAAATGGCGGATGCCGGCGGCGGCGGCCTTGTCGCGCAGCGCCGGGGCCAGGCGGGCGCTGATTTTGGTCGACGCGGTGCGGCCGGAAAGCGTCGAGACCGCGTGGTCGGGCACGGAGAAACTGAGATGCGGGCTGTGGATGGCATGACCACGGCGGGCAACCTCGTCGAGCCCTTTCGAGCCGCTGAGGTCGTGCAGCAGGTTGCGGTCAACATGCAGCAGCGCATAGCCATCGCGGAGGTCGGCGACCACATGCGGCGCCCAGGTTTTCTCGAAGAGGGTATCTGCCATGCCCTGCCCCTACACGAACCTCGTTTCCTTGGCCCGGATCAGGGCGCAGACGATGTCGTTGACCGGGGTCGCCACGCCGATGCGGGCGCCCTCGCGTGGGATGGCACCGTTGATGACGTCGATCTCGCAGCGCCGGCCGGCCATGTGATCCAGCAGCATCGAGGGTCGGGCGTTCGGGATTTTTGAGGCGAAGTTGGCGACATAGGCGACCGGGTCGTCAAAATCGAGCGCGATGCCTTTGGCGCGCGCGACCGTATAGGCTTCGGTAGCGCAAGCGGAGGCGACGGCAAAGGCGTTGGTATCGGCGACGACCTGGCCGATGGTCAGGCCGGTCAGGGTGCAGGGGCCGCTGTAGGTGACGTTGCAAATCAGCTTTTCCCAGACCATCTTGTGAATGTCATCGAAGGTCAGAACCTTGAAGCCGCCAGAGCGCCAGATCTCGGCAACCTGCTCCAGTCGTTCGGTTTTCGGCCCGGCATATTCGCCGAGGCGGACAAATTCCATGCCATTGTGATGCGCATGTCCGGGGCCTTTCATCGAGGCGCCGAAGCCACCGACGACGCCCTGGATGATACGGGATTCCCCGAGGATCTTGGCGACTTTCTCGGCGCTGCCGAGGCCGTTCTGGATCGCCAGCACCGGGGTGTCGTCGCGCAGTATATCGGCGGCGGCATGGGCGGCGGCCTCGACCCCGTCGGCTTTGGTGGCAATGATCACCAGATCGGCCTTGCCGACATCAGCAGCCTTTGTAGTGGCGTTGAGACGGACCGTGCGATCGCCACTTTTGCCTTCGACCCGGAGGCCATTCTGGTTCATCGCCGCGACATGCTCGGGCCAGGCATCGACGGCCCAGACATTGTGCCCGGCATCGGCCAGCAAGGCGGCATAAATCGAGCCCATTGCGCCGGTGCCGATGATCGCAACACGTTTGGAATTGGTCATTCGGGGGCACTCCTGCGGGCGATGTTAAGGGTGAGATGCCACCCGGGATCAGCAAATGTCAAATCCCATATCGGATATTCCAGCACACCATTTCAATGGTGCAGTTGCGGTGACGGCTGAGGCTCGGATAGGATCAGCGGGGATTATGCAGGGGAGAGAAAACGTTGCGCGCAAGAACTACCATTGAACCCTGCGAGATGCCGCTCGCTCAGCTCAAAACGCGGGTTGGTGACGAGGTCGGAATTTCCGACTGGTTTGCCATCGGACAGGCGCAGATCGATGCCTTCGCCGATCTGACCGGCGATCATCAGTTCATCCATGTCGATCCGGTTCGGGCAGCGGCGACGCCGTTCGGCGGGACCATCGCGCATGGCTTCCTGACGGTGTCGCTTCTGAGCTGGTTCGCCGGCAATGCGCGGCCAAGGATCGCCGGGACCCGGCACAGCGTGAACTACGGGTTCGATAAGTTGCGATTCGTGGCCCCGGTTCCGGCGGGCAGCCGGGTGCGGGGGCGGTTCCAACTGACCCGGCTGGACGAGCGTGTGCCGGGCGAGGTGACCCAGCATTATCAGGTGACGGTCGAGATCGAGGAGGCCGAGCGCCCGGCCCTGGTCGCCGACTGGATCACCCGCGCCTATCTGGAGACGATTTGATGCGGGCATTGGTGGTCGAGGGCTTTGCGCCGTTCGAGACCCATGAAATCCGGGAATTGCCCGACCCGGTGCCAGGCCCCGGCCAGGTGGTGATTGATACGCGGGCGATGGGACTGAACTTTCCCGATGTTCTGATGGTCGAGGGCAAATACCAGCACAAACCCGACCGGCCTTTCATCGCCGGCTTCGACGCGGCGGGGGTGGTGAGTGCCATCGGCGACGGGGTGAGACGTGCGGCGGTCGGCGACCGGGTGCTGACTTCGCTGCGGAGCGGGGCGTTCGCGACGCAGGTAACGGCGCCGCAGCGGGCGGTCTGGGTAATGCCGGAGACGATGAGTTTCGAGGACGGGGCGGCGTTTGGGCTGGTGTGCCTGACCGCCTATATCTCGCTGATCGAGAACGCCAAGGCGCAGGCCGGTGAAACGGTGCTGATCACCGGTGCATCGGGTGGTGTCGGGTTGGCGATGACCCAGTTTGGCGCGGCAAAGGGCATGCGGATCATCGGCGGTGTCACCAGCGACACGAAGGCTGCGCTGGTAAAGGCCAACGGGGCGGAGGCCACCGTTAACCTGGCGGCCGATGGACTTGCCGACAGCCTGCGCGACGAGGTTTATTTGCTGACCGGCGGAAAGGGCGTCGATCTGGTGGTCGACATGGTTGGCGGCGATGTGTTCGATGCGGCGCTGCGGGTGATCCGGCCCGGTGGGCGGATTGCGATCGTCGGGTTTGCCAGCGGCCGGATACCGGAGATCAAGGCGAACTACCTGCTGGTGAAGCGGCTGACCGCAATCGGCTCGCCGCTGACCTCTGGGCGGGATCGGGTGGATGCGCTAAAGGACACCGCTATGGCGGAGATGTTCCGGATCTACGCGGCGGGCGGCCTGCGGCCAGTGATCACGGCGCGGGTTGCCCTCAACGATTGGCGCGATGCGTTCCGGCAGTTCAAGGAACGCCGGGTGACGGGGAAGATTGTGATGGTGCCGTGAGGATGAAGAATACGCGGGAATCGACTGATCTTGAGACCTTTCTGGCGTCTTTGCCGGACGCTGAGGCGGCCGAGGCCCGGGTCGCGGCGGCGCGGATCGATGCGCTGGAGAACCTGGTTGGTCCGCCCAACTGGATCGAGCGCAACCTGGTCTTGCTGGCGGTGGTGACGCTGGGGCTGTTCGTGACCGGTGTCACCGGGTTGATCGGGGTGTTTGCCTGGGGCCGCGAAACGCTGGGGCTGGGCGGCGTGACGCTGATGGTCTCGGCCTTCCCGACGTTGGTCTTCGCCTATCTGTTCTCGGTGCGCGGGCAGACCCGGTTCGACCACGCGAAGATGGCCCTGAACGAGCGGCATTTCCTGCCCCATGGCGGTTTGTATTTCGGCACCCCGTCGGGGTCGGGCAAGGTTGTCCGGGTTGACCCGCCGAAAACCGGCGAGCCGACCTTGCGTGAGCAGATCGAGGCGCAGCACCACGCGGCGTCGACGCGGAAATGGTAGACGCGGAAATGGTAGACGGGGGGCGGGTATGAAGGGCGTGGTTTTCACCGGTAACCGGCAATTGAAGCTGCGGGAGTTTCCCGACCCGGCGCCGGGCGAGGACGAGGTGGTGATCGAGATCCGCGCCTCGGGCATGTGCGGCAGTGATCTGCATGTGTATCGCACGCCCGATGGCAGCCCGTTCATCGCCGGGCATGAGCCTTGCGGCGTGGTGGTGGAGCGCGGCAGCGCAGTGCCGGAGCGGATGGCGCGCCGCGATTCGCGAGTGATGGTGCATCACTATGACGGCTGCCGCTGCTGCCCGAACTGCCTCAGCGGCTGGACCCAGTTATGCGATGAAGGCTCGGTGGTTTATGGCCGCTCCGGGCATGGCGCCCACGCGCGCTACATGAAAATCCCGGCACGAACCCTGGTGCCGCTGCCCGACGAGCTGAGCTTTGTCGAGGGGGCTGCAGTGTCCTGCGGGACCGGCACGGCTTACGGTGCGCTGAGGCGGATGAATATGGCAGGTGGCGGCATTGTCGCGGTCTTCGGCCAGGGGCCGGTCGGCCTGAGTGCGACGATGATCGCCAAGGCGATGGGGGCGACCGTGATCGCCATCGACATCTCGCCCGACCGGCTGGCGCAGGCCAAGGGGTTTGGCGCCAACTATCTGATCAACGCATTGACCGACGAGCCGGTGGCGGCGATCAAGGCGCTGACCGGGGGATTGGGCGCTGAGTTTGTGCTGGAGTGCAGCGGGGCGTCGACCGCCTGTGCGGCGGCGGCGCGGGCGACCAAAACCTGGGGTACGTGCTGTTTTGTCGGCATGGGCGGCGAATTGGCGCTGAATGTACGCTCCGACATCATCATGCGCCAATTAACGTTGCTGGGGTCGTGGACGTTCTCGAACATCGGTCAGAAGGAATGCGCCGACTTCGCCGCCCGGCACCGGCTGCCGGTGGAGAGGCTGTTCACTCACCGATTCGCGTTGGGTGAGGCGGAGGCGGCCTACAAGCTGTTCGACACCCAGACCACCGGCAAGGCGGTTATCCTGCCGCAATAGGGAGAATACGATGCATACGGTTTTGATGCAGGGCCGCCTGGCGGTGCCGAGGGCGGAGATGCTATGTGAACGCCTGGGCGACGGCTGGCGGGTGGCAATCTGGGACCCGGCTCAGCATCAGCCCGCCGATTTCGCGGCGCTGGTGGCGGAGGCCGATGCCATCGTCGGCGGTGCAATCCCGGTATCGCCGTGGCCGGAGGTGCTGAAGTTGAAGCTGATCCAGATCCCCTGGACCGGGCACGAGTTCACCTCGGCCGAGCGAAATCCAGCCGGCGTGCCGGTGTGCAATTGCTACGAGCACGAGACCTCGATTGCCGAATATGTGCTGCTGGCGATGCTGGAGTGGAAGATCGGGCTGCGTCATCTGGATGCCGCGTTCCGCGCCAATGGCTGGGGCGGCCGCGAGATCGCCGGCGGGCCGGTGCATGGCGAGGTTCGGGGCGCCACCGTGGGCATCATCGGCTATGGTCATATCGGCCATGAGGTGGCGGTGCGGGCGCGGGCGTTCGGCATGAAAGTTGTGGGGATCAGGCGGTCACAACCACCCTGCCCGCCTGAGCTGGAATGGCTGGGCACGATGGAACGATTGGACGAGTTGCTGGAGGTTAGCGACTTCGTGCTGGTGGCCTGTGACCTGAACGACCAGACCCGGGGGCTGATCGATGCCGCGAGGCTGGCACGGATGAAGCCGGACGGCGTGATCATCAACGTGGCGCGCGGCAAGGTGATCGACGAGGCGGCGCTATATGCGGCGCTGAAGGACCACCAGATCGGCGGCGCGGTGATCGATGTGTGGTGGAACTACAATGTGCCGGACGAGCCCGAGGTATGGCCCGCGAACTTTCCGTTCCAGGAGCTGGACAACGTCATCTGCTCGGCCCACGAATGCGGCTGGACCCAGGAGCAGGTCGATCGGCGCTGGGATTTTGTTGCCGAGAACCTGGAGCGTGTCGTGCGGGGCGAGGCGCCGGAGAGCTTGCTGTATCTGGGGACCGGGGGGTAGGAGGTGCGCGGGTGAAATCTTCGGGCGCACGCGCGAAATATGTTGAGTAACGCTTGAAACACAACTTGATCTGGAGAACGCTACCATTCCGAAATTCGGCGGCTGGCTCCGGAAGTTCCCGGAGATTGCACGCCGCCATCTTAAATCCAAGGGGATACCATTCATGTCAACATCAGACCAAACGGAGCACAAGGGAAGTTGCTTTTGCGGCGCTGTCCAGATCAAGGCCTCGGGCGAGCCCTTCGCCATGGGTTATTGCCACTGCAAGGATTGCCGGGCATGGAGCGCCGGGCCGGTAAATGCGTTCACGCTGTGGAAGCCGGACGCGGTGCAAGTCACCAAGGGGGCCGACCTTCTGCTCACCTACATCAAGAGCGATTCCAGCCACCGGAAGTCCTGCACCAAGTGCGGCGGCCATGTGATGACCGATCATCCGGGCGCTGAATTCACCGACGTCTATGCCGCCGTCCTGCCCTCGCTGGTGTTCAAGCCGGGGGTTCACGTCAACTACGAATCCGCGGTGCTGCGGATCAAGGACGGGCTGCCGAAGTTGAAGGACTTCCCGGCTGAAATGGGCGGATCGGGCGAGACTATGCCGGAGTAACGCCAACTTTCTTTGATGGTCGGGTCACACTTCCATGGTCCCCGCCTTCAGCAGCCCCTCGCGGAGGTGCTGCAGATCGGCGTCATCCTTGTAGTGCATGGTTGCCAGATAGGCCTCCAGATCAAAGCCCGGCTCCAGCGCGCGGATGCGGGCCACATGCGCCGCCCCGGCGGTCTTGTCGCCGACCCAGCCGTAGGACGCGGCGACGAAGGCGTGCTGACCGTGATCCATCGCCGAGAGGTGCATGAAGGCCTCAATCGCCTCGGCGTATTGGCGCGCCGCGAAATGGGCCTTGCCGAGGTGGCTCCAGAATCGGGCCGGGTGGTGCGGGTTCAGGCGCATCGCCTTGCGGATCCACTCGATACCCTCCTCCGGGTTGCCGAGCCAGGTCAGGATCTCGCCCTGCTGGACGACGACGAGGTCGTAATTGGGGTTCAGGGCCAGTGCACGCTCCTGGTGGAAGCGGGCCTTGGCCAAATCGTTGCGGGCTACATAGACCGCCGCGAGGATGCGGTGAACATCGGCATCGTTGTCATCAAGCGCCAAGGCGCGAGCGAGTCCGGCTTCAATCTCGTCGAGCGTTGCCTCACGATCAGCGCACCAACCGTAACCCCAGGTCTGTCCCAGGATGCAGGCGCGCCAGGCGTGGGCATGGGCGTATTCGGCGTCCAACTTGATCGCTCGGTTGATCAGCTGTTGTGCGCTATCGTTGTCTTCGCGGGTGCTTCGGTGGTGCAGTACCTTGGCAGCCAACACACATTCATACGCAGCCATGTTGGCGGGCGTCTTACGTTTTATCTGGTCG
>Ga0307380_10012492_pt1 | contig 10569 bp, 11 predicted proteins | sample UN3MG_FD_202239 | JGI IMG/M metagenome (GOLD analysis project Ga0307380, IMG submission 202239) | Soil microbial communities from Risofladan, Vaasa, Finland - UN-3 | ecosystem: Environmental > Terrestrial > Soil > Coastal area > Acid sulfate soil | place: Finland: Risofladan, Vaasa | collected... | reverse complement strand
AGGGCGTGTAAACGTTTGGGGGGGTCAGGTAGGGCCGGGCGGCGGCCGCCGCGTTCACACCCGATGTCTTCGTCCACCGGGGTCCGTCGTCACGCGATCCACTTCCGTTTGATGTTTCGGAGACTTGCGGCAAACAAGATCAGACAGAACGCGGCGAGGACGATGAAATCGATGGAGAGCGGCAGTTTGCCCTGGCCGTTGAAACCGGCGTGGAGGGCGTCGGCCCCGTAGGTGAGCGGCAACAGATATGATAGCGGCCGCAGGAATGCCGGCAGTTGCGCAATCGGGAAGAACAACCCGCACAGGAAGATCATTGGGAAGCGGAAGAAGTTCGAGAACGTTTGGGCTTCGAAAACCTCACTCACCGACACGGCGATGAACAGTCCCTGGAACGTGGAGGCGATCGCGATCAGGATGATGGCCGGAAGCACCGCCAGCCACGCTACGCCGGACAGGTCCGCCAGGAAAACTGCCGCCACGATCGGCACAAACGCATTGGCTATGCCGAAGGCGATGGCGCCGGACGTCTTCGCCAGCATCAGCAGTTCCAGCGGAATCGGCGCGAGCAGCAGCCGCTCGAACGACCGGCCCCTCTTCTCAAACGTCACCGTGACGGCCAGCAGCGAGGTGGTGCCGAACAGTACGGAAATGCCCACAATGCCAGGCAGCAGGCTCGTGAGGCTTTCCATGCCGCGGCCCGACCTGATGAAGAACATCCCCGCCCACGCCAGGGGGAAGATCAGCCCCCAACTGACGTTGGGAGGCTTGAGGTAATAGGCCCGCACGTCCTTCGCCATGATGCTCCAGAAGGCGATCCACCTGCTCATGCGCCACCTCGCATCTTGTCCTTCTTCATGTCAGCCGCCTCGATGCCGGTCACCTGCACGAAAACATCTTCCAGCGAGGGGTTGATCTTGCGAGCCTCGCCGACCTCCAGGCCCTGATCTTCGAAGAACCGCACCATCGGCCCGATGCGGAGGGGATGCGGGGCGGTCACGCGGAGTCTTCCGCCGCCTCGGTCCTCGGGCTGGAGTTCGGGGAAAGCGGTTGCGAGCTTGCCTCCAATACTGGCCATCTCGCCATCCAGAGCGAACTCGACGACGTGCTTGCCTTGCACCGGCTGGAGGAGGTTCGGCACCGTGTCGATGCGCACGATCCGCCCGCTCACGATGAACGCGATCCGCCCGCACAGCCGCTCCGCCTCCTCGATATAGTGCGTGGTGAGGAAGATCGTGGTGCCGGCGCGGTTCATCGCTGCGATGAGCTGCCTGATCTGCCGGGCGCTCGCCACGTCGATGCCGGTGGTCGGTTCGTCGAGGAACAGGATGGGCGGCGAGTGGATGATGCCGGCGGCGATGGTGAGCTTGCGCCTCATCCCCTTCGAGTAGCCGGCAAACTTCCGGCGTGCGGCGTCGGTGAGGCCGAACTGCTCCAGCAGATCGCGTGCCTTGCCTTCGCGCTCATGCCGGCGCATTCCATACAGCGCCCCGCAGAAACAAAGGTTCTCGAAGCCGGTCAGCTCGGGGTAAAGGTTGCTGTCGTCGGGGACGACGCCGATCAGGTGTTGGGCCGCCTTCGGGTTGCCCGTGCAGTCGATGCCTCCGATCCGGATCGCTCCGCCGTCGGGACGAGCCAAGCCGGTGAGGATGTTGATCGTGGTGGTCTTGCCGGCACCGTTGGGGCCGAGGAAGCCGAACAGCTCGCCGCGCGCGACCGCGAAATCCACGCCGGCCAAGGCCGTCACGTCGCCGAAACGTTTCGCCAGCCCGCGTACTTCGATCATTGCGTCGTCACTGGGCATTCGTTCATTCCTTCGCAAATCTGAGCCAAATGCCAACGCCGGCGTTCGGATCGTCCGCCGAAAGCCCGCCTTCGCCGATCACGTCGAACGAAGGCAAGCCAGCTTCCCGCGCCAGTCGGCGGAACGTCTCGGGGCTGCGGTCTTCGGCGAATCGACGCGCAGCCTCGAAGCCTCCGGCCGAAGCGGCCTCGCGTCTTCGGCGGATGAATTCCCGGCGCGCCCAAGCCGGGTACCGCGTGCCCAGCCCTCCGCCGATCATCGCCTTCCCGCCGACGCGCAAGACGCGATAAACCTCGCGAAGGCCCTGGGCGCGGTACTGCCAGAAGTAGAACGAGCCGCGGCTGACTACAACGTCGAACGAACCATCGCACAGAGGCATCTTCTCCGCCGTCCCAACGAGTGCAACGACGCGGCCTGCAAGCCCGCGCAACCGCGCCTGGGCGACGGCCTGGGACAGCGCTTCGGCGTTCGGATCCAGCAGCACCACAGCGCCCGCACATCGCGCGGCGACCGCCAAGCCTACTCCTCCGGCGCCACTTCCCACGTCCAACCACACGCCGGTACCGACACCGGCGTAACCGAGCGCGTCGGCTGCCACGGTCTCGTAGAAGTCGGGCAATTCCACCGTCCGATCTCCGGGTGTCTCAGGCATGAGAGTACTCCGCGCAGTCAGGCACCCCGCCCGAATCAGGCAGTGCGGCCGCGAAGGGAACGCTCCGGGTAGGGTCGCGCCAAAGCTGTGCTGTAGAGATATCGGTTTCGGTCAGCGCTTTTTCCCCTTCGTGCACGGATGAGCCTTGCCCCCATGGCACTTGCGAATTTGCTCGGGGGAGCATTCGTCCGGCTTGCCCTTCAGGTTTTCCGGCTTCTGACAGCCTTTCTTGTCATTGCAGCACATGGCTTTGCTCCTTGCATGTTCTCACGCCGGGCACACGAGGTGTCCAGCAACCCGCCAATCGCCTCTCGCCACTTCGCGAGAGTTCGTTCGTTGAGCCGATAGTGGACGAAGTATCCGCGCTTCTCGTCGATCACGAGTCCGGCATCGCGCATGATGCGAAGATGCTGCGACACCGCGCCCTGCGTCACGTTCAGCCGAGCGGCCAGCGCGTTGACGCACAGTGCCCGCCCTTTCAGTAACTGCACGATGCGTACACGCTTGTCGACCGACAGCACCCTGCAGATTCTGGACAACCGATCGTCGCTTTCCACTGTTCATGACCTCATTAGTATAATAGCGTACACTAATATTGTAGGCGAGAGCGTCTCGATGTCAAGAAAATTCCCGAGAAGTTTTTTGCGGGGAGCCTGGGGCAGAGGAATTCATCCTCTCCCATTCCAAGGATGAGAGCTTCAGCAGATTGAGGAAGCAATCCGATTCGCCGTCGTCACGGTCGATGGATGCTTCCATGACCATGTGCCGAGGCTGGAGCATTCGATCCGCTGGACGCATGAAGGCGAGAAGCATAGTCATCCCACCGTCTTGCTCACTACGTACGCAACCGTATCCGCCGGCAACAGTATCTGCATGCGATAGTCGCCGCCGCTGTCGATCTCGCGGCGTTCCAGCGGCAGCAGCTCCATTGCGGCAGCGTCCCTGCGTCAGGTCTGAAAATGGGCCCTGCGTTAGCTACGCGAGCCGCACCGCTGCTTCGATGGCGCCCGGCTTGTCGACGTCGAATTCCGTCCGGCGGCCGTTCGCCTTCACGGCGTGCGTGCCGAGGAAGGCGCGGAAGCTCACGCGGCCGTCGCCGCCGGCCAGGTAATCCACAATCGCCAGCCGGATCGGGTGCGCGATTGCCTGGATCACCTCGGCCTTCATCTCGTAGAGTTTTCTTGTTTCCTTCTTCATCGTCGTCCCCTCAGATGATCGGAGGCTGCGTTACTAATGAATCACATAGTAACAGAGATTGGCGCTGATGTCGAGAACTTCTTGCGCGGATTTCTCGCATCCTCTGCGAATCGTCATCCTGCGGAATCCGCCGGAAGGGACACCGGATTCGGGGGATGTCTGCCTATTTCGGTTCGACATCCATCTGCCAGAGCTGTATCCGACGGGTTCGGGGTCTTGTCTCCCCCGACCATTCGTACTTCCCGAGGATAAGCTTGCCTGAGTTGTGCAGCCAGATCAGGTCAGCTTCCGCATCCGGGTAGCTGTCCGCGAGGTAGCGGCCGCCTTCGGCGGTCAAGAGGACGGCGCGTTGCCATCTATGCTCCTTCCACGGTTTCTCGTGCGGCGCGCTCCATTGTGAGAATGAACTGCCCGAAAAGTGAGCCGCGTTGTCCTGCTGAAAGTGCCTGAACAGGCAAAGAACCGGCCCTGGGGAACCTGTTTGGCCGAAGCCGCGAACAAACCGAACCATCATCTTGTCTGCTACGCTTTCCCTCTTCGCAACTGCCCGAAGGAGCTTCGGCAAGCGCTCGATCCCGTCAAGAACGTTCCACGCGGCCTTGCCTTGCACGTCATACACGAACGCTTCGGCCGAGTCGCCCTTCGATCCGTACCCGGACATGCTGAACGCACACCGGCCTCTCGCCAGGATTGCGTAGTCGAGGACATTGTCACGGAGAAGCTGCGGCTCCTCGCCCTTCCCGAGGGGGCAGAACCAGAGGGTCCTCGGTTCCTTGCGCGGCGAGCCGTAGCCCCGCAGGTGAAAGGCTACCCAGTTGTCCTTGACCTCTGCAGTGGGTTGGTAGGGTTCCTCGAGGATGATACTGAGCGGGTAGACGATGCCGTTCATGGAGATCCCGTTGAAGCGATCGAGGGCTCCCGTTTCCGCACGCCGAGGTGCGAGCAGCGGCTTGACGACCTCTTTGCCGCTCCAGTGAAATGGGAGCCAGAAGCCCGTGTACTGGCTGGGAGCGACATCCATCAGCTCGCCGGTCTTCATGTCCACAGCGGCCAATGGGCGCCTTGCGTAAGCCTTCTCCGGCGGCTTCTCGAAGACGGCAATCCTTTGATCGGCGGAGAAGTGGTTGAGGTCCCACCCGGCCGGAAGCTGTCGCAGTACACCTGATTTCAGGCTCATCCAGAAGTAGATGGGCCGATTGCCATCGCGAGGCCACGTGGCCCTTTCACCGCCCGATATCATCAGTATTGCCCCGTCCGCGTGCATGGCGATCTGGCAAGACTGGATGACTGGGGCCGAGCCTTCGGAAATCCGAACGCCGGGAACGCTGAACTTGGCCTTCGCATTGCTCAGCACGTCGATGGCGAAGGGCATTCTGTTCCGGCTCTGGCAGAACAGCCACAAGCGCCCGCCGCACCTGACACCATCGACGATCTCCGACGCCGACATTTCGGGCACGGTGGCGAGCTTGCCGATGCCTTGCGTGTTCGTCAGCGGGAGGACGAACACGTCCTTCCCCTGTCGAAGGATGATCGAATCCATATCGTCTCGAACGAAGGTATCATCCCACACACCGAGATCGGTCTTGTTGGCGATTGCGCACGCGCCGAGCGGCGGTGCTTTCACGATGGCTGCGGCAGGCGCCTTCTTCTCAGCGCCTGCTTCATCCTCCTTCTTCGGGAGTTTCAGCAGATTGAGGAAACACTCCGATTTGCCGTCCTCTCGATCGATGAACGTTTCGATGACCATGTACCCGAGGCTGGAGAACGTGATGCGCAGGACCTGCCCCTTCACGTCCGGCGCGAAATAGTGTTTCCTCAAGGTATAGGCGGCAGGATTGGCCGGGTCATCCGCGGTGAAGTGGTACATACCGGTCACCGTCCACGCCCACACGGAACCCGGCCGGTCGGAAATCAGCCGTCCTTCCTGGCCCTGATTGTGGCTCGCCGCCGGAATCGAGGCGGAGCCTTCGATCCTGCCGTGCGACCAGATATTGAAGAGGCTCATCTTCTTCTGCCAGACCTGCCCAAGCCATACGCAACCGCTCTGGTCGCACAGCATCGGCCAGCCGGAATCCACTACAGTTTCGTGCGTGAAGTCCCCGAGCAGGCGGTATGCCAACTGGCCATGAAGCTCGAAGCCGCCGTTGGGATTGGCAACCGCGTTCATGCTTCCCAGCCACAAGGCGTTATCCTGATCTCTCGCACACAAGTCCAGTAGTTGCGAATTTGCAGCGTAGAGCCGTGGAGCGGGGGTGAAGGCTACCTTGTCATCGAGGACTTCAGCATAATAGGATGAAGCCGCTTCACCGGAGAGGGATGTTTCCGTGATGTAAATCATGCTTCCGTCGCCTACGGGCGCGATGTAGTCGATCCTCAACGGGCGGCGGTCCTGCTCCTTTCCATCCGGCTTGGGAAGGAGAGCCGCGGCGTCGATCCAATGGTCGCCTGCGAGCACCCTGAGTGAGTCAGTCTCGCGGCGGCGTTCCGTGCGCCAGATGTTGCCGGCCTTGTCGGCCACGAGCGGCGGCGATTGTCGAGACGGGTGGCCACCCATGAAGAAGGCCCTGGCGAACTGCGCCTTGTGAGAGGCGATGAATGTCTCGAGGTCGCCAGCACTGCAAAGCTGGTCGCCGACAAGAAGAAAATGCCTGGACGGCGAGGCCGCCGCAAGTATCTCGCCATTGCGGCCGGCATGGAGCGATTGGATGGTGGTGATGCCTCGGAGCGCCGCGACCGGCTGCCATGTCGTGCCGTCAAATCGGTGCACGGTGCCGGTCGATGATTCCTCTTCGCCACCGCCGGCCGCCTTGTCCGGGATCTTCGCCCATATTGCGCCATCGGACGCGATGCAGAACGCGTACCGAATCCTCACGCTCCGGCATTCGAGCAACGCTCGGTCGTCCTCGGCCTCAGGCTTGCAGACGATCAGCACGCTCTCGTGGTATCCGGGCGTGTGATTCGTGGCGAAGACCGTTCCATCGGGGAGTACGGCATGCAGCCAGCCGAACCGCTCGTCGGCCATCGTGGCGAGCACGGAGCCGTCGATGAGGCTGAACAGACGAGCCGGCTGCCCGTCCCGTTCCGCCGGCAGCCAAACGGCATCCATCCCCTCCAGCAGGATGGGATTGGATGGGTTCCGGTCGAACATGATTCTGTCGCGCGCCCTGGCGAACTCCTTCCCGAGCAGCGGGGTCACGTTGCCATCCTTGTGCCGCACGAGCATGCCGGGGCCGAGCGAATTGCCTTTCCACGTGATCTCGCCAGCCCTGATGAACGCGGCGCCCGGGCCGTCCCAGAAGTCCAGTGACACGTCCTTTGCGAGATACTGCCCCCACGTGAATGCGGGTGCCGCACGGGGCTGGCTCTGCTCCGGCACGTCGCCGAACGGGATGAACCTCAGCCCAAGGCGCGATGGTGCTTCGCCTTCCGTCCTCTTCCGGAAGCGGCTTTCGCGTTCATCGATCCAGATTCCATCTTCGGCGGCCGATACGCCGTTGATGCGGCCGCCCGCAACGCCATCGGGAACCGCTATCTGGTGCCAGGCATCATTCCGCCATCGCCACAGTGCCACGAATCCGCCCGAAGATGGGCTTGCGGCTTCGGAGAAAAACGCCACCAACCCCTTGCCATCGGGTTCCGGCAGCAGGAGCGGCCTGCAGATGATCCCGTCCGCCACCTGCAGTTCGGACCACGCCTCAGCGGCCAGGTCAAAAACGTATATCCCGTGCGATCCGAGGAAGAACGCGCGCTCTTGGAAGATGCAGTTGGAGCCAGTCAGGTCCGGACGGCCGTGATTGGGGCAGGCTCCGACGAAGCGATGGATCCGGTTGTGGGTGCCGCGCTCCCGTTCATCGGCCTGTCGCTCAATCCAGCGCTTGCCGTCGAAGGCTAATAACTGCCCCCCGTTCGTCGTAAGAAACCACACGCGGCCATTCGGCTCGAACAGCGCGGGCCGGCAGCCGTAGACCACGGGCGACTGGGCGGCGAACTGGCTCTCGATCAGTGCCCTGAGCTGCTCCGGCTGAGCGTACTCCGGCTCGTTGAGCTGCCACCATAGCCGCAGATCCGGCCCGGCAAAGACCGAGCGGAATCTTTCGGGCAGCACCTGCCAGAGGACGTCGCGCACCTCGGGCGCCGTCAGGTCGGGCGGCTCATCCGCTTGCGCTGACTTGAAGGAAATGGCAAGATGGGTGAGAAGTGCAAGCAGGCAAAGCACCATAGGTCCATCGTGTGCCTGTCTGCCCTCGGCCGAATCCGGATTCCTGTATGTTCGCATGTCCCGTTTCTCCCTTATCCACTCCCTTGGCCTGCTTTCATGTCAACGCAGCTCGTACCGCACACAAAGCTAAAGACCGACCTTCACGGCAGGAAACATAATCATCACACCGCTTCCAGCACAACATGCGCCACTGTATCCGCCGGACACGAAGCACCCTCTTCTTCCTATCCCATTCATCCCATTCATCCTGTCAAATCTTTCCGTCTTTCTTCTTCGTGGCCTTTGTGGTCTTCGTACCTTCGTGGCCTTCTTCATCTTCATTCCCTGCACGGCCTGCCGCGGCGGTCTCGGATGGTGAGTGTTACGTTTGCGGTGCGATGGCGGCGTATGGCCTTGTCGAGGACCTGGCGAGCCGTTGCCGGTGCGGTGCTTTCCATGCGTGTGGCTCCTGGGGGTAAGTTCGTGCCAGACGATGCGCAATGGCACGATTGTAGCCGGATTGCTGCAGAAAACAAGCGCGGAACCCGGCCAACATGATGCTTGCTTTCCATCGCCCGTTGTCGTAAAACAATGCGTCCGCTCAAACCCAAGGCCCGAGGAGGCATCATTATGTTGGTAAAGCTCGTTTTTTCATTCGCGTTCATCATGACCGCACTGTGTGCAACTTGCGGGGGCATTATGGCAGCAGATCTCGAAGTGAAGCTGGAACCGGTCGGTGGCATATACAGGATGTTCAACCGGCCCATGTCGCTCGCGAAAGGGCAGCAACTCGAGCCGGTGGTGCTGCGGCTGTCCTTGCGGAATACGGGCCAGAATGCATTCAGCGGGGCTGCCGCGTTCCGCACGGAGGACATGTTCGGCAAGGCCATCGACTGGTCTCCCGTGCTGACGGTGAACGTTCCGCCGGACGGTAAGTGGACCAGCTTCGATCAGACAATCGAGCAGGGGATGGTTTACTGCTCGATTTCCGTCGACGTGAAGGGAGGCGATCAGACGGCAAGGGCGAACACAAGGTTCGCCCCTACGGCGTGGACCCGATCTGGGCGTCATCCCCGAGCCGCTCCCCGGCCTGCGGCCCGAGCCGCTGTTCAGCTCGAACACGTCGGGCGTGTTTACCGGCGACAAGCTCGACCTCGTGCAGGCCGTAGGACTGAAGGTCATGCGGGCGCACTTCCAGCCCAACGGCACCACGAAGGACTACGTTGACGGCGAGCTGCCGCTGGACTTCGCTCCGCAGGATGCCGCCTTCGCCGAGGCGAAGGAGCACGGCGTGTGGGTGCTGCCGATAGCAGGCTACGCGTTGTACGGCCTGGGCGTGATTCACAAGACCGACCGCGCCAGCCGCACGGGCATGCACGGCCCGCCCGACAACTTCGATGCCTTCGTGAAGACGTGGGAGAAGATTCCGCGGCACTATCCCGAGGTCGCCACCTACGAGTTCTGGAACGAGCCATGGATCTTCGGCTGGACGTGGTGCGCCCCGCCCGAAGACTATCGCACGCTCCAGAAGGCGTGGTGCCAGATGGCCCGCAAGGTGAATCCGAACTACCAGATCATCGCCGGCAACAGCACGATGTTCGTGGTCGACCACATCGAGCACGATCCGGCGAGCTGGAAGAAGCTGATCACTGCCACGAGCACGCATCCGTACGGATGGGCGACCGGGCCAGCCGACGTTCCGGTCGTGCGAGGCATTCCGCTCGATGGATTACGCAGTGCAGGTGACGCGGCGGATGGGACTGGAGCGGATGTATCTGACGGAGGGGGGCACGCAGTACGGGACGCCTCCGCCGGCGGAGGTTGCCGCCGCAAGCAAGGACGCCGCCGAGCTGAAAACGCAGTTGGACGCGATGAAGGGCCAGGAGGCCAGCGATGCCTACAAGGCTCTCAAGGTGAAGTTCGACGCCGCGCAGCAGAAGGCAAACGCAATCGCCGCGCTGGTGCCGGTGCCGCCCAACAACATCCAGAACGCGGTGAAGGCCATCCATCACGCCGTGAAGCTGCAACTTGCCGGCGGCTACATGAGCAACAACCAGTGGGAGATCGGCTACGGGCCCGCCTAAACCAAGCCGAACACGGGCTTCGCCGTGATGACGCACTTCCTGGAGGATCGGCCGATCGTGGCCGAAATCTGGCCGGAGCACGAGCTGCCGTGCGGGGCGGTCTTCGCGAACCCGAAGTTCATCACCGACGAGGTGAAGGCCCTGCCGCGAGCGGCCGAGCTATCGACGCGATGGAACGTGCCCGTGCCGATGGAGCGGAGCGGGGACCAGACGAAAGTCGCCCTCATCTGGAGCTACACCGGCGCCGGCCAGTACGCGCTCGACACGTCCGGCACGATCACCATCGACCGCGGGCCCGACTTGCGCGCGTTCGACATGAGCGGCCGTGAGATCAAGCCCGCCGGCAACAACCTCGTGCTGCCGTTCAACGAGGCCCCTGTTTACATCACCACTGAGAAGCTGAGCGTGGTCGAGCTGCGCAAGCTCGTGGGCGAAGGCGTCATCGAGGGCGTCACGCCGGTGAACCTGTACGCCCACCCGCTGCTGAAGCCTGCGGACCAGCCGCAGGACCTGCTCGTGCGCGTCGAGAACCAGATGAACCTGCCGGTGCAGGCGAAGCTGACGCTGAAGATCGAAGGCGTCGCGAAGGCCGTCGAGACGGATGCGACGATTCCGGCGGCGAAGCTGGTCGACGTGC
>Ga0307380_10012491_pt1 | contig 10570 bp, 8 predicted proteins | sample UN3MG_FD_202239 | JGI IMG/M metagenome (GOLD analysis project Ga0307380, IMG submission 202239) | Soil microbial communities from Risofladan, Vaasa, Finland - UN-3 | ecosystem: Environmental > Terrestrial > Soil > Coastal area > Acid sulfate soil | place: Finland: Risofladan, Vaasa | collected... | reverse complement strand
GGCGTTGCCATATTCTTCTGGACTGATGTTGTGATAGTAGCCTTCATACTTGGGGTTTCGGGCATTGGACTCCTTAGTGTGGTGTACCTAAGTTAAGCCTTAGTTTGCTGGTTGCTATGATAGCATGATTGCCTTTATAAAATAGTTTCACACATCCCTAACTCATTTAGAGTTAACATTTGCCTGGATTGTGCAGCCTCATACACAAAAAGGGCTCTACCAACTCGTAATCTGGGAGAGCCCTCAAATTCAAATCTGGGCCAAATGTAATCTATTTGGGAAATGGAGGTGAAGGGGGCTTTCCATTGCAAGCATTTTGCTAACGAACTGTTTAGCAGCCAGTGGCACGCCCAGATACAAAATAGAAACCTATCTTAGACAGGGAGAGACCAGATGCTATGTGGAGGGATGAGGTGAGACATCACGTTTGTGACTCTTAATCAGGGTATCGCAGGTTTGAGCCTTGCACGGCCTATGCTCCACGTGTTGCTTTTCTGCCAACATTTTGCCAACAAACTGTATAGTACGTCCCAACACAGGGCAGGACCCTCAGATACAAGTTGTGGCCTGATGCGAGACTAAACGAGACATTATGCTATCTGGTGGCACTAGGCGGCATACCCGGCCTATAAATGGGGTTCAGGTGGTCGCCGGTTCAAATCCGGCCACCCCGACATCTGACTTTCATCATTTGCTAACATCTTTTTCCATCAGGTCATCAAAACGCTGCGCCGCCGCCTCTTGAAGACGTTGTCCTGATATCACTATGCCCCAACTTCTCGCTTACCACCTTCGGATGTATCCCGGCCTTCAGCATCAACGTGGCGTGTGTATGCCTCAAGTCATAAAACCGAATGTGGGGAAGACCGGCCATAGCCACCACCTTGGTAAACGTATGGCTCAGAGTACTCGGATCAACGGCACTACCATCCATGCGCGTAAACACCAGGTCAGTATCCGTCGGCTGCCTCGCCTGCAGCTCTTGCTCAGCCCGATGCCGGCGCAGTAGTAACGCTAGCGAAGGCGACAGAGCAATCGCCCGCCGGCCACAAGCGCTTTTAGGCTCTTTCACCACACAAATGCCACGGCTCTTGTACAGCGTCTGAACCACAGACAAGGAGGCCAACTCCAGGTCCACATCGCACCACCGCAGCCCCAGCAATTCACTACGTCTCATCCCCGTGTACACTGCTGCAAATCGCCATCACTGAAATAAAATTCTTAAAGAAAGGAGGTGAGAAAGATGACAGGCATAGTTGTTGGTGGCAAGAGCCAGGCAGGAAACCTTGGCGCAGCTAAGCTTAAGGAGGATGCCTTTCTTTGACCGCGCCAAGCTTACCCGAACGGAGATAATAACACAGAATAGCTATTGAGGTCAAGGCGCTCGCCCGACAGCGAACCGCCAAAATAAAAAATAAAGGGGAGTTTTCAAAAATGGTAACAGAACCAGCAGTACCGAACCGCAACGGCAGGAGTAGCCTACACATGAAGAAGGAACTGCCGGAGATGGGGCTTACCATCAATGCTTTTGGTGATATGCCGGTGGAAGTGGTTAGCCTGATCACATCAACGCTGGAGCTTTTGACAACTGGCCTAATTCCAAAGAGGCAAGGTGCAATGAGCGATACTAAGAGGGAGTCGGCCAGAGCTGAGGTTTCAAGTCGTGCTCATGCTGGGGGGAGTGGTGGTAAGAGTGGTGGCAGCGGTGGCGGTGTTGCCAACAAGCCGTTTTGTTGTGTCTGCCACCAATTAAAGGGCTATTCAGGGACAATATCCCCGTGTTTTTACCTATTTTTTTACCTTTCTCTATAGAATATCTATTTACTTTCTCTATAGACTATGTATAATGACCCCATGTGTCCTTGGGGCTGGACGTTAAACATAGGGCTATTGGCGAACCAATGTAGCGTGATGCTACGCATGTCTGAGTAAAGTCAGATGAAAGCATGATTCAATACTTTTTGCTAAAGCATTCAAACAGAAGGGAGGAGACAAATGAAAAACCACAAATCCTATCTTATCGGCAGCTTGTGTATGGTGGTTGCTACAGTCATACTGCTCATTGCAAGCGCATACCTCGTTCCAGCGCTGGCACCAGGCAGTCAATCTAATGTGGCACTAGCTATCCCCGGCGACCCTGGCCCGGAAGACCCGTTGGTGGGTTGCTATTTCCGGCTTGACAGGCAAGGCGGGCCAGGCGGGCCAGCGGGGCTCTTCACCAAGTGTAGCCACATCGGCTCTGAAACTGAAGTCATAGAGCATAAGGTCGTAGACCCACAAGGGCACGACGTAATTCAGAAGTCGCCCGGGAGGTTGGCCTGGAACAATGTGATTCTGTCTCGGGGTATTACCTCTAACACTGAACTGTGGGTGTGGCGAAGGCTGGTGGAAGAGGGGGATATACACGATGCTCGGCAACTCGCCTATATCACAATGCTCGACCAGGGCGGCGCAGAGGTAGCGAAGTGGAAATTGACTGAGGCATGGCCATGTAGGATTGAGGGGCCAAGCGTCCTTGTCTCGGGTGAGATTAGCATTGAGGAAATTGAAATAACCTGTGAGCGAATGGAGCGTGTTTTCTAGTCCGTGAACAGGATACAGAGAGGAATATTAGCTGAGAGATTGAAATGAGCCTTAAGAGGGTTTATTTGGTTACCGGCAGGTTCTGTTTCTATTTGGCTACCATAATGTTTTTCCTGGTAGCCGCTTGCCTGCTTTCAGCGCTCATTCAAGCTCTACCACCGGACCCTACGCAAGCTGCCGGGGAAGACCCGTTGCTGGGTTACAATTTCATGCTTGAGTTGGACGGAAGTCTTGCAGGGTACTTCACCAAGTGTAGCCACATCGGCTCTGAATCTGAAGTCATAGAGTGGGAGGTACCAGTAGGCGAGGACGAAGTAGTAATTAAGAAGGTGCCCGGGAAGTTGGCCTGGAACAATGTGATTCTCTCTCGGGGTATTACCTCTGACACTCAAATGTGGGAGTGGAGACGGTGGGTGGAAGTAGGGAACATGGACGCGGCTCGGAAACTCGTCTATATCGTAATGCTCGACCGGAACTATACAGAGGTAGCGCGGTGGGAACTGACTAATGCATGGCCCTGCAGGATTGAGGGGCCAAACGTCCTTGGCTCGGATGAGATTGGCATTGAGGAAATTGAAATAACCTGTGAGCGAATGGAGCGCGTCACCGCTTCTCACTCGGGGCCCGAGATGATCGTCAAAGGGAACTCGTTCGAGATTGTAGATGGTGATGTCACCCCATCGGCTGCCGACAGCACCAATTTCGGTAGCGCCGACATCACCACGGGCAGCGTGGTGCACACCTTTGTCATCAAGAATATCGGGACAGAACCGCTTAACCTTACTGGAACTCCGAAAGTAGCGGTAGGTGGAGCCTGTGCTGCCGATTTCACCGTTACTGCTACTGCTCAACCGGCGAGCCCGGTGGCTGCCGGTGGCGGGTCGACTACCTTCAAGGTGACTTTTGATCCCAGTGCCACAGGTGTAAGGACAGCTACAATCAGCATTGCCAACAATGATGCTGATGAAAACCCCTACAATTTCACCTTGCAAGGAACCGGCCTTATACCTGGTATCTCGGTTAGCCCGCCGAGCATAGATTTTGGCTCGGTGTTGGTTGACTCACCCGGCAATGCGCAGACGATAACTGTCACCAATGAGAGTACAGGTGATCTGCATATTGGCGCAATAACCATAATAGGAACCGATTTTAACCAGTTTGAGCTTCAGTCTGATAACTGCTCGAGGCAGAAGCTAGTCCCCGGCGGCTCAAGCACTCTTGAGGTGGTCTTCAACCCAATCTCCATTGGAGACAAGACAGCCACTCTATCCATACCATTCACTGTCCCGGATGAAGTTATGTATGTAGCTTTGAGTGGCAGGGGGGTTCAACCGACCACGCTTGTACTGGCAGCTGACCCGACTAACGTGCCGGCTGATGGCTCCTCAACCTCAATTATCATAGCTACGGTCGACGACCAAGATGGCAACCCTGTACCAGACGGCACCGATGTGGTGTTTGAGACCAATCACGATATCCTGGGCTCAAGCACAGTCACCAAGCAGACGTCAGGCGGCTTTGCTGCGGTATACCTGACCTCAGAGTCCAGTACCGAAACCGTCATTGCTACGGTAACCGCCGCGTCTGGTAATGTGTCGGACGCTACCGCCGTCTTCTTTATTCCAGCGGGAGGCACCGAGGTTAAGGGAAGTACAACTCGGATTACCCAGCCTGGCCCTGACACTGTTGATGCCACAGGGCAAGCTGGCACCGTGGTTGAGAAATCAGGGACTGGCACGCCAACTGTTACTGTAGCCGAGTATGCGTCTAACCCTGGCGGAGGTGCTCCCAGCGGCTTCAGCGCTATGGATAAACATATCGATGTACACGCAGACAATGTGACCGGGGTCACTGAAATCGTTATCAATGTCTACTATACGGATGCTGAGCTTGCCGCGGCTGGTGTGGCTGAATCGTCGCTCAGGCTACGGTGGTGGAATGGCTCAGCCTGGATTGAGTGCACAGATGGCGGCGTAACCTATCCGGCCGGCGCCCCCACCTATCGGGGCTATATGTGGGCTAAGATAAGAGCGACAGGTACCACACCAGACCTTGACGACCTTGAAGGTGCTGTATTTGGAGGGATGGGGGCACCGGCAGCTGCTGGTGTTCCATCACCGGGTGGTGGAAGTGTAAGCGGGGATGTGCCAACCTCCCAAATAATGACCGTGAATATGCCGGGTAAATTAGCTGTAGTCAGAGTTAGCTACTCCGGCGAGTTGCTGGCGTCAGTTGCCGTAACTGATGCCGATAACAAATTCACAGTTCAGTTGGACAAAGGCACCAGGATGGTCTGCGCCAATAACAAACCACCACAGAGAATAGAACTGACACTGGCTGGCTCACCGCCACCACCTGACGATGCGGTGATAGTCGGGCCAATCTACGAGCTCAATGCCTATGCCCATGAGTATAGCTCAACCCCGTCTCCAGTGACTATTTCGCCGCCAGCAAGAATGATTGCGGCCTATGATGCGGATAAGTTGCCAGAGAACACTTTACAAATCGTCACCGCCTATTATGATGAAAGAGCAGGCAAGTGGGTGGAACTCGAAACAGCGGGGTACGTGGCCGGTGGAGTGCAAGTGCCGAACACCATGACCAGCCGGGTAAGTCACTTCACATCTTTCGCTGTCCTTGCCAAGGTTGCCGGGGCAACACCAGCCAGGTTCGGGGCAAGCAACCTGACTATAAGCCCAGCTCAAGCTCAGCCAGGCCAGAAAGTCATCATCAGCCTTGGCATTACCAACAGCGGTGGGACAACCGGTGACTACAATCTGGAGCTGACAGTCGATGGTACAGCCAGGGCAACAAAACAAGTCACCGTGTCTCCAGGAGCAAGCCGGCCGGTTACCTTCGCGGTAACCGGGGATGGTATAGGCAGACACCGCGTGGAGATGGCTGGTCTGGCTGGAGAATTTGAGATAAAGGAGCAGCAGAATCCTGGAGTCAACATGTGGCTTGTCGGCAGCATTCTGGGCGTAGTCCTGGTTATACTGTCACTGGCATGGCTGGCCTGGACGAGGAGACGGCTTACCGGCTACTAGCCCCACTTACCAAAGAACTCACCATTGGGAGGTAAATCGCTGAAGTCACCTGCCCGGAAATATGGGCAGTAGCTGCACTCACTTCAACCGGCGAAATACTTGGCTCTGAGAGTAACACAAGTGCAGAGTCTGCGACCCGGGCAACAAATGCCTCTTTTGTATCATCGAAAACAGGATGCATGGAACTGGTTCACAGGCCATCCTGGACCAATGGCAAAGTGAAGGCAAAAGATACGTGCAACATATGTGATCTAGTTCAGATAGATAGTTGACACTCACACGGTATCGCTATTAGCAAAATAATAAACATGTAGCGCAGGGCTTCAGCCCTGCCATGGTAGATAACAATTGGTGTCATGCCCATCAACCGCCCAGACAGCCTTAAAAGACTGCACTACATATGAAAACAGTCGATAGTCGGCACATGTAGCGCAGGGCTTCAGCCCTGCCATGGTAGATAACAATTGGTGTCACGCCCATCAACCGCCCAGGCAGCCTTAAAAGACTGCACTACATATGAAAACAGTCGATAGTCGGCAAATGTGTCACTGATCATATGAACGAGTACAATATGTTGACCGCCAACTGGTGATACAATATACTTGCTTTGAAAGGAGGCAGGCGGCCTCCGCCTTTTCTACGGGCTGAATGGGGTTCGGGGGGGCGCCGGTTCAAATCCGGCCACCCCGACTTTAGATAGGAGAGACAAGTTCATAACAACCTGAGCTGGCAAGAGAAGCTCTGTCTTTTAATAGTCTTCGCAGCCACATTCTGACAAAAGAGCCGAGGTAGTTACCTCGGCTCTTTGTTGCCCCTCAATACGCCTTACTCAGAATCAGGGTGTCTTGTACAAAGTGCTTACCGTCCCACCGTCAACATCAAACCACCAGCTCTGGGCGTAGTCTGCGGAGATATATTCAATGCCTGTTCCTACTGAGTCTGCCGGAGCAACAGTTAAGACTTGGAATAACAGCCGATAGGTTCCATTTGCCATCTCCTTCAGAGCAACACCTCTATCCACATTCAGAATGAAGTCTGCCTGGCTATTGGGAACCAGGTGATATGGAACGTCTGTAGTAGCTGCGTATATCCATGTATAGTTAGCATCATACACTTCAACCATATAGCAGCCAATAGAGGGAGGTTCAAACGACCCGGGTATTGCGCTTATTGGGTCCCAGGAAGCCATAATGCCTGCCGTGGGTGAATCAACCCATGCTGCCGTCGTGTTGGTAGGAGGGGGTGGTGGTGGAACACCAACCCAGACATCGGTTGCCTCCACTCCAGGTATGGGGTTACCGATGATGTCGAGCGCGGTGAAGATGTACGTGCCGCCGGCTACAGGTAAACCAGAATAGAACTTCAAAAAGCGATAGTAAGTTACCCAATCAACTTCAGGGCTGAACAAATCGGTGTAGTGCGGCAAGATTTTGATGGAGCCGCCGGGGAAGGTCACCCGCACGCTATCCATAACTATGTTACTGTAGGCATTGCAAGTGGTGTACGGATTACGCTCCAGGATATCGACGTTGTCAGGTCCATAAAGCTGAGCGTAAGCATCGACCCGGAAATACAGGTCCAGAGGCGGGTCGTCCAAGTCTAGTGTTGGAGCCTTTATCCTGCGCCGGTCAAGGTGATTCACTGACCATGAATTGGAAGCAAATGTCCCGTCTGGCATTTTGAAGAGCCAAGTGCCCTCGATAATATCATCCGTCACCCCTGGGCCGAACATCTCTGCCGTGCCTTCCAGCCTGAAGATTGCACTCCCGGAACCCGGGGCTGGGGTCGGTACTGGAAATGTAGCTAAGATAACAATACTAAAAGTATTATCATCTATCTGAGTGTACCTGGCCATCATAGGTAGCAAGGTCGTTTTTGCCCTCTTCGGTTTCCCCGGTTCCTGCAACAGAAGGGAAGAATACCCTGACGCCATGAACCCGCCATTATCATCATCCGCTACGGATTCGTTAAAGTACAGGTTCAGGTGCAGGTCACCCATAGTCTCTGTCGTCAAAACGCCACCCCAGGCACCTCTGAATATGTCGACCCCATTCCCATTCGACGGTGCCGGAGGTTTGGCAAGGACGGCAGAACTCGGAGCAATCAGACTGACTGCCATGAGTACAGCGACAACCAAAAAAATAATCCTTTTCATCTTTTTCTCCTTTTTTTATTGTTATTTTTTGAATGAGACCTTTGGCCGAGAAATACCCCGTACCGCTTCATACCAGTACTATTGTACTATGCCTGTCAAGATAGCTTATCCCATACTAGACTAACCAAACCTCTCATTTTAGTGCCACCACGAACAAACAGCTAACTGCAGCGCAAGGCAGTATCGTGTCTGAAAATATGTCATCCCTGACATTGTAAGCCAAGAAGGTAAATATTTTGGTAAACACCGGGCTAAGAAGGTAAATATTATGGTAAAAATCTAGCGAATAAAAGGGTTGCGCTTGCTGCCGCACAGCATTCACGATTCCATGTGTTTCATTACCTCTAACCTTGCCGCCAGGTAAACTGGGAACTGCATAGCCCCTCTGTGTCATCACATGCCAGGATTGAAAGGAGCACCTGGAATAATCGGCCGCGGCCAGAGTACCAAAGCAACTGAAGCTACAGGCCTGAATCACTGAGAGGAAAAAGGCTATTGTTTACTCAGATAAACAAACAAGCATTGCAACACGGGGTTAAGACCTTATAATTCACTGTACGAAGCAAGAGAGGCATTTAACGCCAGCAGCGGAGACTTACATAAATCCGTGTAAGTCCAACATCTGGTCGAACACAACACTCAAGAGCCTGCAGCGTTTTTTGGCGTTATTTCAGCCCCGGTCGTCTCAGGCTGGTCAGTCTCCCCTGCCGTCAGTGTTGGCAATCTCTCCATTCAACCTGGCTGCATTGGTGGTGATGTCGCTGGCGTTAACGCCTGGCTACTGTCTGTGCTTCAGATAGCGGCGCCTGTAACCTGTCAATTTCTCCACCAATTGCTACCATGCTTGGAATCGGGTCTCCACTGGCATTGAAGAAAGAAAGACCCCGTTGGTAACAATCGTAAGTGGTGAAAAGGCACACTACACTAGCTCCGTTCTCTAAGGCGCTTTCTATGTACTCAACGTTGAAGCCAGCACTATCACCATCCGCCTCACTTGGCGATACCTTATTTAGTTCGGCCAGCCACCAGCCAGTTGCAGGGTATCCTGTTTCTCTGAGCCACAACGTGAGACCGGTTAGGTTGTCATTCACTACCTCAAGTGTTGGGCCATAGATAGTAAAGCAAGGCCAGTCTGTTGCAGCCAAACATGCCTCCATTATATCTGGTCGAAACATTACTTTTGGCGTGGTCCACCATGGGGTTCCACCTACCAAGTTTTGAACCATTGGGACATCCACTCTTGAGCGGAAGATGTTTGCCAGAAAATTGAGATAATTCGCAGCTGCGGAAGGCGTATATTCTTGGCCTTCTGGTACTACTAGTAGAAATCCAGGGTCACCAGCCTCCGAGGGCTTATTAAGCTCGTTCCCCAGAACAACGGCCACAACATTTCGGTATTTCGCGATAACATCAGCGAATCTCTCAGCCCATGCCCCCATCGAGTCAGTCTTCGGCAGCGATTCCTCTCCAAGGACAATATCATCATCGAACCAAGCTTTACCGGAGCAGTCGCCCATGCGGCAGCATACAGTACAGAAGGTGGCGCCTGGTGGAGCAGTAACCTCTCCTTCATAGTATGTCCAGCCGGTTGTGCCCTGCACATAGTTCATAAATTGAGTATCACCGATAAACTCACCTTCCGGCCTCTTCCAGTCAAGAACAATCATGGCACCGCCTTTCCCGATTACATTTTCTGTTCTTATCCAACCTGCAATACTGTATGACTTGCCTGCGACAACGGGGACATTTTGAAGCCACGTAGCCGTAGACCACGGGTCAAACGGCTCAATTTCAGACATTTCAATGCCCATACAAGAGCCTCCGCTCCTTCCCGGTTCAGGGAAGAGGAAAGTGGGTGTGCAGTTTTGGGACCAAGAAGTCCAAAGGTTCCAAGAGAAGTCTGGATTGGTTAAATCATCAAGGTCGGGCGTGAACCTGCCCATAATTCGGGCTGATATATGGGGCAAGACAAGCATCTTATGCTTATATATCAGGTCAAAGACCGCTGAATACCGCTCCTCCTCACTTCCCGGTCCAGGCCATCCGATAACATAGAAGGGGTTAAAGATCACAAGCCTCACTCCTATTGACTCCAAATACCCTAGTTCTTTGTCCCAAATGGCAAGTTTCTCTGGAAGCCAATACTGCGCGTCTGTGAGTCGATAAGGTGGATCCCAGTCCCATGATAATATCGGCCTTAAATCGATGCCGATAAGCCTCTTCTTTACCCCATTTAAGATAAAGAAACCGTCTTCACCTATTTGAATATGCTCGGTACTTCCATCACCCCACCCAATCACCCTGTCAAACAAATAGCCGCCATCATCCGCCTGAGCAATTCCTGTACCTGTACCTGTACCTGAACCTCCTGCAGCCGAAAAGACCAGTACAAGGCACAAAATTACTGCTAACCATCGCTTGTCGACTGACTTTGTGGACTTGCTGCTTTTGAGATAGCCTGGCAGCTTGTCGGCAGTCCTTACTGAACTCTTGACTTTTGTGCTACAATAAATATTAAGCACGGGGGCACCCTCCTGTGTTTGGCTCTGCCAGCAAGCCCGCCAGGCCCTGGCAGAGTCTTTTTTGACTTTTCTATCTTTAGTATCCTACATTTCACCAGCCATATAAATAGACCATTAGTAACCTTTAATATAGGTAAAAGGTACTATGACCATTGGTCATAAGAAGATAGTTAGTCCTGCGGTTAAGACTAAACGATGCAGCCTCTTTGCTAGACTGCGTCACCGCGGAACAGAGCCAGGCATGGTTTCTCAACCTGTTTACG
>Ga0307380_10012490_pt1 | contig 10570 bp, 6 predicted proteins | sample UN3MG_FD_202239 | JGI IMG/M metagenome (GOLD analysis project Ga0307380, IMG submission 202239) | Soil microbial communities from Risofladan, Vaasa, Finland - UN-3 | ecosystem: Environmental > Terrestrial > Soil > Coastal area > Acid sulfate soil | place: Finland: Risofladan, Vaasa | collected... | reverse complement strand
ACGATACCCATCACGGCGTTCGGATTACGGATTCTGCGCTTGTTGCGGCTGCTACCTTGTCGAACCGGTACATATCCGACCGATGGCTGCCGGACAAGGCAATAGATTTGATTGACGAGTCGGCTTCGAAGCTGCGGATTGAGAACGATTCACTGCCCGCTGAGCTGGATGACATTCGCAGGAAAATAGTTCAGCTACAAATTGAACGTGAAGCATTGAAAAAAGAAAGCGACGCTGCGAGCAAAGAACGATTAAAAAATACCGAAAAGCAATTATCCAAATTGCAAGAGCAGGACAAGAAACTGACGGCACAGTGGGAAAGCGAAAAGGGTGACATTGACCAGATAAAACAACTAAAACAAAAAATCGAAGATGCTCAAAACCAGTTTGAAAATGCCCAGCGCAAAGGCGAATTGGAGGCCGCTGCTCGTTTGAAATACGGCACAATAGCGGAATTGAAAAAACAGCTACAAGAAAAAGAGGACCAACTTTCCAAATCCGACGGAACCATAATCCGGAACGAAGTAACCGAAGAGCACATAGCTGAGGTAGTTTCCAAATGGACTAGGATACCAGTGGCCCGGTTATTGAGCGGTGAGCGTGAGCGCTTAATGAAGATGGAGGAAGCTATCGCTGAAAGAGTAGTCGGCCAGGAAGAAGCAGTTACGGCACTTTGCAATGCGGTGCGCAGGAGCCGAGCCGGGCTGGGTGACCCGAATCGGCCGATAGGCTCATTTCTATTTCTCGGGCCCACGGGCGTGGGCAAGACTGAACTTTCCAAGGCACTCGCTGATTTTCTGTTTAACGACCCGAACGCTATGATTCGGATAGATATGAGTGAGTTTATGGAGCAGCATTCGGTTGCGCGGCTTATAGGCTCGCCGCCCGGCTATATTGGTTACGAAGAAGGTGGCCGATTGACCGAAGCTGTCCGCCGAAAACCATATTCGGTGATTTTATTAGATGAGATTGAAAAGGCACATCCGGATGTCTTCAATGTGCTGCTGCAGGTTTTCGACGACGGTCGATTAACCGACGGCAAAGGCCGAACCGTGGACTTCAAAAACACCGTCGTCATTATGACCAGCAATATTGCAAGCCAGCAAATTCAGGAACTGACTGAAGAGTCCGGCGCCGACTGGGAAATCGAGGCCCATGTCAAAGATGCCCTCAAAAAAGTCTTCAAGCCGGAGTTTTTGAATCGTATTGATGAGGTAATCGTTTTTCATATGCTCACAAAGGTGGATTTAAGAAAGATTGTTGATATCCAGCTCAATTACCTCAAGGAACGTATGAATGCACAGAAGATAGGGATTGAATTCACGGACGATGCGCGTAAGCAGATTATGGACGAGGGTTACGACCCTGTATTTGGTGCAAGGCCTTTGAAGCGGACGATTCAACAGCGATTGGAGAACCCACTTGCCGCTGAGCTTTTGGCCGGCAAATTTGCTGAGGGCGATACGATAAAAATCGACGCCAACGCCCACAGATTCACATTCGAGAAATAACACACATCTTTTCAGGATATTTGACGTGGTGGGAGTCCACCTTAAAATTGCGGTGAAGGACAGTGGAGAGCAAATTTTTGAGATTTATCTTGCGGTTTTTGGGGTAAAGGCCAGAATAATCGAAATTGCAAGACGTAAAACCTGAGGATAAGTCCGCCAGAGGCGGACAAGCTTGAAGGGGTAATATGTTAAAAAGATATGCGGCATTTTTCTCACTGCTTCGGTCAATTATTGATATTATAATTATCACCGTCGTCTGGATTGCTGTCTATTTCGTTCGATTCTATTTAGGGATATTCGCGACCACAAAGGGGATACCAAGTTTGCGGGGGCATCTAAGTTTGGCACTGCCGGTCGTTTGTATTTGCTATGTAGGGTGTTTATGGTCGGGGCTTTACAAATCCAAGCGAGTTCAGGGTATGTTTAAGCAGCTTGTGGATATTTTGAAAGCGAGCCTCTTGAGTGGTCTGCTGGTGCTGGCATTTCTCTACTACCTTCAGGATGTGCCTTACTCAAGGAAGCTATTGATACTGTTCATAGTGATGCTGTTTGCAGGGCTGTGTATCTCACATTTACTGGCGATAGAGAGCTTACGGTTTCTGCGAAGAAAAGGCTATAACCTGCGATATTATGCTGTGATAGGAGCGGGCAAAAAGGGACAGCTGCTGGTCCGGGATATTGAGCAAATGGGATGGTTAGGACTAAAATGCGGGTTTTTTGTGGACAATAATCCGAGTCGAATCGGCACTAAATTGTCAGGGGTGCCTGTATACGGCCCCGTTGAGAAATTAGCGGAATTGGTCAAAGCTAAGAGAATAGGCGAGGTTTATCTTACTCTTAGCGGCAATGAAGCTCAGGAGGTGTATCCGATTCTTGAGTCTCTCCAGTGTGCCGGTGTGACTATACGAATCGTTCCTGATTGGGGTAATCTTATGTCCATAAGCGATGCGGCGGCGGTGTCAATCGGTTCCCAGCTGCTATTTTCGTCGGAGGATTCGCCATTGAGCGGCTACAACATTGTATTGAAAGAAATCTTCGACCGTGTAACAGGGCTTGCATTGCTTATTATATTTTCGATTCCTATGGCAATAATCGGCGTGCTGGTTAAACTATCCGGCAAGGGACCGGTTTTCTACAAACAGGTGAGGATAGGTATGGACCAGAAGGAATTTGAAATGCTGAAGTTTCGCACAATGAGAGCTGATGCGGAAAAAGAAGATGGTCCCCAATGGGCTAAGCCGAACGACCCGAGACGCACGGCAATTGGTGCATGGCTGCGGAGCAGAAGTCTGGACGAACTGCCTCAGCTTATAAATGTAATAAAAGGGGAAATGAGTCTTGTTGGTCCGCGGCCGGAGCGACCCTGCTTCGTAAAACAATTCTCAGAGGAATACAAGAAGTATATGCTCAGGCATAAACTGAAAGCCGGAATGACCGGATGGGCTCAAGTAAACGGCTTTCGCGGTGATACTTCTCCAAAAAAAAGATTGCAATATGATTTATACTACATTAAGAATTGGTCGTTTGGGTTGGACCTTAGAATATTGTTGTCAACTCCCTGGCGTATTATAAAAAGCAGAAATGCATATTAAAATAACGGATGAACAATCCAGTAGAAGCAAAGCTATTATTCATATCTCAATTCTGCTGGCAGTTGCGTTTTGTGTTGGCATATATCTTGTCAGCACGACAGTTCTCATTGCGAAAGATGGGATAACTTTCATAGAATACGCCAGAGGGCTTGAGACTTCCCCCTACGAGACGATGAAGAGCAAATATCAGCACCCCGGTTATCCCTTCCTAATTGCTGCTGCACATAAAATAGCGGAAATAGGATATGATAATTCATCACTGTGGAGCTGGATTTATTCTGCTCAAGCTGTGGCCCTGATATTCAGATTGCTCACTGTGGTATTACTTTATTTTGTAGGCAAAAAGATTGTAGGACAGAGATTTAGCTTCTGGGCTATCTTAATCCTTATCGTGCTTCCTGATGCTGCAGAGTATGGAAGTGATGCACTGAGTGATTGGCCACATATTTTCTTTTTGTCAGCCGGCTTTTTGCTGTTGATATGGGGAGCGGTAAGCAGGAAATGGTGGCTGTTTGGTTTTTCGGGACTGGCGGCCGGAATGGGGTATCTAATTCGGCCTGAGTGCGCTCAAGTGGTTGTGTTTGGTACTTTGTGGTTAGGATTACAGTTGTTTTGGTCGCAACGTACTATGAGTAAACATAAAGCGGTGTTTGCGTTCGCTTTGCTGCTGGTTGGTTTTTTGGTTACAGCCGGGCCGTATATGAAACTGAAGGGAGCGGCATTTCCTAAAAAGCAGTTAGTTCAGCTCGTACCCAACACACAATCCTCTGAAGTTTATGAACAGGAAATCCAAATTTGCTCAAATAGTGTATATGCCGCCGGCTTTGCGCCATCAGATATTGCAGAGGCTTTGGGTAAACTGGTGCAAAGAGTTGGCGAGACACTGATGTGGTTTTTTGTGCCGGCTTTATTAATAGGTATATACAAGCATTTTAGAAAGCGAAATTGGCACGAGCCAGAAAGGTTTTTTATAATCGCCCTTATTGCTCTTAACGTATTTATAATGACATTGCTGTATTGCAAATACGGCTATATGAGCAGAAGACATACTTTGCCATTAGTGATGTTTACAATTTTTTATATTCCCGCCGGTTTGGAGGCATTAGCATCGTGGCTCGATGAGAAGCTTTCGAAAACAATTGAACGATTGTTCACCATCAAGGCCAATACGGACTTTTGGTTTTCGGCTTTGTTGATAATCGGCATTTTTATATGCAGTCCGAAATTACTGAAACCTATACGTATAGAAAAACAGAGCTATCGGGAAGCCGCCCAATGGCTTATAAAGAATACCAACGAGCAAGATATTATAGCAGTTCCTGACATTCGTATTGGTTTTTATTCCGGCCGTAAAGGTGTGGAGTATGATGGTCGGGCTATCCCCAAAGAAGCCCAATATATAGTAAAAGTATTCAAAGATGAAAAGAATACGCCAACTGGCAAAGAAATACTACAAACAAAAGAGGTTTTTTCTATTGAGGGCAAGGACAAGGAATCTAAAGTTATTATTTATAGGCAAGAGCATTAGTCTAAACCTCGTCCAATGGAGTTAGCGGTTTTCAGCTATGACAGCTTGAATATAATTTTGCATTGATTGCTGGTAGATGGGGCGGTCAAATCTAAGCACATTATCACGACATTTCCGGGCATCAAAGTGGTCTCTTATTTCTTCAAACAGTAAAATGCTTTTTCGTAGTGCTTCGGGAGTTTGTTCATAGAAAAATATTCCTGTCGCATTTGCATTTGTAGCTTGAGCGTGGTCCAATCCTATTACCGTTTCTAATGCTCCGCCTTTGCCAAAAGCTATAACCTGCTTACCACAGGCCTGTGCTTCAAGGGGCACGATGCCAAAATCTTCTTCTCCGGGAAATATCAAGGCCCTGCATTTTTTTAGGTATTCGACAATTTCATTGTCGTCAGCGTTGTCAACGAAAAAGATATTAGCAGAAGCCATATTCTTCAGCCGGGGCAACTCAGGGCCATTTCCTACAATTACGAGTTTTTGACCGATAGCAGCAAAGGCTTTAACCGCTATATCTATTCGTTTATAAGGCACCAATGCGGAAAGAACAAGGTAGTAACCATCATCGTTGTCAGAAATGGCAAATCGAGCGCATTCAACCGGAGGATAAATAACTATTGAATCCCTATCGTAGGCTTCTCTTATCCGATTTTGAGTATTTTTGCTGTTAGCTATGAAGTGTGTTACTCTGGGTGAAGCTTTTGCATCCCAATTTTTGAGATGGTCTAAAACGCTTTCAGCAAGCATTTTTTGGGGGTTACCCAGTATTCTCAGGTATGCGTCCCGCATATGCCAAGCATAGCGCATCGGCGTATGGCAATAACATATATGTAAGAGGCCTTGCGGAACCTTGACGCCTTTTGCGACACAATGGCTAAAACTTAAGACACAGTCATACCCACTCAAATCGAATTTTTGTATAGCATGAGGGAAAAGTGGTAAGTAAATCCTGAAATTTTTTACACTACCAGGCAAGCGCTGGATATATGAGGTTTGTATTTTGTGCGTCTCTATGGTTTCCGATACAGAGCCCAGGAAGTGTACTAATGTGAAGATGTCAGCATCCGGGTAAATCTCACATATAGCTTCCAGGCAGCGTTCTCCGCCCCGCATAGCAGTCAGCCAGTCACAGATAAAAGCCATTTTGAATTGTTCCTTACGTTTTGTTGTTGCATCTGCTGGAAGCGAAGGTGCTATAACAGGCTTAATCTTTGTAACCCGCGGCTTTATGCGTTCGTAACCCACCCCCAACTTATATCCCAAATATTTCATAATGAGTCTCAATGTAAATTCGGGAAGCAAATCAAACCTTCTCTTCTTCAGTAAAAACTTAATCTCCGATTTTGTGTACCTAATTCCTTCGCCTTCGGCTTTTCCGAATTCCTTTAAGAGCCAATTTTCTGTTCTATGAAATGTTCCCATGTCAAAATACCGTTTGAGGTCCTGCCAGACGGTGTAACTGTGAGAATGTAGTACCATTGCTTCGGCGACATAAGCGATTCTATATTCTTTTAGAAGTATCTTTGCGCCGGCGCAGGCATCTTCCCCAAAAGGTAAACCGCTTTTAAAATATCCGATTTCCTTCAACACAGACTTTCTATAGGCCGCAAAGGAATTGGACAAGAAAGCTGTTGTGATGCCGTACTTTTTCTTATCATCCAAGATTCTTGTGTAAGAAGTGTCGGGATAATTAAACAACCTCAAATGCTCTGCAAAGACAGATGCTCCAGGGTACGGCAGTTGTCTTCCGAAAGCAACTCCAATTTTTCTGTCATCAGCAAAAGGCTTAATGATGTTTTCAATAGCATATTCGTTGTACGGCAAGGCGTCCTGGGTCAAATAAACTAAAATATCACCGTTTGCTTCCACAGCTGCTAAAGTTCTTGTTCCGCCATGGTCGAATTCCGACTGTGGAATGGTTATAACGTTAGCTCGGTGAGATTGAGCAATATCAACAGTATTGTCGTTTGAGGACGAATCTACTACCATCAACTCATAATTCTTGATTGTTTGCGATTCAAGTCTTGCGAGTAAAGAAGGCAGATATTTTGATGCGTTGCAGGTAGGGATAATTATGGTGATCATTTTTTAGTCAGGGGGTTAACCGATATGCTTATCTGCATCGTTGAGCGATTTTGACGATGGTTTTATTCAACAGCAGCAGGAAAAAGCTGGCGTGAGGGTCGAATTTTTTCAGCATTCGATGGTGCGCCGAGAGCAGTTTTTTCAAGTGGCGCAGCTTTTTCAAGAAATGAACGATATTTATCTTTCTCGCTTTTTGTGCACCTAACTGGTTTCGGGAATGCTGCCGATAAAGGACGGTTGGAATTGACACATAAACAATTTTGCCGTGCCTGCACACATTAAGGGCGAGCCACCAGTCATACATTATAGCTTCGGGTGGAACAGGTATAGATACGGCCTTAGCTCTTTTGTTTATCATCATTGCGCAGCCTGTAACTACATTCTGAGCCATAATTTTACTTAAATCATCGCCTGCCTCAGGAAAAAGCTTCTGATAGCTCCACAACGAATTTGCGATGGTGTTCAATTCAGAATCCATAACTTGCAGGTCCGTGTGTATCAATATGGGTTTGTCCGGATAAACCAATTCCGCCGCCTTCATAGCATTCAGTGTCATCTCAACCTTGTTCGGCAGCCAAATATCATCCTGGTCGCTGAACATAATATATTCAGTATCTGTGTATTCTAATAATTTTCCAAAATTCAAACTTGCTCCAAGATGACATTCCTTGTCTGTAATCAACTTGATTCTGTCCGGGAACCTTGCAATGTAATCTTCTATGATAATCATTGTTTTATCTTGAGAACCATCGTCACGGATTAGAAGCTGCCAGTCCGAGTATGTTTGCGCCAAAATAGATTCTATTTGCTGCCGTATATAATTCTGACCGTTATATACTGCTAATAAGATATCAATCATAGTTCATCCACACGTTCAGCCACTCACTGTTCCGACAAATTTCAATTTCCATAGAACCAACCTATAATATAATGTTTTCTTTGCTTTTGAAGCGGTTTGCCGGAACAATCGACAAACAAAGCCCACGAACCTACCAAAAAGACATCGGGATTGTTTTTCAGAAACTCTCTTTGTTTAGCGAAGCGGTCGCTCACGGCCTACACCTGCCCTTGATATCTCTCAGAGCACGGTACAATCTTGGCAGTCTAGCCACAAGCGTAGTCTTGAATTTGTTTCTAACCCTCGCAAGAATGGGAACATCAGAGGTCTTGATGTCAGAATCCTCAGATGATGGCAACGGCTGATTCAGATCTTCTGCCAGTGCAATAGACTTATAGAGAGCATTCTTGAGAAACTCGTAGTCCGGCCCTTTAATCTTAGGCTCATAGGTATTTCTGCGATAGGAATCATGGTTCGTTATCAGATGTATGCCCATTTTTTTGCCCATCTCGAACAGGTCGCTACCAGGATGGGGCGTGTAAAAGGCCGGCGAACAATGGTAAGGCTTTATCTCCTCAAGCATAGATAATGTCTCGAGGACCTCTTCCTTAGTTTCGGTGGGTAAGCCAAGCATATAGTTTGCCCATATCTTTATGCCCAGCTCCTTGCAGATGCGAGCTGCTTCAAGATTCTGCTGACTGGTGCAGCCTTTCCGAAGGAATTTAAGAACGCGGTTGGAGCCGCTTTCAAAGCCGATGATGAGCAGTTTCAGACCGGCCTCACACAGCATCTCAACTATGTTGCGGTTCCTGCAGATAATATCTGCCCTGGATTGCGCAACAAATGGCCGGGTAAACCCTTCAGCTTTGTATCGCCTACAGAAGTCCATGACCCATTCGTGGTCTTCCGTGAAGCAGTCGTCGTGGACCATGAAGGAATTGAAATGATACCGATCCATCAGATACTTCATCTCGTCGATTACGTTGGCCACGGAGCGACGGCGGACCTTCCGACCGAACATTATCCTTTCGGCAGGCTGGCAATAATTACAGTTATATTTGCAGCCTCGTCCAGCAATCAGTGTAACAAATGGTGACTTCAAAAAAGGCACAAAGGGTTCTTCTGGACAATCGAAGAGATCACGGTCAGCCCACGGTGACTCGTCCAAATCTTCCAACCGTTGGCCTTGTACTACCTTGGGTGCTTTTCTTCCATTAACCAAGTCATTGAGCAACTGCGGAAAAGTAACTTCACCCTCTCCCTTAACCACGCAGTCTATGCATGCAAGTTGCTCTAATTCTTCGGGGCATATCGAAGGGTGAGGCCCACCAACGAAAACTTTCGTTGTTGGTTTCAGTTCCTTAATTATTTCGGCAGCCTTGACACCGGCGTTGTAGTCCACACTCATCATTGTGATTCCAGCGACTTCGCCAGCCTTGTCTTTTACCACCTGGCGATAATGTTCCCACCCTGTCAATCGCCGAAGGTCTATAAGGTTGACTTCGTGGCCTTTGTTCTTTAACGCCGAGGACAAAATGGCCAAGCCGTGGTTCATCCAAGAGCCTTCGTTGCCCTTGCGAGAATTAAAACCGCATTCGGTAATACCAGGGTATATAAGAGTAACCTTCACTTTTCTCACCCAAGGCTTAAGGCATATGCTTCCAATGGCAGAGCAACCTGCATTTTAACCTCTTTTTCTCTTGCATCTATAATTTTTAAAAGAAAGTAAAGACAGCATATCCCTGAGTGATTGTCTTAATTCTACCTTGTCATAGCAAAAAAAAGTATCCATATAATCGTCTGTTACCATTTTTCTTCGCTGAATAACTTTTCTTTTTGGCAACATCTTTCTCAGCATTATCAGCGCCAAAAACAATGCTTCAAGTCTTACTGTTCGCGATACGCCATTGTAATAGCTGAGCAGGAACGTTACTTCTCTACATATTATCTTGACTCTATTTCTTCTCCAGTATTCCGAAGTCATATTCTTAACCATGCTGCCATAACGATTTTTAAACCCATATACAAGATAGTCTCTTTTGATTTTATTGTTGTTCTTTCTTGTGGCGCCGCGTTCATGATAAGCTGTCGCCTTCGGATTATAAACACAGACCCACCCCCTTAGTTGAGCTCGCCAAGATAAATCAACATCTTCCACGTAATTTACAAAATCTTTGTCAAAAACTTCGTCAGGAAACCGTATATCTTCGAGCATCGCCATTCTATAAAAGGGCGCGGCTCCACAAGCACCAAATATCCTACGCTTTTCAATATCATCATATTGACCCTTGTCCTCCTCTGTTTCACCGCGGGGTCTCATAAAAAAATGCTCCATCACAATACCAGTGGAGTCGAGTATGTTGCTTTCATTTCCGTCTATCTGCTTATAAAGCTTCGCTGATACAATACCAATACTGGGATTGCTTTTTATTGTCTTAACCATTTCGCTTATAAAATTTTTCTCGATAAAAACGTCAAAATTAAGCGGCAATATGTAATCACCTTTGCTGGCTTTAATAGCTTGATTATACGCGTAAGAAAATCCCTTATTAACCTCATTTTTCATTAATTTAATTCGGTCTTGATTTTCGAGGTATTCGAGGGAGCCGTCGGTAGAATTATTATCGACGATAATAACTTCTACCTCGCAGCGGTAATCCTGAGCGTAAATGGAATTAAGACACTTCGGAAGATATTTCATCCCATTCCAATTCACGACACAAACGCTGACTGTCTCATTATTATCTTCCATTTGATTCTTAATAAAGATATTATTTTTTAAACCTTGATATGTGTGCTTCGCAAATTAATATCGTTTCCGGTAAACTTATAACAGGTTTTACATTCACCTACGAGGATTCTTTTTCTCAAATTATCCATAAAGTTTTTTCTGCGATCTCCCATCCAAATATCTTTCGAATCTTCATTATTGAGATCCCCAATAACTGCATTTGTTGCGACACAACAGGGTATAACCGTGCCTTCCGCCCTAACATAAAACGTGTCCTGAGGATCATTACAA
>Ga0307380_10012489_pt1 | contig 10570 bp, 10 predicted proteins | sample UN3MG_FD_202239 | JGI IMG/M metagenome (GOLD analysis project Ga0307380, IMG submission 202239) | Soil microbial communities from Risofladan, Vaasa, Finland - UN-3 | ecosystem: Environmental > Terrestrial > Soil > Coastal area > Acid sulfate soil | place: Finland: Risofladan, Vaasa | collected... | reverse complement strand
CGAACGACCATGTGACCTTCAGCACGAACATCGAAGAGATCGCCAACTGGTGCGGAGAGAAGGTGAACCGGGTCAAGGAGGTACTCATCCGTTTTGCCGACCAGGGTAAAATACAGATCTACGAAGACCGCATCATCGTGAAAGACCTGTACGAGATGTTCCGCATCGTGCAGAGCAAGCGAAAGGCCCAGGGCCAGGAATAGTGCTTTCCTTCGCGCAACCCTCCAAACTGTAAATCTCCACATCGTAAAGCAGCAAACAAGCGATAGCTTTTCTGCATACTATCTGGTAAAATTAGCGGTAGGCCTTCCTTCTTGTAACATCGATAATTGCACGCCGGTGTATAAATACGGGATACAAACAGGAGGCCGGTGGTCCTCGATTCGGGGATATCCTTCTCCGAAAGACCTGTACAGGAGGATTATAAATGGAAAGACCGCTTACATCGAGAGAAAGAGTAAGGTCCGCGCTCGACCACAAGGAAACCGACAGGGTCCCGATAGACCTCGGAAGCTCTCCTGTCACCGGCATCCAGGCGGTGATGTACCGGAAGCTGAAGGAGTATCTCGGGATCACGGGCGGCGAAATAAAGGTGTACGAGCCATACCAGATGCTTGCGGAGGTCGAGGAGACTGTAAAAAAACGGCTCAATATCGATACATACGGTATTCAGCTTCCTGTTACGCTTTTCGGATACAAAAACGAGCGGTGGAAGCCTTTCCGAATGTTTGACGGGACCGAGGTTCTCATATCGGGCAACTTCGAATATGATGTTCTTCCCAGCGGCGATATCGTACAGTACCCGAAAGGCGACCGCAGCGCCGAACCCTCTGCGAGGATGCCGAAGGACGGATACTACTTCGATGCCATTGTCCGTCAGCCTCCGATAGACGAAAAAAGGCTCAACCCCAAGAAGTGGGTAGAGCAGACCTATTCGCTGTATTCCGAAGAAGATCTGCGATACCTGGAAGAGACCTCCCGCATGTACTACGAGAATACAGAGTACTCGCTTGTGGGTAACTACTGGGGGGCAGGCTTCGGAGACATCGCAATCGTCCCCGGTCTTGATGTAGCCAAGCCGGAGGGGGTGCGCGACCCGGAGGAGTGGTACGTTTCCATAGTGACAAGGCAGAGCTACATCAGGGATATCTTTGCGTACCAGATGGAGCTCGGGATGAAGAACATCGAGTTGTACCTTGAAGCGGTCGGTGACCGCATCGATGTGGTCACGATGAGCGGTACGGATTTCGGCTCACAGAACGGACCGTTCATATCTCCTGCCGTCTATAGAGAGGTTTGGAAGCCGCTCCACAAAAGGATGAACGACTGGGTGCACGAACACACCACCTGGAAGACCTTCTACCATACCTGCGGATCAATCGTACTGTTTCTAGACGATTTTTATGAGGCCGGGGTGGACATACTTAATCCGGTTCAGGTGTCCGCCGGAGGAATGGAACCGGAAATACTGAAGAAGAACTACGGGGACAGGTTTGTCTTCTGGGGCGGAGCGGTAAACTCTCAGGGAACGCTCGCATTCGGAAGCCCTGAGGAGGTGAGGGAACAAACGCGGCGGAATGTCGGGATCTTCAGCAAAGGAGGGGGATATATCTTTAATAACGTTCATAACATCCAGTCCACGGTGCCGGTTGAGAATGTGACGGCGATGTTCGAGGCCGTTATCTCCTGAACATCCACTCGGCTTTAGAATATTTCTCCTCTGCGAGCTGTGCCGTACGTGCTCTCTCCTCATCGGTGAGATCGCCCTCGACGAGCGGCAGGTGACGGGAGAAACCCTCGCGGAGAGCAGCTAAAAGCTCATCGTCCGCGACCTGTTTCCCCGCTATACGGCTTAGATACGATGCGCTCTTGGGCGAATCAGTGTCATACCGCAGGTACTTTGCAATGTCCGTGTATCGTCCCGAGTAGGGGATTGCGCCGTGCTGGAGCACCACCCCCTCTTTTATTGTCTGGGCGCTTCCGATGAGCTTCTGTTGTCCGGCAGACTCCACTTCGAACTGCGAAGGCGCCGCGAAACAGTCCGCCGACTTCAGGTTGCCGCGGGATTTCTCGGCGATGTTTGACCTTATTCCCAGAAGCGACAGGGAGTCTACGAGACAGCCCGCGATGAATGTGAATATCTGTTTCTTTTGAAAGGGCGTGAAATCCTCTTCAGAGAAAAGTATGCTGTAGGTAAGCTCCTCCCAGTGAAGTACGGCCCGTCCTCCGGTCAGCCTTCGAACGACACCTATACCGTCTTTTCTGCACCGGTCTAAATCTATGTCCTCTGCCTTCTGGAAGTATCCTATTGTTATCGTGGGAGGATTCCACTTGTATAACCGCAGAAGGGGGAGCGAGGTTTTTTCCTGTAAACCTGTCATGACGGCCTCGTCCATTGCCATATTAGTGAAACTGTCGTTCTCCCCGGTGTAAACGAATCGAAATTCTCTTTTTCCAGTGAGGGGCATTGTGCATTCCTTTCCCTGTCGCCGGCATTGCGCCCTGTCTTATTGCTCTATTATCAGAAGATATACATAAAGGACGTTTTTTCCCATTTAAAAGAGAAGATTCCATGACGGTGAGAGCTGCGTGCGTTAGGAGGAGCGGTTATTCAATTACAAGAAACGGGGTGTCTTCGCCACCCTCGGGTGGTGCGCCCTCCGAGGGTGGCGTGTACGTTTCCGTGGAGAGGTCGGTTCCCACGGGCTGGTCCGGCTGCCCCTCCCAATCGATATCGGGAGAGAGGCCGTAGTCCTCTGTAACTGGAGGGATCGATTCGTCCGGGAGGGGCTCATAGTAGTCGACATCGCCGAATATGGCACCCTCTTCTCCGAAATCCGAGTTTTTAAACGAAGGGCTTTCCGGCTCGTTGACGACGCTGTGTCCACTATCGCCTTCTGAATCGCGCTTACGTTTTTTGAAGATATCGACATTGAACTTTTCGTCCTTCGTCCGCTTCCCGCATTCGTAACAGTAATCTTTTGGGATCGTGCCTTCCAAAAAGTACTCGACGATAGTGTTCCTGCAGTCCTTTGTCGGAAGGAGTCCGGAGTCTTTACATATTTTTATCGCATAAACTCCCTTGGGACGGGAATACCAGGTAGCGGGCTTGTCCCGGAGCGCGTCTCTCATGAACTTTGCCCATATCGGTGCGGCGACGACTCCTCCGGCCTGCCCTCTCCCGAGTGAGATGGAGTTCCTGTCCAATCCGATCCATACGGAAGTGACGAGGTCGGGTGTGAACCCCGTGAACCATGCATCCTTCCAGTTCTGCGTCGTGCCCGTTTTGCCGGCAGCCGGCCGGTCGAATTCGTTCGCTGTTGCCGCCCTGTACCCAGTTCCTCCCGGTCGAAGCACGTCTCTCAGCATGTCGACCATAATGAAGTTGGTCTGCTCGGAGATAACCTGCCGTCTGCCTTTTTTAACCTCTTCTTTCCTGAGTTGCGCTTCGAAGTTATCAATGAGGTTTCCATCACGGTCGAGAACATAGAGTATAGAGATCGGTGTTACCTCTTTGCCGTGGTTTGCAAATGTCGCAAAGCCTTTTGCCTGTTCATACGGGGAGAGCTCCACAACTCCGAGCGCGATCGAATACACCTTTGGGATTCGGCGTTTGATCTCTTCGGCCCCTTCTATGCCCAGAAGGTTGGCCGAGTACTTTACTACAGTATCGACACCGAGACGGTCGACTATCTTCGCCGTTACTACATTCACCGATCTTCGGAGAGCCTCCCTCAGCCTCATCTTCCCGAGGTATGTCCCGCTGTAGTTATCAGGTATCCACTCCGTATCACCGTCGAAGAACACGACAGGGCTGTCGATTATAATGGAGGCCGGAGTGAATATCTTTGTATCAATAGCTGTCGTATAGATATACGGCTTGAAACCTGAGCCTGTTTGCCGGTGTATCTGGGTCGCACGGTTTATCTGGTTGTCCTCGCTGAAATTGCTTCCACCGACCATAGCTGTGATGTATCCGGTTTTAGGTTCTATGGCGATGATTGCACCTTCGACCTTCTGAAACTCTCCCGCCCTGAGGTCTGTGGTGTATGACGTCCCGATAACCCGATTTATCGGTTCACTGTTGAGCAGGTAAGAGAGCATGGCAAGCGGGGCAATAAAGTTGTCGTTGAGGTGGTGTAGAATCCTCTCCTCGTTTTTGTGCTCCCCAATAGTAATCTCGTTCAGGTCGAATATCAATGAGAGCATATCGAGGGAATCCAGTATTCGCCTGTCGAGTGTTTGTTTTACTCTGTCCATCGTGATTTTATAGACCTTGTTCTGTCTTTCGAGTCCTTCCTGAAGGTACTGATCAGCGAGTGTCTGCTGTGTGAGGTCCAGTGAAGTATACACCTTCAGTCCATCGGTGTAGATCCTTTCAGACTCGTAGAGAGTCTCGAGCTGCTGCCGAACATATTCGACGAAATGGGGAGCCCTGTTCTCGGCGAGCTTGTGGACGGATTGCGACGGAGAGCGCATCTGGAGCCGAAAATTTATCCAGAAGTCCTGAAAGGAATCGGATGCGTCGTTCTGACTCGCCATCCCCAGATCTACCATGCTCTCCAGAACGAGCTCCTGACGCTTACGGGCGAGATGTGGATTTTTTAGCGGAGAGAGACGGTTCGGTGACTGCGGGAGACCGGCTAGAAGCGCACACTCCGCGAGGGTGAGGTCCTGTATGGACTTGTTGAAATAGAATTGACTGGCGGACTCGACACCGTATGCTCCGTGACCGAAATATATCTGATTGCAGTATAGAGTGAGGATCTCGTTCTTTGAATAGTTCTTCTCAATCTTGAGGGCCAGCCAGCTTTCCTTGAGTTTTCTTGCCCAGGTTTTTTCCCTCCCCGTAAAGAGTGTGCGTGCCAGCTGCATTGTTATGGTGCTCGCGCCCTGTGTTTTGCTCCCAGTCTTGATGTTTGCAATGAGGGCCCCGAGCACCCGTTTCAGGTGTATTCCCTTGTGCGTGTAGAAGTTTATGTCCTCTATGGCGAGAACGGCGTTTATGAGGTCCTTTGGTATCTGCTCGAAGGTTACCGGCTCGCGCTTTACGGTAAAAAGCTCACTGATGAGAACTCCATTCCTGTCGTATATCTTCGATGGAATTTCCGGTTTGAAGTTCTCGAGCTTCGCTATTTCGTAGACACCCATGAAGGAAGAGACAAAGATTCCCATACCGGTACCCAGCACAATAGTGAGCAACAGGAGTATGGAAATGAGTAGTTTTTCTATCTTCCTCAGTTTTTTCATGACTTGTTGATTACCCGGTGTGCCTTTTTGCGTAGATCAACTCCAACGTTAATAAATCAAAAAATGAAAGTCAAGCTCTATTAAATCAGGAGCCGGCAGACTGGCGTGTATGCCACCTTCGTGGGATGATGGTAGCGGATTGCATAAGGTTTTAAAGGTGCCTGCGAGAGCCTGGCATATACGATAGGTATATACGATAGGTATAAAGGAGCGGCAGTAACAGATCTGATGTATGGTTCTTCTCCGATTCAGTGAAAATCTCTTACTAACTGTTATTTCGACTATGAAGACAAGTATGGAACAACCGCTGACACAGTAAGATTAGTGCGGTTTTCTCACAAATTGCATAGCAAGGGGATTAAATGATGACCCTCGCAGCTGTAACAAATAAAGTGTACGGTGAGAAAAGCGCCAAAAGCCCCGTTCCTTCCGAAGGAATGGGGATTGAACCCCCCATTCCTGTGTGAGAAATGGGGGTTAGTATATCCATAATTTATTGCATCGATTTGTGAGATGAACCTGATGTATTACTGCGAGGCGGATCGGATTTCAAGGTGCTGTGTAATTCACTATAGCAAATGCTCTTGTAGCTGGCAGGATATAAAAAAAGACTAGCGCGCGTTAGTCCTGTGTGGTGAAAAATTAATCTTGAAAGAAAGTGTTTATCTAATAAAACCGCTTACTGGCTGGATATAAAAAAAGACTAGCGCGAACGCTAGTCTTATCGGATGCAATACTGTTATGGGAGGGGAACTAGTTTATTGCACCGACATCAATATTTTCGGTTATTGTCTTGCTATACTTAATACTATTTATGATCGAATCCTCTTGTTCTTGTCAACTTTAAAAAAATAGCTAATTTTATTATTACCACGTTCCCGATAATAGGAAAAGGAGCTCCATTCTTTTTTACGTGAAGGTGAAAGAAGGAGTAACTCAACAAGCTACTCCTTATCAATAATTCTTTATTGATCGGATCTAAGAAGGATAGTGAAAGAAAACAGCATTAAGAAAACTAAAAAAATCCTTGTGGTTGATGATCTTCTCTATGTGGCAAAAACTATTGCAAAGATATTACAGAATGAGGGATATAAGGTAATTACTGCACTGTCCGGTAAAGACACATTGGAGAAATTCCAAAAATACAATCCTGATCTTATAACAATCGACCAACAATTACCGGATATGTCCGGCTTTGAACTTGTTTTAAAATTACGTAAATTGAAAAAAGGTCAAAATGCTAAGATAATATTTATCTCGGGTGTCCATGACAAAGATGTTATTGAATCAATTTTGCAGCTCGGTATTAATAACTACCTCCTGAAACCTGTTAGTAATAGTAAGCTCTTAGAAACTGTACAGCGAGTGCTCGAATAATACATAGTTCAACCCTCCCCATAACTCCTCCACAAAAACAATACAACACATTACTATTTATGATCGAATCCTCTTGTTCTTGTCAACTTTAAAAAAATAGCTAATTTTATTATTACCACGTTCCCGATAATAGGAAAAGGAGCTCCATTCTTTTTTACGTGAAGGTGAAAGGTGTGATTAGAACTGCAGCAGCCGTCGTGCTTTTCATCCCCTAATTAAAGTATATCATCGATTGACTTCAATTTTTTTAAGACATCTTTTTCATTAATCTTTTTACTCCTTCATAAACTCTCTAAGCTTATTCGTCATTTTCCATTTGTTCTTCTTCTATTACTTCTAAGTGATTAACTAATTCTTCTATTTCTATTCTTTTCTCATTAAATTTTTTTGGTATATAGTTAAGGCTATTTATTACTTGCTCTTTATCGTTACTTCTAATATTTTTACTATTTTTAAGTCCAATAATTAATAAATCAACCATTGTTATTACCATATCTTTCCTAGTAGTTTTTGCATAGTCCTCAATACCACGTGCTGACCATGTAATCAAATTAATCCATACTTTTGTATTCCAAGCTATCAATGCAAAAAGTCTGTCCTTTTCTGCTTTTAGCATTTGTATTTCTTTATTTACACTTATTTTTAAATCTCCTTTCAATTCTTGCATATTTTCTCTTATTTCTTTCATTTCATTTTTTAAATCCTTAATAGTTTTTTTCATTTGTTGCTTTACTCGCTGTACTCCAATAAAATTGATTCCAATGAGGATAGCTGCTATCCCTACTAGAGCAACTATACCAATTGCAGTTATATTGTATTGTGCTTGTACTACTAGTTTAATTACTTCCCATGAAGGCTCTTCTGCTTCCATTATTTTTGGATTTAAAAATAAATATCTAAACAATTTGTTCCTCCATCATAAATTTCCTTTATTTTAACTCCTTTCGAGTTATCATTTTTTCAAGTAAGCAAATTTTTTTAACCCCCCTACAGAACAGAAATTGAAAGTTAGTATTGTATCGGCAAACCGGGTTTCAAGGATTGAATGTAAGCAATATCTGAAATTGCTTGAGCTTGCCAGTTATCAGGAATGATCCCAAGTGTAGTGTTTGCAAACTGAACTGGATCAAGGGCTATCTGTAAATCATCTATTAAGGTCATTTGATAATTGTTTTACACCCTGCCTTTGGACCTATTCCAATATTCCTGTATTCTTTATTTTCTTTTTAAAAAATCCTATTCTTCGGTATATATAATCATTCCCAACATTATGTTTGATATACAGTCGGGAAATCTTATTTTTAAGGTCTTCAGTTAGTTTTTTTGCATGTTGATCAGCTGGAGATATATGACCAGTAGATATGGGTTTCTTTTCTTTTGGTAAAATTTCTGGGTGGGCAGAATAAATCTCACGTCTTTCATTATTTTGTTTGTATATAAAACCCAGCTCATATAAAATAACGCTTTTCATAGACTTATTTTTTATTATGAAATTGATAAAGGTTATGATTTTCTCTGGGAAAATATCACATACTTTTATATCACATTCCACAATTTTCAATTTTCTACTAAATCGTTTATACAGAAAACACAATCCGTTTATAAGAACTATTAAAAATGCACCCATTGAACTGATAAGAATAAGATTATCTTTGAGATATTTGAGGGCTTGATCTGGCATTGTCTAGCTCTCCTAAATATATTTTATGTTGTATTGTTAGCAAACTAAACTGGATCTAGTCCTATCTGTAAATCAATTAATAGGTTCATGATTTATATTTGGTATTAGAATTACCTAATCAAACTTATTTAAACGCTTTGTCGAGGTAATATTTGAATTCTTGTATTACCTCATTTGATATTATACGGTGTCCATTTTTCTCCACCATTAATACTTTTAAAAACTTTACCGCCAAGAGTAACATACACAATGAGCCCATCTGCACTACAAGCAATTCCAGTTGGTGTTACTACTGAAATTGGTTTAACTGTTATTGCATCGGGCCAAACATTGGTTTGTGGAAAAACATAAATCGCTACACTAATCGCCATTATTACAGCACTGATGATAATAGCAATTAACCTTTTCATGATTTTCTCCTTTTTTTCAGCCTCTTTAAATATCTGTTTTTTATCGTTAATGACCTGGGTCGCTTCATTTAGGTTGCCAACCCAATGATTGTAATATTAATTCAAATCTCATCATTTTCCTGTGTTCTTTGGGAAGCAACTTTTTATGTAGTGTTTTTTCTAATTGTCCTAACAGATACTCCATTCTACTTTCTGGAGTTTCCGGTAGTGCATCTAGAATCCACATCTCAATTGGTGGTTTTCGAGTTATTGTTATTTGTCTAATCATTATGATTTCATTCAGATATTTAACTTCTTTTTTGCTAAGAATATATGTCTCTGGTAATAGAGCTTCGAGTGTAATATAAATTTGATCCAATGCTGTTGAAGAACACATATCCTCCAAATCTGTTGAAGGAACAGACCATGTGCGATGCTTCAAAAGATCAATACATATATTCAATTTGCGGACTTCTGAATATACTTGATATCTAGTAATTTGAGCTGTTTTTTGTTTTAAATTCCACTCTCTAAGAATAGGCAAAATAGCTACTACAGCGAGAATAAATGTTGCTACGGCAGTAGAAACATACCAAAGATGTTTCTTATCCTTCGACTTTTTTCCATTCATGTTTTTTCCTACTAGCCTTTATAATTCACAATTTATTAATTATCATTATACTGCTCTAATGCTTTCAGAACTGCGTTTTGTGCTTCCGGATATGGCGCAATTGCATTTATTATCACAGTTCTCAGATTAATCCATTCAGGTGACAAATTAATTGTAAATCCTGTCTGTATATCACCACTCAGCTTTGCTAATAACTCAATGATTGCTCTTACTTCTTTAATGGCCTGTAATGCAATAGTGTGAGAGCCTTGTTTCTCGACCGTATCAAGTATTTCTATTGCTCTATCCTTTAAAGTCTGAGCCTGTTCTATTAAGTTATTTGCTTCTGTAATCTCCTTCACATTCTCAGCTTTAATCAATTTGTCTGGTAGATGATTCTCCTTGTGTCTAAATAAAGCTCCTGTACTCACATTGTACTGTTTTGCTATATTTCGTAAGGGTACTTTTTCCAATAATTCTTTATCTATATTCTCTCTTTTATTATGTGTACAAATGGTGCAATTTCGCAAGTTAAGTTTCCTTACATAAAGGACAATTTTTGTTTCTACATCTACTCTTTTTTGTTTTCTATCGCCTCCTCTCATTACAAATTAGTTTCTCTCTTTCAATCACCTCCTTTCTTCACAACCTTTTTTCAAAAACCATTTGTTTCGTTTGTTTTTTCTTCGTCTGCAAATTCATTTAAAATCGCTTCCTCTTCATCCTCCTCCACATCAGTTTCAACTACAGTCTCCTTATGAGCTGACTTCTTTACTCTTTTTCTTGGAGTTCTCGTTTTTTTTTCTTTTGCTTTCTTTCCCTTTTTTTCAACTTTTTCTTTCTTTTCAACTTTTGCTGTCCCTGTTCGTTTTCTTTTAAAAGGTGTAGTATCAATTTCAAGTTTTCTCATTACTTCAAAGCAAGTTTCACGAGGAAACAACCCCCCCATTTTTTTAATCTTCGCAGTTATTTTTTCAATTAAAGCTTCGTTGATATTCTTACTTTTTAAAAGCATCTGTTCTGCTTCCCACCTAAAACCACTTCGTTTTCTTTCTTTTACTTCCTTTTCCTTTTTAGCCATCGTTTATACCTCTTTTATGGACCTAATAACTATTTATGATCGAATCCTCTTGTTCTTGCATAATCCGGAGCAAAACTGCCACCCATTCCGTTTCAAAGTTGCCACCTATTCCGGGCCAAAGTTGCCACCATTCCGGCTGAAAGCTGCCACTTTTTAAATATTTCCCGGAATCTCTCATACAT
>Ga0307380_10012488_pt1 | contig 10572 bp, 10 predicted proteins | sample UN3MG_FD_202239 | JGI IMG/M metagenome (GOLD analysis project Ga0307380, IMG submission 202239) | Soil microbial communities from Risofladan, Vaasa, Finland - UN-3 | ecosystem: Environmental > Terrestrial > Soil > Coastal area > Acid sulfate soil | place: Finland: Risofladan, Vaasa | collected... | reverse complement strand
CCGATTCGGCGGCGGGTCGTATCTGCACGCTTACCGATGTAAAGGACCGCCTGGGTTTAAGCGGTACGGACCATGACCAGGCCATTGAGAGAATAATCTCCGGCCTTGATTCAATCTTTGAAAGTTACGCCCATCGCATCCTGCTCGTCAACGCCGCCGAGACAACCGAGTATTATACGGGTCTCGGTGTACGCCTGCAGTTGAAGCGATATCCTGTGGTTTCCATTACTTCGGTCAAGCAGGCATACGATTACGACTTTGATTCCGCTGATGCGCTCGGCGCCGATACCGACTATCGTTTGATTACTGCTAACGGTATTCTTTACCGAATCAATGCCTTCTGGCCTGAGGTAGAGCAGGGCATCCAAATCATCTATCGCGGCGGCTACTGCTCCGCAGGCCAGGCCCCGGGCGAAGGTGAATTTGCGATGCCTGCCGACCTGCGGGAGGCGGCAATCGAGCAGGCCTGCTTCTTGTTCAAACGAAGGGACGACATCGGCCTGTCGGGCGTCTCCGCCGAAGGCGGCTCTATCAGTAAATTCAGTCCGATGGACTTATTGCCTATGGTAAAGAAAATCCTCGATTCTTACAGGAGGCCGCAGCTGTGATAGTGACACTTGAAATGGGGCCGGACTTCGAGTCGACCGTCGCCAAGCTCGGCTCAATGGGACAGGCCGTTGGCCAAGCATGCTCTGATGGTCTTGAAAAGGGCGCCTCTCTTGCCGCCGGCAAGGTCGCTTCGGACTATCTTACAGGCCAGTCTCTCAAGCGCCGCAGCGGCCAGCTTGCCAGGAGTGTCCAGGGCTGGCTGGCGGCCCCTCTCGACGGCGTTGTCGGCGTCAGGCCCAATTCTACAGTCGATAAATACAAATGGCTGTTGGGTGATGAGGAAAAGACGATTACGCCAAAACAGGCAAAGTTTCTTACGATCCCTGTCGGCGAAGGTCTGACATCATCCGGAGTCCCCAGGTACTCGTCGCCCCGCCAGGTCCCGGAAGGTTTCTTTGTAAAGACCGGCGGGCGATTGTTATTCGGTTACAAGCGGGGAAAGCGCGGCAAGTTCAGGGCGCTCTTTACGCTCGTCAAGAGCGTATTCGTTCAGGGCTCGGGCGCCCTGTATGATGGCGTAATGGACAGTGTCGATGACATCGGCGAAGCGATGGAGACTGAAATCGCTAAAATAACGGAGTCTTGATATGGCAAATGACGGCGGTCTAATGGCGGCCCTTGAGCAGTGGCTCGCCGATACGCTCGCGGCCCTAAAATACGAAGGCGAAAACGTCTTCAAGACTACGGAAGTCTGGAAGCATCAGATTGGTCCGACCAAGTCGGGTATGGAGGCGTTCGCCAGGTACGAGCCGTTCGCCTTTGTAAGCTATAACGCTACCGACGCCGCCCGCGAAGGCGATTACGACCTGCGTCAGGTGCTTGAGTTCGCCGTCCTTATCGGCGTCGAATCCAGGGAAGATGGCGTCGCACGATTCGGCGATGCCGGTCATCTCGGCACGAGTAAAATCCGGGACCTGGTAATCGCCGCCCTCGACAGGGTGCATCCCGGCGGCACATTTAACTGCGATGATTTTTACTATACGGGCGACATCGAGGTCGTGGATGCCCCGAAGCGGCATGCAATTCAAATGAATTTTGAAACCAGTCAGTTGACAATAAGTTAGGAGACCTATTATGGCGACAGTAAACAATCGTGTGGCCCTGCCTCAGGCAATCGTTATCAACGGTATCGATACCGGCGGGGCGATGACGGCCAGGATTCAGGCCGGCTACGATACTATCCACCGCTCGGCGCCCGACGGCCTTGAGGTGCCTCTCAAGGACAGGGAGGTCGAATTTGTGCGCGGAACCATCACAACGCAGGACTGGTCCCAGGCCGTGGCCCTCCTTACGGGAACGGTGGGGACCTATGTTTTCTACGAGCGCAAAAGCGGCGTGGCGGCGGCCACCGGCTACGTCCAGCATACCATCACAAACCCTGTGATCCACCGAATGAATATCAGCTTGTCACAGGGCGGTTACGGCACTATCACGTTTGATTTCGAATGTATGGCGGCCGACGATACCAAGGCGATTGCCGATATGTGGGGCCTGGTTGATTCTCAGGCGGCCCCGACCTATATCGTGGCGGCTCGCGGCGGTTTCCGCATAGAAAGCGCAAAGCATGGCACCGAAACACCAACGCCTGTATGGCAGACTATCTATCACGTGACCCGTTTCGATTTCACCCTGACCCTGCCTCTCGTCAAGGCCTGCAACGATGTCGACGTCGGCTACACCTGCGTAGACGCAAGGCTCGATGGGCTTACCGCAACCGGCTCGATCACCTTCCAGGATGCCGCAATAACCGGCGCCGTCCTTGTCGCCCAGGCCTTAATTGCCGCCGCCAGGAACTCGCTCGTAATTGTGGTCCGCCAGGGCCAGGCCGGCGCCGACAAGACGATTACTATTTTGGGTGTCGATTTCAACAGCATTGAAAACGCCTCTGACGTCAATGCTGATTTCACCGAATATACCGCCGAGTTTGAGGTCAGCAACGATACTACCACCCAGCTGACTCTTGCCGGTGACAATAAAATAATCGCAATCGCCTGATAAAGAATAGGCCGGAGAACAGAAGACGGATAATCTGACATCTGATATCTGACATCTGACATCTGATATCTGACTTCTGACATCTGACATCTGTCTTCTGACTTCTGACCTCTGATTTTAATTATGGCCAAGGACATTAACATCCACATAAAGACCCGGGGCGCCGCCCAGACTAAGCAGCAGCTCGAGGAGGTGGGCAAGAAATCCAGGCAGGTTGGGGATAAAACCGCTGAAGGTCACAAGGAGGGCGCCGCCGCTGTAGAAAAAACCACCCGGAAGATGACCGGTATGGGCCGAATCCTCGGCAACCTCAAAAGCCAGGTCTTTGGTTTTTTTGGTGCTTGGCTCGGCATTCAGAGTGTTGAGAGGGTTGTTAATTGGCTCATAGAAAAACTTGAAAAAATCCAACGGCTCCAAAAGGAAATATATGAGAAATCCGTTAGCCTTACTGAAATTGGCCAAACCCTCGAAACTCAGACTGGTACAGTAGGTAAGCAGCAATGGTGGGCACAGCAGGCCCTCCAGCTCCAGGCGGCGGGCGGCCTGGCATCCCCTGAAGTTGCCGAGCAGATGATGATGTCTATGGACATCGCTTTTCAAAAACAAGGTGGCATCAGAAACCGCCAGATTCAGGAACTGGCTAAGCAACTTGCCCCCTTCGTCGGTGCTGCAGGTTATGGCCCGGAAGAGGTATCTAAATTATTTAAGTTTGCCGGCACTGCCGGCATTGCTCCGACGGAAGAGGCCTACAAAGAATATTTTGCCAAGCTGCTTTCTGCTTACAGGGCCAGTGAATCTACCGAGCCTGGTCTGTTTTTAACTGGCCTTCAAAAAGGTGGTACGGCCTATATGGCAATGGGTGGTACCTTAGAAGAGACCTTAAGTGCTTATTCGGCAGCGATTGCTGTCACGGCCAGTGAAGCCTTGGCTGCAACTCTTGTCGAGCAAATCGCAAGGCTGTCCGCCGGTGCCTACGAAAAACCCCGCAAAGCCATCGAGCAAAAACTCGGCGTAACATGGGAAAAGCTTTCGATGGACAAGCGCATGCAGGCCCTCTTGCGTTACGTAGAATCTGTCCCTGAAGCCAGCAGAGGTGAGGTCCTCGCCGAGCAGGGCTTCCCTGTCGAGTTATCAACCCAGATTGGCAAGATGGTCTCCCCAAAAGCCAAAAAGACTATGGAGTCTACTCGTGAAAAGGTCGCGAACGCTACAATAGAATCCATTGAACTGACAATGAAGAGTTATATGGATTCTATCCTTGCCGAGCATCGAAAAGCAGAAGCCCAAAGAGCTGAGAAAGTACTTGAAGCGGGTCCTGCTTTTATGACCTGGCAGGAACGCCTTAAGGATGCCCGGCAGGAATTCGATATCACTAGTGCTCAGGGACAAGATCGCTGGCTTCGTGATTCAATCGAGCCACAAGTATTGGCGATTGAATCTCTAATAAAAGACCTTGATAAAATTTATAAAACAACCTCTGAAGAACAGCGACCGAAAGTCAAACAAATAAGAGATGGTCTCGAAAGCCTTCTCTCTTTAGCTAAGGTCATGTCTTTCCACCCTATAGCTTACAAGCTTGGTCTTGATAAAAGACTTCTATATAAAATTGGGCAAAAAGGTGCTGAAGCTGTTGAAATTCTTCGACAAGCCGAACGAACACCAACTCCCGTCGAGCCGCCAGTAAAAAAGACCGAAGCTGAGGCAAAACCCGAAACCAAGGAAACCCCTCCCGTCCAGCCGGTGGCTAAAGAAACTCAGGTCGAAGTCCCCGTCCGTGCCGTAGCCAAGGAGGTCCCTGCTGGGCCTATCGAACTGGATGTTCCTGTTGAGGTTCAGCCACAAGAAGGTGAGGTCCCTGTCCGGGCCGTAGCCAAAGTGGTCCCTTCCGAGCCGGTCACTATTGACGTAGAAGCCGGGGCTGAAGCCAAACAGGTCGAAGTCCCCGTCCGGGCTGTAGCTAAGGTGACTCCTGCTGGGCCGGTGACTGTTGACGTTGATGCTGAGGCGGAAGGCAAGCGAGTTGACGTTCCCATCCGGGCTGTAGCTAAGGTGACTCCTGCCGGGCCGGTGACTGTTGATGTTGATGCTGAGGCAGAGGGTAAGCGAGTTGACGTTCCCATCCAGGCTGTAGCTAAGGTGACTCCTGCCGAGCCGGTGACTGTTGATGTTGATGTTGAGGCAGAGGGTAAGCGAGTTGACGTTCCCATCCGGGCTGTAGCCAAGGAGATTCCCGCCGGGCCGGTCCAGCTCGATGTAGAAGCCGAAGCTGAGACTAAGCAGGTCGAAGTGCCGGTCCAGGGCGTGGCAAAAGAGATCGCAGCCGGGCCGGTCACTGTTGACGTCGAAGCCGAGGCTGAAGCCAAGCAGGTAGAAGTCCCCATCGAGGCCGTAGCTAAAGAGGTTCCTGCCGAGCCGGTGACTGTTGACGTTGAAGCTGAGGCTGAAGCCAAGCAGGTCGAAGTCCCCGTCCAGGCAGTAGCTAAAGAGGTTCCTGCCGAGCCGGTGACTGTTGACGTTGATGCCGAGGCTGAAGCCAAGCAGGTAGATGTTCCGGTCCGGGCAGTAGCTAAAGAAATTACTCCTGGTGTGACATTCTATCCGGGGGCTGCTGTTGACGTTGAAGCCGAAGCCAGGCAGGTCGAAGTTCCGGTCCAGACCGTAGCTAAAGAGATTGCTGCTGGGCCGGTCACAGTTGACGTCCCTGTTGAAGTGGCGGCGAAACCGCCAATGGTCAGTGTTCCTGCTCAGGCAGAAGAACAAACAACAGTCGCTGCTGTAACAAATATTTTCCATTACCACTATGACCACAGTTTAAGATATTACCCTCGCGTAGGCAGTGATGAATCAGGCCCCAGGGTCGAACCTGGCGTTGTAGTGTGAGGTAAAAATTGGCAATTAACTTAACCACTATCTTTGGCAGTGAAATAAATGTATATATCCAGCCCCGCCAGTCTGAGCGTCAATATGCCGGTTTCCCCGGCTCTCACGGTGTCGTCACAATGCACCTGGGTACTCGCGGCCGTCAGCTCGTAATTTCCGGCACGCTCCGGGCCACGGGAGCTAATTACAGTGTAGCCAGGGCCGCTCTTCAGGCGGCCATTGACAGCATCGAGTCTTACCTATGGGCGTACGCTGCCGACTACAGCTTTGCCGGTACGGTTTTCGCGACGACGGTATTTGATAAATTCCAGCTTGTCCCCGACAGCAAAGGCAAGGTCTTTCGCCTGACCAGAGAGGGTTGGGTAACCTGTAATTTTACCATGTACGGGAGGTCTCTCGTCTGATGGTGGAAGACGCAAAATCAATAGACCGGACCGCTCAGTTTCTTATAGTCGAAGCCAAACGGGCCCACGGCATGCCGCCCGAGTTCGATCCCGACTGGAAGCCTCTCTGGAGTGCCAAGGTCGAGCGGATAGAAATCAATCGGGACAGCCGGTCATCTACGGCCACGATCTGGTTTCCGAATCTTCGATGGCATCAGACTTATAAGCTCTTGTGGGGCGATATGGTCCGCATCCGGACTGATGAGCAGGTAAGCTCAAAGAGGACCGTCCTTTTCGCCGGATTCATAACCGCTTATTTATCGGATTTCTCCGGCGGCTCAGAACAGCCCAATACCGCTTACGAACGAAATGCCATTGTCGCCTCCGACTACCGCTGGCTGCTGTCGACGACCTCGCCGATATTCGGCCAGATAGCCAGAGGCCCTGATGATTACAGCGATTACGGCACGGCGTCTCAGACCGCTATTGATAATAAATATACGTTTCTGTCCGGTCGCAGGGCCATCTTTAATGCCAACGGCAAACCCAACGGCGAGGCAGTCCTTCTTAAGGTCCTCAATTCGGCCGGCAGTCAGGTCTGCGAAATGCCCATATTTGCAAATCCGGATCAGGCTGCCGCCTGGACGGCCAGGGACATGGTTCGTTACGTACTGAGCCCGCTTCTCAATAAGGCCTATAGTTATTTGACTATAGAGGACCCGGCCGCTCTCACCGGCCTTGACCATAGTGACTGGGACAAGGTCCTGAACCACGTTGTCGTTGACGGCCTCAATATTATACAGGCCGTCCAGACGATCTGCAGGCAGCTCGGCTGGAGCTTCAGGGAAGATTATAAAAATGACGGCACGGTCGAATTTGTCTTTTATAAAATTGGTGCAGCGGACAGCTATTCCCGCGACGGCGACAACCCTACAATCCTGCACTGGCTGTATGCCCCCGCTGCCGGTGAGAACGTCAGTGACCCTGTCGGTAAGGGCAAAAAGCTTTTGTGGTCGATGTCGCTCGCCGAAGATATCGGCCCCGTCATCAACAGGCCCTGGGGTCTGGGCGCCCCGCATCGTTTCGAGTTCACCGCCGAATTGGTCCCCGGCTGGCTCGATGACGACCTCGAGCCGGACACCTCTAATAATAATGCAGCTTTGTTTTTTACCGATGCCAAGCTTCAAGAGCTAACCGACAAGAACGATAAGACCTTCTATAAATACTATTATCCTCGCGGAGCCGAGTTCCGCCGCGATGTCGGCCGCAAGTGGGTCCTGAACGAATCCGGTGCTTACACTGATGGTGCCACTTATGATCGCGGAATGCCTTTTGATTTTTCCGCTAAAAACGAATCTGGTATTAGATATGTCCCGGAAGACTATATTTTAGACTCATCTCGCAGGCGTCTTTTCGCCCCGTTTAACAGGCAGTTATTGCCCGCTCTAACGGTCGATAAAGACGATATTAGTTCGGTTGGAATAAAGGTCGAGTTCAGCTTCGATGGCGGCGGCTCCTGGCAGCTCATACCCGCCTCAATTGCCTCGTTGACCGATGAATGCGGAATCTACATAGCCGAGGCAAACCTTGCCGAGCTGGTCGATGAATCGGAGGCCGTAATCTCCGGCGGAGACCTTAACGGCGTTCAGCTCAACTACTTTACTTCCCTCTGTAACGATAAGCTGCGCGGCCGCAGCTTCAAGGATGGAGACTGGAAGACAAGGATCAGGGTGACCGCAAGCGTCCAGATGGATCAGAGATTGCGTTCCCATGCCGAGCCGACTTCGGTCTACGGCTCTCCCTTTCATCATTCGCAGATCTATGATTTCTCCGAAAAGTACGGCCTCCAAAAGCGTACCGAATCCAGCATCTATAACGGCGGCGATCTGCCCGCCCGCGAAATTGACTCGACAGATTACTTTGACAAGCATCTGGAGGCCATCCGGGATTCCACCGAAAATATGTCGGTCAGCGGCCAGTTCACCCTTGAACGTTTATGGCTGGGTGATGGTTCGGGTGAGCCTGATTTTGCACTCGGCGATTGTATCGAAGAGATTACCGGCAGGGAATACGACCTTTCTATGCCTCTCGGCGATCGCACGGTATACCCTGAAATCATTCAGATAATTTATATGCCTGAGCAGCAAAAGATGAAGTTGATTACCCGCGACCTGCGGTTTGCAGAGGTCCCTTTATGAGCGCCCTGGTTACAATCGAATACATTGTTCCTGCAGGATATGAGCAGGGCGATTACGCTAAGCTGCACGGCAACGGGGGCGTTGGTCCTGTCGACTGGAACAATTCCGTCTCGGACGTGGTCTTTGACCTTTTCCCGAACGGTGCGGGCATATTCGGATTTGGTCATGCTCCTTTTGGTCATCATCGGTTCGGTCATGCCCACAGTATGCGAACTTCCGGTTTCGGTCGTTTACCGTTCGGCCATCATCCTTTCGGTCACGGCACGGGAGTTGTTACGGCAACGTATGAAGTCGAGGATTGCGGCGATTACAAGTTCGGCCTTGCCTGTTACGATGAGATCGGCAACGCCCACGTTGGCACTCCGGAAGAGGCCGCCCTTGAAATCCACCTCGCTTCATCGGTCCCGACCGGCCTGAAGAAATACAGTTACGATAAGGACACCGACGTTTTGATTCTGGATGTGGCAACATGAACACACGTAATATGAAATCAAAAGTAGTCTTTATTGCAGACGAAATCGAAGAAGACCGGGCTTTGAATGAATCCTTTGTCGAAGCCAAGTTCTGCCGCCCACACAGATTGGCGTTTGATAAGCTGAATTATACCTTTTTCTCTTTGCAGAGAGGCATGCCGCACTCCAGAGTAGTGCAGGAAATCAGGTCGGTCATCAGGGATGCCGCTGCTGTATTTTTTGATTATGGTGGGTTCAGCCTCCCCTCGTCTGATAACCACGGGCTGATAGATTTTTATACTCGCGAGTTTATTAAGATTATACAGGACCATCCCTCAATAGAATGGTGGTGTACTTCTGCCCTTCCCAACGTGTGTTTCAGCGACGAAGAGAAGGATACAATCAAATCCTTGGGCGTTAATATTTATTGGCAGTCATGAAAAACCGAGCCGACGCGGCCGGAAGCATCGGGCTAACCGGCTGTATCACTGCTGCAACAGTGATACATTTTTTCACGTCGGCATAGAGCGAAACGAATATTCTAACAAATAAGCATCGGAGAAACAGGCCTATGATATGAGTAGCTTTTTCCCATGGATGGGCGGAAAATCGAAAGTGGCAAAACGACTGAGTGAGCTTTTGCCCGAACACAGATGTTATGTTGAAGTATTTGCAGGAGCTGCTAACTTGCTTTTTGTAAAAGAACGGTCCAAGGTTGAAGCGATCAATGATATCAATTCCGAGCTTATCAACCTGTTTCGTGTGGTCCGCCTGCATCGGCGGGAGTTTGTGCGTGAATTGCTGCTGGTCACACAGAGCAGAATTGTTTTTGCTGATTATCGCCACCAACCCGGGCTCACAGACATTCAGAGGGCCGCCCGTTCTTATTTTATTATGAAGGCGGCCTTCGGCGGCAAAGGCGGGACCTCTCATCCTGACTATGGTTATGGAACTACGGGCAGGGCACGGTTTTGCAGAAATATGTTTGCCGCTGTCAACCGCTGCCACAAACGCCTCGATGGCGTCTATATTGAGAACCTGCCTTTCGAGGATTGTATCCGGCGTTACGATCGCCCGCATACTGTACTGTTCTGTGACCCTCCTTATCTTGACGTTGGCGGTTACAAAGAACAATTCCAATCGGACGATCATGACCGCCTGGCCGCCATACTAACAGACATCAAGGGAAAGTTCCTGTTGACTATAAATAATCACCCGAAGATCCGGGCGTTGTATAAGAAGTTCAGCACGTTAAAAGTTAAAGTGAGATATTCCGTCTCGCGGGATAAAAGCATGAAGGCCCGCGAGCGGACCGAGCTCGTAATCGCTAATTACCCACTGCCAAAACGCTGGTGATGGAAGGTTTTATTTATATAGTATCCTGTTGATGGTACCGGGATCTGTCTTTGGCCCGGGCGCTCTTATAAAAGTATATATAGTATGTTAAACCGCTACGAGTTCCGAGCCCAACCCAGGTGCTCTTGTAAAAGTTATATATCGTATTAGGTAGAGGCGCCGCTCTTGTCTTTTTATGTCGTATTGTGCCGGGAGTACTTGCTTATCAAACTATGACGTATTGTTGTTTACGGATATCTGTTCATGGATCAACAGCGACAAAAACAATATATGAAAAAGTATCTCAGCACGCCGAAGGGCAAAGCAGCCCGCAAGCGTGCCCAGGACCGCTACAACCAGAGCCGCAAAGGCAGGCTCGCTCGTGCGAGATATTTCAAAACATTAAAAGGCAAAGAGGCGGTCGCCGACTACAAACGCCGCCGCAGTTATTGAGGTAACCGATGAAGTTATTCAAAGAACGCCAGCTTAAAGAAGCGTATGAATACGCCAGGACCGGCGGTCAGTCCCTGCATTTATTCAGTGACCCCGGCATCTACCCCGGCGCCCCGAAATGCTTCAAGCGAAGCCGTGATGCCGCCCACCTGTTTGACTATAACATAGGACGTCTGATAGCGACTGCCCGTCGTCTTGGCGTCAGGGTAATAAAGATCGGCAGAAAAGGCAGGCACGGCCAGCATATAGATTTGTGTGGTAAACCTC
>Ga0307380_10012486_pt1 | contig 10572 bp, 4 predicted proteins | sample UN3MG_FD_202239 | JGI IMG/M metagenome (GOLD analysis project Ga0307380, IMG submission 202239) | Soil microbial communities from Risofladan, Vaasa, Finland - UN-3 | ecosystem: Environmental > Terrestrial > Soil > Coastal area > Acid sulfate soil | place: Finland: Risofladan, Vaasa | collected... | reverse complement strand
CCGGCGATGCCGGGTTGCCTTCACTCACGTCTGCGATATCGGCGTGACGTATGGCGCCCACCACCTCGCCCACGCCGATCAGCTCGCCTTGCGCCAAGCGGCCATAGAGGTGTTCGAGGACGGATTTCGCCGCGGCGCAGGCCTCGTCTGGCCCGCGCAGGGCCACGGCGTTGCCGTTGACGACCGCGGAGATGCCCAGCCGGTCTTCGAGAACGGCGAGATTCGCGTCATAATCGCCAAGGAGATCGCGCACGAGCCGGATGTCGTCGAAATAGACGATCAGGGGCTCTCCGCCCCCGTTGGTTTGCGCCTCTGGGCGCTTCGCCGCTGCTCCTCGCCCGCGCGTCAAAGATGGTTTCCGAACGCTGGCCTTGTTGGTCACACGGCCGCCTGAACTCGCTCGCGCCATTCAAATCCCGAGTTGATGACACCGGTAAGACTGTTCGGCCCGGCGGCCGAGATGTCAACCTTGGCGATCTGACCTATCAACGCTTCCGGACCTTCCACGTGCACCGCCTGCAGATAGGGTGAACGCCCGGTGATCTGTCCGGGTTTCCGCCCTTTGCCCTCGAACAGAACCGGCAGGCGGCGCCCGACCGTGCTCCGGTCGAAAGCGTGGCGGCTCTCCTCGAGAAGGACTTGGAGCACCGCGAGGCGCTCCTTCTTGACGGCTTCCGGCACTTGGCCGTCGAGCTTCGCCGCGGGTGTACCCGGACGGGCGCTGTATTTGAAGGAGAAGGCCTGGGCGAAACGCACGCGGCGCGCCAGCGCCAGCGTGTCTTCGAAGTCGGCGTCGGTTTCGCCGGGAAAGCCGACAATGATGTCGGTGGAGAGTGCGATATCGGGCCGCGCGGCGCGGACGCGCTCGATCAGCACCTCGTACTCTTCCGCGGTGTGCTTGCGGTTCATGGCCGTCAAAATGCGATCCGACCCGGCCTGATAGGGCAGGTGCAAATACGGCATGAGCTTTTCTTCGTCGCCGAACAGCCCGATCAAGTCGTCCTGCATGTCGCGTGGGTGGCTCGTGGTGAAGCGCAGGCGCTCGACGGAGGGGATCTCGGCCAGACGCCGCAACAGCCGGGCGAGCGACCAGGCGCCGCCGTCGGGGCCATCGCCATGATAGGCGTTTACGTTCTGCCCAAGCAGCGTCACTTCGCGCACGCCGCGTTCGGCGAGGCGCTCCACCTCGGCGACGATCTCGGACGGCCCTCGTGAATACTCCGCGCCGCGCGTGTACGGCACGACGCAAAACGTGCAGAATTTGTCGCACCCTTCCTGAACCGTGACGAAGGCGGACGTCTGACGTTTGCCGATCGTGCGCTGCGGCAGCGCGGCGAACTTGTCTTGCGCGGGGAATTCCGTCTCGACCGGGCGTTTGCCCGTCGCGGCTTCCGCCACGAGATCGGCGAGACGGTGCAGGCTCTGCGGGCCGACAACGATGTCGACCACCGGCGCGCGGGCGATGATCTCCTGGCCCTCGGCTTGGGCAACACAGCCGGCCACCGCCACCATCGTGTCGCGGCCTTCTGCCTTGCGGGCTTCCTTGTTTTTCCGCACGCGGCCGAGCTCCGAATAGACCTTCTCCGCCGCCTTCTCGCGAATGTGGCAGGTGTTGAGAATGACGAGGTCGGCGTCGTCCATCGCCTCGGTCAGCTCGAAACCGGCAGGCGCAAGCGCCTCGGCCATGCGCTCGGAATCGTACGCATTCATCTGGCAGCCGAAGGTCTTGATGTGGAGTTTCTTGGGAGCTGTCGCCATGGAGCGTTTGTTGGGCAGCACGCCCGGTTCGTCAAGGACTTGCTGTGGCACAGGCTTACTGAAGCCGCACGGTAACGCTGTCCGCGGCCCCGTTCGCGTCCGTCACCGTCAGCCGCACGAAACCTGGGCCGTCGGGCGCGAAGAACAGCGTGCCCCCGCCACGTGTGGTCTCGAACGGCAGACCGTTGACCAGAATGTTGAGCGGCGCCGTGCCGCCCGTGACTTTGATGGCGATCGGATCGAGCGCCGCCCCGTCGGAAGCGAGCGCCAGGCTTGCGCCGTTCGGTGGAAACAGGATGCGCACCTTCGCAGTCATCGCCTCGCCTTGATTGCCGTGCGCGGCGAAGCGTCGAAGCGGCGGTGGCAACTGTGCTGTACGCGCTTTGACGATTCCTAGCGGCGCGGACGGCAGCGCTGTCGGCTTTTGTGTGAGGCGCGCGAAGGCATCGAACAGGACAGGCGCCGCGGCCGTGCGCCCGACCAGTCCCGTCACCGGCGCCCCGTCGGGGCGTCCGACCCACACCCCGATCGTGTATTGCCCGTCATAGCCGAGGGCCCAGGCGTCGCGATATCCATAAGAGGTGCCGGTCTTGAACGCGATGCGCCCGCCAAGCGCGTTCGGCGGCGGCGGTGCGCCACGCAAGACGTCGCCCACATACCAAGCCGCCACCGGTTCCATGAGCCGCTTGAGCGGGGCTGGGGGCACAATGTTGCGCTCATGGAGTGGGGCTACCGTGCCTTGCCGCGCCAGCCCCGAATAAAGTGCCGTGAGATCGATCAGCTTCACCCCAATACCACCGAGCCCGAGCGCCAACCCCGCCGTCTCATGGGCCGGCAGTTGGAGCGATGCACCGGCTTCGCCAAGCCGTGCCAAGAGGCGGCTGGGTCCGACGGCATCGAGCACCGCGACGGCCGGCACATTGAGTGACAATTGCAGCGCCCGCCGCACGGTCACCGTGCCTTGGAAGGTCTGGTCGAAATTCTCCGGTGCGTAATCCCCATAACGAATGGGGCGGTCCTCGATCAGCGTCTCGGGGTGGACCAGCCCGTCCTCGAAGCCGAGCCCGTAGATAAAGGGTTTCAGTGCCGATCCCGGTGAGCGCAACGCCCGCGTCAGGTCCACCTGGCCGGCGCGGGCCGCGTCGAAATAATCCGGCGAGGCCACACGGGCCAGGATTTCCCCGGTGTCGTTCTTGACCACGACGATCGCCGCCGACATTGCCTCGCCAAGCGCCGCCGCCCTCTCGCGGGCGAGACGTTCGAGCCTGTGTTGCAGGCGCCCGTCAATGGTGAGGTATATGGTCTTCTCGCCGGCCGAGGCTGAGCGTGCCTCGTCCGCGGCGTGCGGTGCGGAGAGCGGCATGGGCTTGCGCGCATGCGGAACGGACTCTTTCTTGGCACTGTCGAGTTCCGCCGCGCCGAACAAGCCGTCGCCCGAGATGCGGTCGAGCACGCGATCCCGTGCGGCCTTGGCGCTGTCGGCGTGCCGGTCCGGCCGCCGATTTTCCGGCGATTGCGGCAGCGCCACGAGCAGCGCGGTCTCGCCCAGCGTGAGCCGGCGCGGCTCCTTGCCAAAATAAGCGAGCGACGCCGCGCGGATGCCTTCCAGATTGCCGCCATAGGGGGCAAGCGTGAGGTAGAGAGAGAGGATCTCGTCCTTGCTCAGGGTCCATTCGAGCTGAAGCGCGCGGACCATTTGCCGGTACTTGGCGTAGAGCGAACGTTCCCGTCGTGGTTCGAGCAGGCGCGCCACCTGCATCGTGACGGTCGAGCCGCCGGAAACGATGTGCCCGCTTGTGGCAAATTGGAAGGCCGCCCGCGTCATGGCCAGCGGATCGACACCGCGATGAGAGAAGAAGCGCTTGTCCTCGTAGGCAAGCAGCGCCTCGATGAAACGCGGATCCACGTCCTGCGGCGCGGCGGGAAGCCGCCAGCGTCCTTCGTCGGTGAGATAGGCGCGCAGCAGCTTGCCGTCGCGATCGAGCACCGTGGTCGAGTAGTCGAGGTTCTTGCCGAGCGGGGGCGGTCCGAACGTGTCCGCAAGCCCGACAAGCGCGCCCGTGGCCGCGGCCACGAGCCACACGGCGGCGATGCCGGCATAGGTGACGCGTCGTTTGAGCCTGCTCATTTGCGGGCGGTCACCTTGACGGCGCCGGTGCCGGTCCGTCCGTAACGGTCGGGATTGTACATGTCCTCGACCACGGCCTGGGGCAGCACGTACTCGCCCGGCGAGACCGCGCGCACGACGTAGGCCACGCGATAAACCACGGGGCTGTCCGAGTTGCGGTCGAACGCGGCGACGAAGCGATTGTCGCGGAACGCGGTGTGCACCGGGTCCGCGGCGTGGCTGATCCAAGAGAGCCCGCCCGTGTCCGCAGACGACACGAGCTTCGGATTGTCGATCTCGAACCCCGCCGGCACATAGTCGGTCAGCGCCACGCGGGCGAATTGCGGCTTCGCCTCGGTCACGGTGAGAAGCACCACATAGCGCTCGGTCTGCTTGGCTGTGGCGATGTCGACCGTCTCGCCGTCGAGCGTGTGGAAGCTGCGCTCTAGGGTGAAGCCGTGATCGGCGGCGGGCTCAGGCGTCGTCGGTGCGCCGCTTACCGAAACCACCGCGTCCACTGGCGTGTCGCCTCTATTGGTCACGGTGACGGGATTGATGCCGAGATCCTCTTCGCTGAAAGAGCGGTAGAGCGGGCCAAGCTGCCCACCTTCGCCGCCGCTTCCTTCCTCGATTGTGAGATTGACGCCTTGCTTGCCGAGCGCGCGCGCTGCGAGCACCAGCCAAGCGTCCTCTTGCGTCGAGGTGTAGGTGACGCGATCGCGCGCCACGCCGATCTGCTTTGTGGCGCTGACCAAGATGGGCTTGCCGGCATTGCCTTCAGCGGCGAGCGTCACGACTGCCGCTGCATCGCGCAGGCGTGAGCCGAAATCGACACGGCCGACCAACGGATCGTCGTCGCCGGGCAATCCGCCGGCCGCCGCATCAAAGGCTTTCCCGGCACGCGTCCTGTCTCCGAGCATGGCCAGCGCCGCGCCGATTTCGGCCTGCGCCGTCGGCGTGCCGAGCTTGTCGAGTTTCACGTCGGCGATGTAGCGGAGGTCTCCGACCGGGGCCATGCCATTCCGGGCGAGCACGTAGAGCGCGTAGGACAGCGCGAGCCCGCCGTCGGTCGAAACGTCCGGCGCGGTGCTGACATAGTTCCGCAAGCGGTTCAGCGCGAGCTTGAAGCGGTCATCCGGCACCGCGTGACCGTTCGCCCGCGCGCGAGTCAAAAAGTCGGTGACATATGAGTCGAGCCACGCGTCGCTGCCGCCTGGCGACCACAGCCCGAACGCGCCTTCGTAGCCTTGGCGCGCGAGCACGGTCTCGATCGCCTTGGTGATGCGGTCGTTCAAATTGGTATCGGCGGCAAGCTTCGCATCGAGCGCCATCTCGTTGACATAGAGCAACGGCAGCGCGCGGCTGACGATCTGCTCCGTGCAGCCGAGCGGATAACGGTCAAGCGCGGCAAGGAGGCTCGCCACGTCGAGCGCCGCGGTCGGCGTGACCGACAAAGCCAAATTCCCGGTGCCCGGCACGAGGTTGGCGAAGACGTCGTTGGAGAGTGTGATGCTCTGACCGGGCTCGAGCGGCTGCACCGTGCGCCGGGCCAAGATCTGCGTTGCCGGGTTCACGGTGAGCGGATAGCGACGCGCTACCTCGAAATTCTCCGGCCCCGTCACCGTGACGTCGATTGTGCCGTCGCCGACACCGAGCGCCGAGACGGGGAACGTCGCGGCGCCACGCGTATTGGCATCGAGCGTGATGGACCTATCGCCGCCGGCAACGCTTAAGGGGCCGGCGGTGGACACCGCGATCTGATAGCTGCCGCTCGCTCCCTCCACGTTGTCGAGATCGAGCCGCAGCGTCGATATATCCCCGGTGAGCAGGAAACGCGGCAACGTGGCACTGACCACGACGGGGTCGCGCACGACGACGTCGCCTGAGCCATGTCCCACTTGGGTCTTGTTCCAGGCGACGGCCATCACGCGCACCGTTCCCGTGAAGGCGGGAATGTCGAATGCGATTTCCGCCGTGCCGTCTTCACCCACGGTGACGATGCCGGAATAGAGCGCCAGCGGTGGCTGTGTCGGCGGGCTGCCCTGCAGCGCGCCGAAGCCGGAGTCGCCGCCGGTGCGGATTTGCCCGCGCGTGCCTTGCATCCCGTCGATGAGCTGACCGTAAAGATCGCGAACCTCGGCGGAGAGCTGGCGCTGGCCGAGATAATATTCGTCGGGGTTCGGCGGTTCGTAGCCGGTGAGATTGAGAATACCGACATCGACCGCGGCGACCACGATGCGCGCCCGATTGCCGGCCGCGAGATTGGCGAGTTTCACCGGGACGCGGAGCTTGGTCTCGGGCCGGATCAGCTCGGGCAGGTCGAGGTTGACGCCGATCGTGTGTTCGACCCTGTCGACGCTGAACCACTGCACGCCAATGGCGCGGCCCGGCATGCGCTTCTCCGCCTCGTCGAGCGGGCGCCTGAGCGTGGCGAGCACATAGGCGCCGGTGCCCCAATCGTCGCCGACGTTGAGCTCGATCTTCGCGAGCCCCGGCTCCACCTCGGTCGTGGTTTGGCTGATGAGCCGGTCGCCGATCACCGAAAGCGTCACGGTGCCGGCGCTGCGCGCGGTCACGGCCACGGTCATGGTGTCGCCCGCCGTGTAGCTCGGCTTGTCGAGCGCGATCTCAAGAAAGTCCGGCGTGTCGGCGGAAGCCTCCGCGTACCAGCCGGAGTCGAAGCCGTATGTCGTGAGGGGGCCTTGCGGGTCGGCGGTTTCAATTTCAAGGCGGTAGCGGCCCCAGCTCACCGGCACTTCGATATGGCCCGGGCCATCGGCGCCCACGTCGATCGTGCCGTCCGCCACGCGGCGCGTGACCTTGATGGGTTCGTATTGCCAGGTGCCGTATTGCCGGTACCACTGATACTTCGACTCGATCTGCAGGAGCTGCCACTTCAGCTTCTCGGCGGCGACTTGCCTGCCGTCCGGTGTCGTCATCACCACGTCAAACTTGGCGATGTCCTGGTCGCCGAGGGAAGAGCCTTTGAACAGCGGCTTCACGCCGATCATGTCGGACTGAGGGACGACAGGCAGCTTGAGGTCGTGTTCGACCGCGCGGCCGCCAGGCTCGGCGAGCCGCACCACGACGGTTGCTTCGAGCGGCCTCGTCGATGTGGGGATCGCCTCGAGCATGGCCGCGAACGTCGCGTTGCCTTGTGCGTCGGTCTCCGGCAGGTCGGCCAGAGGAAAGCTCTCGGAGGTGAAACTGTCGCGCGATTGCTCTTCGTTCAGGCCGAACACATAGCCCGGATAGCCGGGGCGCCCACTCGCGGCGGTAATCTTCAGTTCGCCGTCGATGGGGAGCGCGGAGGCGGGCGCGCCATAGAGAAAGCGCCCATTGAGGGTGATCTCGGCGGGCCTGGAGGGCGACAGGGCCTTGGCGGTGGTCGAGATGTCGAATTCGAGCCGCTCCGGCACATAATCTTCGACGAGGAAGCTCGTTTGGCCGACCGCCGAGCCCTTGGGATCGGAATAAACCTGCACGCGATAAGTGCCGGTCGGAGCCGAAGAAATAAGGGGCACGTCAAGCGCGCGGCCCCCGAGGCCTTCGTCGGGAACCACCGTGCGCCGGTACTCGATGCCGTCCGGGCGGTCGACGACGAGCGTCAGATCGACGCCGGGCACCGCGATGCCGGCGGCGTTGCGTAAGAGCGCGGTGATGTGCACGGTTTCGCCGGTGCGGTAGACGCCGCGTTCGGTGAACACGAAGGCATCGAGCCCCTTCGGCGCGTCGCGCCCGGCCACGCCCCGGTCGCTCAGATCGAATCCGGACTGTTTGAGATTGAGAAACGCGTAATCGCCGTCGGCTCCAGAAGCGACGAGAAGCGCCGGCGAAAGTCCGCCTTCGCCACGCGCCAGACCGGGCGCGAAGGTGATCGCGCCCTTGCCGTCGGTGTTCGCCGTCGCCAGCACTTCGTTGTTGCGCGCGATCAGCCGGACCTCGACCCCCGGCAAAGGCGCCGTGCTGGCGAGCGAGTTGACGAAGGCGTGGATGCCGTCCGGCCCCGAATAGGCGGTCAGCCCAAAATCGGAGACGATGAACCATTGCGTGGTCCGCTCGTCGTAGTCGTCGCCCGGCACGTCGGCGGGCTTCGCGGCAAGAAGATAGACGCCGGGCGCCATCTCAGGCACGGCCTCGCCGATGGGGAAGGTGGTGGTGACTTCTTTATTGAGCTCTTTTTTGACGTCGAGCTTGCCGCTCCAGACTTCCTGGCCCTTCTCGTCGCCGACATTCTCCAGATCGTACGGATAGAGATTTCGTTCGAAATTATAGCCCAGCACGTTGTCGAGCAGGTTGCGGTCGCCGATCCGGTAAACGGTGACGTCGAGCAAGCCGGTGTTGACGGTCACCAACGGGATTCCCTGCTGGCCCGTGCTCGGCAGAACATAGGCTTTGCCCGCGAGCCGCACCGACGGCTTCCGGTCGCGCACATAGATGGTGAAGTCGGCGTCCTTCAGCAGGTCTTCATGCACCGCCGAAGGCAGCCCCTCGCGCAAGGTGATGCCGTAAGTATCGCCGTGCTGCAGTCCCTCGACGCAGAGCTGCTGATCGTCCACAGAAAGCGCCGGCCTGTCCTGCCCGGCCACCGCGACGAATGGCGAGAAGTCCCCGCGCTTCAACAGCGGCTCGGTGAACTGGAAGCAGGCGCGCGGGGAGGCGGCGTCCGAGTCGACGCTGAAATCCGAAACGCGGAAGCCATACTTCCCGCGCAGTTGGTCGTAGGTGGCCTTCAGACCCTGGTTGTCATCGAGGCTCACCGCAAGACGCAGCACGTTCAGCGCGGGACGCCAATCACTGCCTTTGCCGAAGGCCGTGGCCAGTGAGGACAGCGCCAACGCTTCTTGCTTGGGCGTCGTCGCGCGCTGATAGGCGATATAGGCGGCGGCGCGCGCATTCTGATAGCGGGCGCTCCCATCATCCGTCTCGTCCGGCGGAATGGCGAGCCAAATATCCGCCAGGCGGCGCCAAGCCGTGGAATCGTCCGGCGCCACAGTGACGATCTGCCCAAAGGTGAAGGCGGCCGCCCCGAGATCCTGCTTTCTGAGTTGTGCGGCGGCCTGCTCCCTCAGCTTGATGACCGGCAGCTCGACCGTGCCCGACTCGTTCTTGAGATCGGCCGCGAGCGTGATCGCGGCTTCGTCGAGAGCGTCGTCTTGGTAGGCTTTGTCAGCGGCGGAAGCGGGAGCGGAGACGAAAACCAACAGCGCGGCGGCAAGGCCAACGCGGAACCAGGTCAACATGGACGTCCTCCAGCGCCCAGCCCTCGGCGGCAGGCGGGCGAGGCGCCATGGTAATCGAGCATCGTGACGGAAACCAGAGGCTCGCTTGGGGGAGGGCCGCGGCGTCTTGAAGGCGAGGCTTACGCGGCGCCCACGATCTCCTGGGCGATATTGGCGAATTCGCCCCGCACCCATTGATGGCACTCGTCCCGGTCATAGCTCGAATGCCACATGAGCCTGAGGGGAAAATCCACGGGCGGCACGGGCAGGGCGATGTGCGCAAGCCCGAATTGCTTCTCGAGGGTCGCGGCGAGCGAGGAGGGCAGCGTCAGCAGCGCGTCGCTGTTCAAGATCACGAGCACACCCACCAGCGCCGAGGACACTTGGGACGACACGTTGCAGGTGAGCCCCTCGTCGGCGAGCGCCCGGTTCAGGAGAGCCAGCGTCGGCAGCGTGTGGACGGCCACATGGCCGGCGGCCGCGAAGGGGGCGGCTTTCGGCTTACGTTTGGTGAAGGGATGGTCCGGCCGCGCCACGGTGGCGAGCGTATCGTCGAACAGCTTGGCCACGCGGACGTCCGGGGCCGCGACCGGGGCCCCTTCGATGTCGATGACGAAATGGCTTCGGGCGTGTCGCAGCGAGTCGATGTCGTCCTCGCGATTGGACGGCGTCCAGTTCACATGAACGCTTGGCGCCAGCGATTTGAGTCGTTCGCGCAAGGGCTCAACCAGAATGAGTTCCCCCGCTTCGCTCGAAGCTGCGGCAAACTCGCGCACGGAAAGCGAAGGATCGAAGGGTTTGCTTGGCCGGAGCAGGCTTTCCATACCGGCGAGAATGACGTGAACCGTGGGGGCAAGTTCCAGCGCCTTGGCTGTTGGAACGAGCCGCTGCCCAGCCCGCACGAAGAGCTCATCGTTGAAAATTTCTCGGAGTTTGGCCAATGCGTGGCTGATCGCCGAGGCGCTGCGCCCCAGTCTCTCGGCAGCCCGGGTGACACTCGCGTCCACCAGCAGGGCGTCGAGCGTGACCAGCAGATTGGCGTCGACCTCTTTCAGATGCATTTCATGCAACTATTCTAGTGAAAAGAGTTCAGTACGCTCATGTTAGGCCGCGAGCTAGTGTTTTGACAAGACGTTCGGCCGCCCAGCCCGAATGTCTGAAGCGTCTTAGCCCGAGCCTGGACGCTTCCTCATCTCAACCTTGCGGCGGCCTAAAGGTCCCGGCCCGAGGGCCGCCGCATTCTTCCCGCTTCCGGGTGGGTTTGCCGGGAAAACCGGGAATGGGCCTAAAGCCTCAAGGCTGAGGGTCGAGCCGAAACCAAAGGGATGAAAATGTTTCGAGGACCGATGATGTTTCTACCGGCCGCCGCTCTGGCGCTCGGCGTTTGCTTTACCCCTGCGATGGCCGACAGCACCAAGGACGTGCTCAAGACCTACGGCGACATCGCGCAAGCTGGGTATGAGGATTCTCTCGAGACCGCCAAGA
>Ga0307380_10012485_pt1 | contig 10572 bp, 11 predicted proteins | sample UN3MG_FD_202239 | JGI IMG/M metagenome (GOLD analysis project Ga0307380, IMG submission 202239) | Soil microbial communities from Risofladan, Vaasa, Finland - UN-3 | ecosystem: Environmental > Terrestrial > Soil > Coastal area > Acid sulfate soil | place: Finland: Risofladan, Vaasa | collected... | reverse complement strand
TCCTGATCCTCGACCTCGTGCTCGAACTCGATCGACGATTCCTCGATGACCTCCTCCGCAGCGTAGATCGGGACGTCGGCGCGGACAGCGAGCGCGAGCGCGTCGGAGGGCCGGGAATCGATCTCGATCTCGTTGCCGTTGATCGAGATCGTGATCGAGGCGTAGAACGTATTGTCGCGCAGCTCGGTGACCGAGACCCGCTCGCACTTCGCGTCGAGCTGGGCGAGCATGTCGGTGAGCAGATCGTGGGTCATCGGCCGCGGCGTCGAGGCGCCCTGCAGCTTCATCAGGATCGCGGCAGCCTCCGGGTGGCCGATCCAGATCGGCAGGAACCGATTTCCGTCAGCCGTCTTCAGCAGAACGATCGGCTGTTTGCCGACCATGTCAAAGCTCACTCCATAGATCTGCATTCGCTGCAAGTGGGCGATCCTGGATTCGAACCAGGGACCTCGTCCTTATCAGAGACGCGCTCTAACCAACTGAGCTAATCGCCCGCGCCGCGGAGATTGTAATCAGCGGCGCCCGCCCGCCCCCCGCAGGGTGAGAGGCCGCCGGGGCCGAGCGCCGGCATGACTCCGATGCGGTGATCTAGACGATTGATTCCAAGGGCTCACTCATCTAGGCGCGACGGAGTGAGGCGGCGTGGGCGAGCAGCTCGTCGAGATCCTCGAAGCGAATCTCGGCCCGGAGCCCGCGGCGGGCAACGGCGACCTTGACGTCGCGGCCCAGCGCCCGCTCGAGAGCGTCCTCGGCCTTCGCCAGGGCGGCCTCCTGGTCGGGGTGTGGCGTCACGGTGGCGCTCGGCTGAGGATCGCCACCACCCCGCTTGGCACGCCGTTCGGTTTCGCGGACCGACCAGCCGCCGCGCACCGCCTCGCGGGCCAGCCTGCGGCGCTGCTCTTGACCCTTGACCGCGAGCAAGGCCCGTCCGTGTCCTTCGCTCAGCTGATTGTTGCCAAGCATGTCCAGTACCTGGTCGGGCAAGTCCAAGAGGCGGATCAGGTTCGAGATCGCCGAACGGGAGCGGCCCAGGCGTCGCGCCACCTCCTCCCTGCTCAGGGCAAGCTCTTCGACCAGGGCGGCGCAAGCACGCGCCTCCTCGACCGGGTTCAGGTCTTCGCGGGCCATGTTCTCGATCAGTCCCGTCTGCAGCCGCTGCGTCTCGCCCTCGGGCCGGAGGACTGCGGGCACGGCATCCAGGCCCGCCTGCCGCGCCGCCCGCCAGCGGCGCTCGCCGGCGATCAGTTCGTAGCGGCCGTCGGCGAGGGGATGTACGACCAGGGGTTGAATGACGCCCGCTTCCGCGACGGACTCGGCGAGCCGATCCAGCGCGTCGGCATCGAAGCTCTTGCGGGGTTGGTCGGGGTTTGGCCGGATCAGCCCGACCGGAATCTCCCGCAACTCGTCCCCCCCAGCCTCCGGCTCCGGCAGGATCGCTGCAAGCCCGCGTCCAATGCCGCCCCGACGACTAGCCACGGGCCAGCACCTCCTCGGCGAGGGCCCGGTAGGCGACGGCGCCCGGTGAGCCCGGGGCATGCTCGGTGATCGGCATGGCGAAGCTCGGCGCCTCGGCGATACGCACGCTGCGGGGCACCACGGTTTCCAGTACGAGCTCGGGGAAGTGGTCTCTCAACTCTCTCTCGACGTCCCGGGCGAGTCGGGTCCTGTCATCGGCCATGGTGATGACGATGCCGGTCAGAACCAGAGCCGGGTTGAGCTCACGCCGAACGGTCTGCAAGGTCTCGAGAAACTGGACCAGTCCCTCGAGCGCCAGATACTCAGCCTGCACGGGCACGATCACCCGGTCCGCGGCCGTCAGGGCGTTGACCGTGACCGGCCCCAGCGAGGGCGGGCAATCGAGCAGGGTCGCGGCGAATCGCTCCCGGACCGAGCCGAGGCCGTCCCGGAGCCTGAACTGGGAGCGTTCGAGGCCCGGCAGCTCGACCGCAGCGCCGGCCAGGTCGCGATTCGCCGGCACCATCCACAGGTTGGCGGCGGCGGCGGGCCGCGCCGCCTCCGCCACCGAGCGCTCACCGCAGAGGCAGTCGTATGAGGACGGCCGCTCCTCGCGACCCAGACCGAGGGCCACCGTCGCGTTGCACTGCGGGTCGAGGTCGACAACCAGGGTCTGTTCGCCGAGATCGGCAACGCAAGCGCCGAGGTTGACGGTGGTAGTGGTCTTCCCCACCCCACCCTTCTGATTGGCGATCGCGTAGACGAGTCCCATCGAGCGCGCGACTCTAGATGACCGCAGACCGATCGACGGGTGATCGGTGCGCACGCCGCCCAGGGCTCCGTCCGATCGGTGGAGGAATATCCGCAAACACCGCGAAAAGCGGAGTTGCGACTGAACGCGTCGGTTCCGACTCGTTCAATCGTCCCTGCTCAATTACGACCGCGGGGTCGCTTCTTCGCCATTCCCGGACGTCGGGGCAGCTCGCCTGGAGTCGGTCCCGATTTTCTGATCAGGTGCAGATGCCGGTTCTCACTGCCGGCGTAGGGCCCGACCCAGCAGACCCGCTCCGGCCGCATCGCCAGCTGCTCGGAGGCCCGCTGGAGCTCAGCCTCTTCCTCGGGATCGCGGCGGCCCTTCCAGGCGACCAGGACGCCGTCGGCGGCGAGCAGCGGCGCGGCGAGCTCAGCGAGCGTGCTGAGCCGACCGACCGCGCGAGCAGTCACCGCGTCGAAGAGCCGCGGGCCGGCGAGGGCGAAGGTCTCGGCCCGATCGTCGACCACGGAAACGTTGGCGAGCTCAGCGGCGGCGGCGGCCTCACGGATGAACTCGCACTTCCGCGTGACCGATTCGACCAGCACCAGTTCAGCCTCGGGCAGAGCGGCCGCGAGGACGAGGCCCGGGAAGCCGGCGCCGGAGCCGATGTCGCAGATCCGCGAGGCGGTGCGAAGCTCGTCGAAGGCGAGGGCGCTGAGGCTGTCGGCGATGTGGACCTGGCGGACGGTGGTCGGATCGGTGACGGCTGTCGGAGCCGTGGGATCGGCGGCCACCAGCTCGACCAGGATCTCGATCGCTGCCCGGGCGGCAGAACCGAGGTCGTCCAGGTCGAGGCCGGTGTCGGTCAATCCGAGAGTAGGGGCGCCACGATGACCCGACGGTCGGGATCGTCGCCCTCGCTGAAGGTCTCGACGTCGGTGCGCTCCTTGAGAACCTCATGGATCATCCGGCGTTCAGAGGCCGACATCGGCTCGAGACGAACCGGCTCCGCGTTGCGGGCGGCGCGATCTGCGGCGATCACAGCCTCTTCCTCGAGTAGGGCGCGGCGGCGTTCGCGATACCGGGCGGCGTCGACCGTCACGCGCTTGCGATCGGTGCGGCCGCGGAAGGCCGCCCTGTAGCAGACGAGCTGCAGAGCGTCGAGCGTCTGACCGCGACGGCCGATCAGGATCCCGAGTTCGTCCTCACCGTCGATCTCGGCGAGGATCTCATCATCTTCCTCGCTGATCTTCACCTCGGCGTCGAGGTCGAGTTCGTCGAGGACCCGATCGATGATCGCCACCACGCGCTCGCGCGGCTCGTCCGGTAGCTCCGGTGGCCCCGTGTCGGTCGGTTCGTCGCTCATCGCTGCCTACCGTCGCTTTCCGCTTCGCTTCTTCTTCTTGCGTGGAGGCGGGGGTGGGGCCTTGGTTGCCTCCTCGACCTCCTCAGCCGTCTTCTTCGGCGGCGGCGGCATGATCGACATCACCACCTGCTGTTGGGCAAAGGTCCAGATATTGGTTGAGATCCAGTAGACGGAGAGGCCCATCGGGAAGCTGGCAACGAAAGGCGCGAACGCGAACGGCAGGCCGTAAACAATGAATCGCTGCGGCCCCTCCATCCCCTGACCGCGAACCTGCATCGCCAGGCCGGCGGCGAGCTGGGTGGTGATGAAGAGGATGATCAGGACGATCGTCACGGTGCCCTGGGGCTTCTCGATCACCGAGTCGATGAAGAGGAACCCCGGCGGCGGGTTGTTCATCACGTCCATCTGGAAGCTCGAGCCCCTGAGCATCGCGTAGAGCGCGAAGAAGACCGGAAGCTGCAGGAGCAGCGGCACGCAGGAGGCGAGGGGATTGATCTCGTTCTCCTTGTAGAACTTCATCATTTCCTGCTGCTGGCGTTGCTTGTCGTCCTTGTGCTTGTCCTGGATCGCCTTCAGCTGCGGCTGTAGTTCCTGCAGTGCCCGCATCGAGCGGATCTGCTTCAGCGAGAGCGGCAGGATCGCCATCCGCACGGTGAAGGTCAGCGCAACGATCGCGAGGACCCAGTTGAGACCGATGTCGTGGAAGAAGACGACGATCGCTTCGGGGATGTCGGTGAAGATGGAGGCGAGGAGGAACATCAGTGGTTTCCGTGGTGGTGGCCGGGGGCGCCGGCGGGGGGTTGGGAGCGGAACAGCCTACGGTTCTCGAGCGGATCGAGACCGCCCGAGCTCAACGGGTTGCACCGCAAGACTCTCCAGAGGGCGAGGATGGTGCCACGAAACGGCCCGAGTTCGCGCACAGCCTGCTCGGCGTAGGCGGAGCAGGTCGGGTAATAGCGGCAACGCGGCCCGAGCAGGGGCGAGATCAGCCGGCGGTAGATCCGGATCGGGAGTAGCACCAGCGCCGTCAGCGGCGCAAATCGGCGCTTCCGCGGCTCGCCCGCCGGCTCCGTCGCCGGCTCCTCAGGCAACTGACCCTCGACCCGGGCCGTTTCACGTGCAACGGTGGCCCTCACCCGTCGGTGCCCGTTTGATCGAGCAGCTCGGCAATCGAATCACTGAGGCCGTCGGTGCCCTGCTTCTCGACCAGCTCGGCAACACCCGAGCGGCCGACAAGGACGAAATCGTAACCGTCGGGGAGTCGCTCGGCGAGGCTCCAGAACGCCTCGCGCATGGTCCGTTTGACCTTGCTGCGGTCAACCGCACCGCCGACCTTGCGGCCAACCGAGATTCCCAGGCGAACCTCCCCACCGGCGTCGGCGGCATCTCTCGGGAAGGCGTAGAGCACGACGTGGCGATTCGCGTGTGAGCGCCCCTCACGGTAAGCGCGATCGAAGTCCCCGCTTCTCGAGAGCCGGCCGCGCTTCCGTCCCTCGCGTTCGGAGTCGCCCATTCGACCGACCTCTACACGGTGAGGCGCTTGCGGCCCTTGCGACGCCGGCGGCGCAGAATCTCGCGGCCGTGGCGGGTTTGGGTACGGGCGCGAAACCCGTGTGTACGGGCGCGCTTTCTCTTCTTTGGCTGCCAGGTTCGCTTCATTTTCGATCCCAGGGGGTGGCCGGGGACCGCGCAGTATAGGCACACCGTTTTGGGCACACCGTTTTGCTTTCGGCGCGATTTGCGGACTCGGCCTTCGAAGACCGAGCGGTCGCCGCTGCGATCGGACCTATGATCGGTCGGCCGGCCCCCGTGGGCGCCGGAGTGCCCACGCGGACCCGAACCGGGAGAACATTGCAGGAGCAGAGCAGCCAGGACCTGGCCACCGTCTGGGATGACGTGCGCGAGGAATTGCGGGGCGCCATCCCAGCCTCGGCCTTCGAGAGTTGGCTGGAGCCGCTGCACCCGGTGGGTCTGCAGGGAACCCGTCTCTACGTCGCCGGGCCCGATCGGGTCCGGGACTGGTTCGAGCGACGCTACGTCTCGCTGGCGGTCGCCGCGGCTCGTAAGCGGATTCCGGCGATCACCGAGATCGTTTTCTCCGACGCCACCGAGCCCGTCGCCGAGCCGGGCGCCGCCAAGTCGCGGATCCCAGCCGCTCTCGAGCGTGATCTCGAGTTCGATCGGTTTGTGATCGGCAAGGGCAACCGCTTCGCCCACGCCTCGGCTCTCGCAGTCGCCGAGCTGCCCGGCGAGGCCTACAACCCACTCTTCCTCTACGGCGAGCCCGGCCTCGGCAAGACCCATCTGCTCGTCGCGATCGCCAACTACCTACGGCGACAGCGCCCCGATATGACCGTCGTCTACACCACCGCCGAGCGCTTCACCTCTGAGTTCGTCAGCTCGCTGCGTGGGGAGGGCGCCGGTGGGGCTGAGCGCTTCAAAAGGCGATACCGGAACGTCGGTGCGCTGCTGATCGATGACGTCCAGTTCCTCGAGAACAAGCCGCGAACCGAAGATGAGTTCTTCCACACCTTCAACGAGCTCTACGCCGCCGGCAGTCAGATCGTGCTCTCCAGCGATCGGCCCCCCGAGGCAATGGGACGACTGACCGAGCGACTCAGGGATCGCTTTGCCTGGGGATTGACAGTTCAGGTTCAGGGGCCGGATCTACCGACGCGGGTCGCCCTGCTTCGGCGGCTCGCATCTGAGCGGGCGATCGCGGTGCCCGACACCGAGGTTCTGCAACAGATCGCGATCGCCGCGCCGGCCAACCTGCGCAAGCTCGAGGGCGCGCTGACACGGGTCGCCGCCTTCGCCTCATTGCTGGGTGAGGCCCCGACTCCCGAGCTCGTCGGCGAGGCCCTGGCGGCGGGGCAGGACACCACCGCTCGCGCCGCTGCTGCCGGCGCCGCTGAGCCAGACCTCGACCTGATTCAGCAGGCAACCTGCGACGTGCTGCATATCGCTCGCGCCGATCTCTGCTCGCCGCGCCGAGCCCCGAATCTGGTCCGTGCCCGCCAGTTGGCGATGTATGTAGCCCGCAACACGACCGACCTCTCGCTGGCCGAGATCGCCAGGGGGTTCGACCGCGACCACTCGACCGTCCTGCACTCGATCCGCTCGATCGAGAAGCAACTCGAGCCAGGATCCGATATCCACCGTGCGTTGGAAGCTGTCCACGAACGCTTGCGGATGCCGCCGAAGGCAGCCTGAAGGGTTACGCTCATCCACCATCCCAGGATCTTGTCCACGCCGTTTCCACAGGCGCACAGCCGCTCTGGCAAGCGCAATCCGAGGGTTTTGCAAGGGTTTTCAACATCACCTACATCAACTCAGACGACGATTAGAGGAATTAGCAGATGAAGATCACAGCCGATCGAGACCCACTTCTCGACGCTCTCCAGGCCGCAGCTCGCGCCGTCTCCACCCGTGCCACCCTGCCGTCACTGGGCGGCATCTTGCTCACCACTGAAGGTGGCAGCGCGAAGGCCAGGGCGACCGACACCGAACTCAGCCTGACCGTCGATATCGATGCCCAGGTCGAGGGAGAGGGCTCGATCCTGCTCCCCGGCCGGCTCCTCACCGACGTCGCCCGAGCCCTACCCCCGGGGCAGGTGACCTTGGCCGAGCGTCCGGCCGAGAAGGATGTCGAGTTGATGGCCGGGACCGCGAGCTTCCACCTGCGGGTCCTCTCAGTTGAAGATTTCCCGCGTCTGCCCGCCTTCGAGGGGGAAGCGATCACGATGCCCGCGGCGGCGCTGGCCGAGACGGTCGAGCGGGTCGCCCGGGCCGCATCGCGGGACGAGGTGCGGCCAATCCTTACCGGCATCCTCGTCAGCGTCGAGGGGTCGACTCTGACGATGGTGGCTACCGACTCTTACAGGCTCTCCGTCAAGCACACCGAGCTCGAATCGGCACCGGCGAATCCGTTCGAGGCCAACGTCCCCGCGCGGGCGCTGCGCGAGTTGGCGCGGATCGTTACCCAGACCGGTGTCAGCGAGGTCGAGATCGCGCTGCCCGGCAACCAGATCGTCTTCCGCGCCGGTCCCTACGTGCTCTCCTCGCGGCTGATCGACGGGCAGTTCCCGAGCTATCGCCAGCTCTTACCGGACACCTTCGACCACGACGTCCGCCTGCCAAAGGATGAGCTGCTCGCCGTGACAAGGCGGATCCGGCACTTGGCGCAACGTAATGCGCCGCTGAAGATGGCTTTCGCCACCGGTGAGCTGACGGTCTCGGCGGAGACGCCGGAGATCGGCGACGCCAGCGAGGCGATGCCCTGCGGCTTCGAGGGTGAGGAGTTGGTGATCGCCTTCAACCCTCAGTTCCTGATCGAGGGCATCGAGAGCATCGAGAGCGAGGAGTTGGTCCTTCGGTTGACCTCTCCCCTGCGCCCGGGCTTGCTGCAACAGGCCGGTGACGAGGACTTCAGCTACCTCGCGATGCCGATCCGACTCAACGTCTAGATCGGCCGAGGGGCCTTTTGGCGGGTGATTGCGGCCGGGCTAAGCACGCGGTCGTTCCGCAACCTCGAGGATGGCGAGTCCGAGCTCGGATCCGGCCTCACGGTGGTCCACGGAGCGAACGGTGCCGGCAAGACGAATCTTCTCGAGGCGCTTTTCTTCGGCCTCACGGGCCGCTCCTGCCGGACCCGGCGGGAGCGGGAGATGATCACCTTCGGAGCCAACCTGGCGCGTAGCGAGGTCGAGTTGCGACCCCAGGGAGAGGAGCGGGTGGAGCCGTTCTCGATGCTCTCTTCGATCTCGTCCGCCGAGGGGAGGCGTCGGAGGATCGAGGGACGCGATGTGACACCCGATGACGACCGCCGCCGACCGGCTGTGAGCATTTTCATGCCCGGCCGTCTCGCTCTGGTGACGGGCCCGCCCTCGCCCAGGCGGGCTCATCTGGACCGCCTCGCGGCGGCGCTCTGGCCGGCGCGGGCACAGTTGAGAGCCTCCTATACCCGGGCCCTCGCTCAGCGGAATGCCCTACTCGCTCGGGTCCGAGCGGGCGGGGACCCGGAGGCCCTGGACGCCTGGGATCGCGAGCTCGCGATCTCCGCGGTCCCTTTGGTCGAGTCACGCGCCGCGGCCGCCGAAGCTCTCGCCGAGCCCTTCAGCCGCGCCGCTGAACTGCTTGGGCTCGAGGGCGAAGCGCTGCTCGAGTATCGCCCGCGGACCGGTGGCGCCGATGAGTCCGCCGTTGCCGCGGAACTCGCCGAGCGCCGGCCGGCCGACCTCGCTCGTGGGTTCACCGGCTGGGGGCCGCACCGCGATGAGGTCGAGCTCAGCCGGTCCGGCCGTTCGGTCCGGCGTTACGGGTCACAGGGCCAGCAGCGGATCGCCCTGCTGTCGCTTCTCTTCGCCGAGCGTGAGACGCTGCTGCAGGCGCGCCGGGCGCTGCCGCTGATGCTGCTCGACGACGTGATGAGCGAACTCGACCCCGAGCGCCGAGACCGCCTCGTTGGCCTGCTCGACGACGGCGGCCAGGCCTTGATCACGGCCACCGAGTCGGCTCATGTTCCCGACGGCGAACGGCACCGGCGAATCGCCATGGAGTCAGGTCGTACCGTGCCGGCCTGAGATATCGGAGGGCGGCTACCGCGCACCGCGGCGGGGAGTGCGCAAGAGTGCGGGGATCGCCACCGACGGTCCCCGCAAGCTCTCCAAGCCGCTCGCACGAGTGCTCCGCGATCAGGCTCCGAAGACTCTTTTGGCGGAGCTGCAGACCGCCTGGCCGGAGGCTTGCGGGGAGGCGATAGCGGCCGCCTCCGAGCCCGTCGCCGAGCGCGGGGGCAAGGTCACGATCGCCTGCGAGAGCGGTGCCTGGGCGCAGGAGTTGGAGTTGATGGGGGACCTGCTCAGAGGCCGGCTGGAGGCGATCGTCGGGGAGAACAGGTTGACGGCACTGCGGTTTACCGCCGACCTCAGCCGACACCGCTGACGCGGATCGGCGATCCGATCGCGAAAGTGCTTCATTTGCAGGGCTTTTGTTCCAGTTTAGTGGCGAGTGGGGGCGCCTCTCGTACCGCGCTGAATGGTATCCTTATGTCAACCACTTTTCCTGCCCCGCAACTCTGGGTCAGGGCGCTCGCCTGATCCTGCCAACGCGGGGTTGCGCGTGCGCGGTGCCGCCGAAGCGGGCGGCACTATCTATAGATAGACGAAAGGATCTGCGTGGCGAACAAGTCGACCACTGGCTCGGATAGTTACGAGGCCAAGGACATCACCGTTCTCGAGGGGCTCGAGGCGGTCCGTAAGCGCCCGGGTATGTACGTCGGCTCGACCGGCCTCCGCGGCCTCCATCACCTTGTCTACGAGGTGCTGGACAACTCCGTGGACGAGGCCCTGGCCGGCCACTGCACCGAGGTCGAGGTCACGATTCACCCCGACAACTCGATCACCGTCGTCGACGACGGTCGCGGGATCCCGGTCGACATGCACGAGAAGGAAGGCCGGCCCGCGGCCGAGGTCGTGCTCACGGTGCTCCACGCCGGCGGCAAGTTCGGCGACGGCGGTGGCTACAAGGTCTCAGGCGGTCTGCACGGCGTCGGCGTCTCGGTCGTCAACGCGCTCTCCGAGCGGCTGCATCTCGAGATCAAGCGGGACGGCGCGGTCCACGAACAGGACTACGTCCGCGGCGCCCCCCAGGGGCCGCTGACCGCCGGCGACGCCACCGATGACAGCGGCACAACGATCACCTTCATGCCCGATCTGGAGATCTTCGACGAGTTCGACTACGACTTCGACACGCTCGCCGGACGGATGCGGGAGACGGCTTTCCTGACCCGTGGCCTGCGGATCAGATTGATCGACGAGCGCGGCGCTGGTCAGCGCGAGGAGTTCCACTACGAGGGCGGCATCGTCGACTTCGTCGCCCATCTCAACGCCGCCAAGGACACGCTCCACAACAAGACCATCTACTTCGAGAGCGAGGGCGAGGAGGGCTCGCTGGAGGTCGCGATGCATTGGAACACCGGCTATCAGGAGTCCGTGTT
>Ga0307380_10012480_pt1 | contig 10574 bp, 12 predicted proteins | sample UN3MG_FD_202239 | JGI IMG/M metagenome (GOLD analysis project Ga0307380, IMG submission 202239) | Soil microbial communities from Risofladan, Vaasa, Finland - UN-3 | ecosystem: Environmental > Terrestrial > Soil > Coastal area > Acid sulfate soil | place: Finland: Risofladan, Vaasa | collected... | reverse complement strand
TGCTCTCTCTCTTTTTTTGAAATATACTTGAAAGTGAATTGAAATCAAAATAAAAAAGAACAAAAACCACTCACGAAAACATGCGGTCAATATATCAGCGTGTCAATACCGGTGGAGGTTTCAATCATAAGGATATTTTTCAATGAATGTATCTATTCAAAAATCTTTCATAATATTGATAAACACGGGTATAAATACAACATTTGCTATTTTTAATTATTGGGTTTAAAAATAAAAAGTTTCATCTTATTCAGTTCTGCACTCAATAACCTCTTTTTTGAATAGCCAGTTTCTAAACACAAGAGGCGTTACAATCGTTGTCAAAAGACTCATAACAACAATTGAGGCGTAGATATCCTGCCCAATTGCAAATATGAATACAAATTCCGGATATCTCTTTGATTTTACCATCAGATTAAGATGGCTTATTGTAGCAGTAGGGAACGCCACTTCTCCCCTCAGTTACATTTCCGGTCTGCAGTGATTATGGCTTATTTTTCCAGAACCCATGGACATTACAGAAGATCCTGACTTTCTGCACGTGAGCGAAATCAACACAGAATTCCATTTCCGTTTTATCCCCTGGCTGAAGCGTCGCGGTATTGAGGAACGTGTCGCCCATCACTTCGATCCACTTGATGTAGTGCTCCTTTTCCATCGGGTGCGGGACCGCCCCCACCTTTATCCTGATTCCGTTTGCAGTTTTTTCAATCACTGGAACATGCTTCTCCATTCCAGCATCATCGGTCTTCTCAGCAATCCTGACCATGGGCTGCTGGCAGCAGTCCAGGTTTCCTTCGCCGTCCTGAACGACAAGGACTATCTTCCCGCAATTCTCGCATTTGTAAAGTTCCAGCATGGAATCAATCCAAACAATTTATAAAATGATCTTCTATATAAAGGATGCTTTTTGGGGATTAGATTTTTCACGAAAGGATTCTTACAGAAAATAGCGAATAAATCCCTCATACTCGCTGCCCTACGACAGAGGTTAGTATGAACTGTGGGGTAAAAGATATTCTAATCAGAAATTGTGTCAGACTGAACAGGATTTTGTGAGGAAAACGATCAAAACAAAGCCGATTACCACATGGTTCAGTACTTCGCTAATTTGAAAAAGCAAGAATTATGCGTTAAAGTCCGAATGAAGAGACAAATCAAAAGATCTCTACGCTTCGCAGGTGCCCCGTCATGGTTTTACAAAGGAGGGGCAGACCCTGCAATACAAGAGAGCCATATAAAGTCCAAGGAATGCTGTGCTTTAACCGTAGGTGCATCCAATAGCCACCGAACGATCCTGATACGGTAAAATTGGCCCAAAATGATATTTTCCAGACCCTGGTCGGGATGACCGGCATGCACCGTGCTCGTACGAAATGGACATTCTTATCATGTGAATGGTTTATCTCTCCTGTGTGACCCAGCGCCCACCGGATCTCGAGTACACTGTTGATGAGATACCGCCCCGTGTCACGTTATTTTTCCTCGGACTGCAGCACGCCGGTATTGTTGCCACCGCGTTTATCTTTCCTATCCTGGTTGCAAAGGCCGCAGGCCTGGATGCCGGGGCGACCACGTTCCTGGTCTCGATGACCATGCTTGCCAACGGGATCTCGACCATTTTTCAGGCAGTCCGGTTCCGGAATTTCGGTTCAGGATTCCTGATTCCCAGGGTAGCCGGCCCCAACTTCGTTTCCGCCTCGATCCTCGCTGTAACAGCAGGGGGAATCCCCCTCCTGGTCGGGATGACGGCAGTATCAGGTCTCTTCCAGGCCGCGCTCTCCAGGATCGTGAACCGACTGAGGGTTATCTTCCCGGTTGAGGTCACGGGCCTGGTGATTATGATGCTTGGAGTGGCAGTGATCCCCTTTGGTCTACCGAGGTTCTTTGGCATGGCCGGCCCCTCTTCAGCCCCATCCGGGATCGAGACGATGATTTCGATCTGCATCCTCGCTATCACCATAGGAATTACGGTCTGGGGACGGGGGCAGCTCCGCTTCATCCCTTTGATCATCGGGATGGGGACCGGGTATGTCCTCTGCCTGGCCACCGGTCTTATCGGACCGACCGAGATTTCCCAGGTGCTACAATCCCCACTCATTGCACTCCCCGACTTCCACTACTGGGGGATCTCGTTTGATGCGGTACTCCTGATCCCATTCACCATCGCGGCGATCACCACGTTTGTGAAGAGTGTCGGGGAGTTCTCCATCTGCCAGCGGATTAATGACCCATCCTGGAAGCGGCCGGATATGATAAACATCCGGTCGGGTCTCTTCGCTGACGGGATAGCATCATTCCTTGGAGGAGTATCCGGGGGCATGGGGCAGACCGGGTCCTCATCAAATATCGGCCTGTCGATCGCTACCCGGGCGACCAGCCGGTACATCGGCTATATCACCGGCGGAATCCTCATCGGTCTTGCCTTTCTCCCGATGTTTGCCACCGTCTTTGTCATCATGCCCTCGCCGGTCATCGGGGCAACCCTACTCTATGTTTCCGGTTTCATCATCGTTGGAGGATTCCAGACCATCACCACGAGAATGCTCGATTCCCGGAAAATCTTCGTCGTCGGCCTCTCTTTCATCTTCGGGATCAGCATCTACCTCCTCCCGGGTGCCTACCAGGACGTGCCGCCCCTCTTCAAACCAATCTTTGACTCGGCACTTGCCCTGACAACCGTGCTGGCCATTATACTGAATCTCATCATGCGAATCGGCATCTCCAAAACCCATACGTTCACCGTCGATCATACCACCCCCATCTTTGATACCCTCCACGTCACAATGGAACGACAGGGTGAAGCATGGGCCGCACGGAAAGAGGAGATTACCCGGATGACCTTTGCCCTGAACGAAGCCTGCGAAGTGTTGGTTGTCCATGGTCTGGCCACAAGCCCGGTCAGTATCAAAGTCAGGTTCGATGAATTCAACCTCGACAGCACCCTCACCTACACCGGAAACCCGGTACCCCTTCCGGATACCTGTCCCAGCCAGGATGAGATCGTGATGCTGCCAGACGGCCTTGCACGTCTTGGAGGATACATGGTCCGGTCACATGCGGACACGGTAACCTCTACCTGCACCGGAGACGAGTGTGTGCTCTTTATCCATATTGTGCATTGAAGCCTCAATGGATCTTCTTCACCCCACTTCAACCTGATTCGCGAAAAGTAGATTCTGATTTGTTCAGATTCGAGTTATTCCGGATCCTTGTCTGGGAAGGAATTGGAGAATTTCTGAAAGGGGTTTCCGAGATACACTCTTTGCGGCGTCCAATTTGAGTTTTAAGAGGGGTAATAATGAGAATGAATTCTCCGCTGGAGGGAATTTAGAGAAGTATTAAGCATCACTTCACATCATATCGGAGCAGAACTTGAGGCTTTGACAGGTAATGAGGTCTTCTCCCCCTTGACCCGTAAGGATATATTCAACGGCGTCTTCCCACCAGCTGACACCGCGCAAGGCTGTTCATCAGCCCTCTTATCCATCAAGGCAGATTGTTATGTATTCCCAGGTTAATGACTACATATCCACTCCCCATTCGAGAGATCGTATGAATTCCAGGAGACCATTCTCTTTCGAGCGGTTATCCCTCCGTTATTACCTCGTTCTGCTGATTGTCTGCATAATTGTCATTGTCATCGGCTTTCTCATCACGGGCACATACCTGCAGTCGAAGGCGGATATGATCGCACAGAACGAATATCTTCAGCAGTACACCGAACTCAATGTGCGGGAGTCGGTTGGTCTCGTCAACCAGGGTCTGGAACTGTATGACAACACCTTAAATGACAAGATGGAAGTCGCATATCCTTCATTTCTGGATGAATATGCCAGAACCGGGGGAGACCCTTCAGCAATGGATCTCGAGCGCCTGAAGAGAGATCTCGGGAAAGATTTCGATGAGGACATTGACCTCTACGTGATCAACGAAGACGGGGTGATCATCGGTTCGACCGTGCCGGAGGTGATGGGGCTTGACCTCTCGAAATATCCCGATTACCATGAGATACTGCCAAAGATACTGGCAGGGAATTCCTTTGCTGCCGACAGGGTAGTTCGTTCTGTTGCTGATACAAATGCTTCCACCGTGACTGGCAAACTCAGAAAATTTGCCTTTATGCCTACCCCGGACCACCTGTATCTGCTTGAAATAGGGCTCTCCTCGCGTTCCTTTGAGAATGAACGGGCAGACCTCTCGTACTATGGTACCATGGAAAAACTGGAGAAGCTCAATCCAAACCTCAAAAGTATCCAGGTATATGACGTTCATAAGAATGTCTTCATCAAAGGCGGCGTATACCGTTCACCCTCACCGGACCCGGAACAGGAGAAGATACTCGACAGCGTGCTTGCAGTACGATCCGATGCCATCTCGAATCCGGATCAGCATACCCTGGTAAAATACCTCTTCATTGACCAGAGCGGCAAAAAGACGGCATCTGATATGAGTGTGATCACGGAGCTCACATACACTGATGCGATTCTCGAGCAGAAACTGCAGGATCTCTTAGTTTTCCACCTGTTCCTTGGGTTTCTCGCCGTTGTGCTGGGTATCCTTGCGACATACGAGGCAGCGCGGCTGATTACCCGGCCGATCAATGAGATCGTCGAAGACGTGGATATCATCTCACGGGGAAAGCTGGATCATGCCATCAGGAGCATGAAAAATGTCGAATTTACCCGGCTTGAACAGAGCATCAACCTGATGATCAAGAGGATCAAGGAGGAGAGTGAAGAGCTGGAGCGGAAAAACACCGAGCTCCTGGTTGCCGCCGAGATCCAGCAGAGTTTCCTTCCTGAGATGATCGAACCAGTACCGGGTTTTGATATCGCGGCACTGAGTGTTCCGGCAAAGGAGGTTGGGGGTGATTTTTATGATATCATCCCGCTCTCAAAGAAGCCGGGTGAACCAGCGCCATTTGGCATCGTGATTGCCGATGTCTCCGGAAAAGGACTTCCTGCAGCGATATTCATGGCTTTATCACGGGTAGTCATCCATGTGAATGCCACCTGGCACCCACGACCAGGGATCGTCTTCCGGGATGCCAATGCGATCATCACAGCTGACTCACGAACAAGCATGTTCGTCACGGCATTTTATGGCATCATCGACCCGCAGGTACGGACGTTTACTTTTGTCAACGCAGGGCATAATCCCCCTTTCTTCTTCCAGGCCTATTCCGGTCACCTCCTCGAACTTGGACTCACCGGCATCGCCCTTGGAGTTATGGATGATGCAGACTATACCGAAGAGACCCTTCCCCTCGCCTCTGGAGACATCCTCCTCCTCTACACCGACGGGGTGACAGAAGCGATGAACGCCCTCAATGAACTCTATGGCGAAGAACGGCTCCGGGGCATTATCCTCTCAAATCAGGATCTCTCTGCAGCCAGGTTAATTCAAACAATTCTCGATGATGTGAATCGGTTCAGCGGGGGAGAACCCCAGACGGATGATATCACCCTCTTTATGGTGAGAGTTTTATAACCGCGAGGCCAGGGGATGGGTGTCCATTCAGACCGATCGCCCCGGAGAACGCGGGTAATCAGGGATAAGATGAATAGTTCGTGCTCTATTGTAAGAAAATGGCTCTCATCAAGAGGGCGGGAGCGACGGCAGTATATTCGCCAAAGGATGTCCTCCTCATGTTTTCCAAGGTGATGAAAATATCATACGAGGGATTCGACCAGATCGCCGAGGTGCCAAAGAAGGTCAGGGAACTTGCCAATGCTTATTACATTGGTAACCTTTAACTCCGCTACAAAAGAGTGGATAGTTTCAGCATCACGTTCGGTTATAGTGCCCTTCAGAAGAGCTTTCCGAATGGAATTTTCCCCATATTCCTTCTTTTGGAGATGGAATGGCCTATCGGTAACCTGTGGTGCTGGTTCTACACTGGTTCCTGTCACAATTGGAACCTTTGTGTCGATACGGAAATACTTGATGGGGATTCCATCCACAAAATAGGATGCTGCTATGGGGATTCGAACCCCAGTCGTGGGAGTGAGAGTCCCACATGATTGGCCGGACTACACTATAGCAGCAAACTGCTTTACAAAATGTGCATTATGGTTACTTAAACCTGTTGATATGTCTCATTCCTGGCTTAAAGCGTGTCAGGAGAACCGCGGAATTATGATCCGGCAGGAGGTGCAAATACACCTTACCCACAACTATATCTCGCATTTACTGCCACTAATATAGGAACGGGAAATGGCCAGCCTTGAAGAGCAGATAAAAGAACTTGAAGACGAGCTTCAGCGGACGTCCTACAATAAGGCCACTTCCAAGCATATCGGGCGTGTCAAAGCGAAAATAGCCAAATTACGCGACGAAGCGGTGACTCGCGCTATCAGGTCGTCGGGGGGCGGGGAAGGATTTTCTGTAAAAAAGTCCGGTGATGCAACAGTGGTGCTGGTTGGCTTTCCATCCACAGGAAAAAGCACCCTGTTAAATCAGCTGACAGGCACCGAAAGCGAGGTGGCGGCATATGCGTTTACCACGCTCACCGTGGTCCCCGGTGCAATGGACTACAAAGGCGCCAAGATCCAGATCCTTGATATTCCCGGTCTGATTGCAGGGGCAGCGATTGGAAAAGGCCGTGGAAAAGAGGTCATCGGGGTGGTCCGGAGCGCAGACATGATCGTGATCCTTGTGGACGTGTTCAATGCCGGGCATGTGGACGTGCTGATGAAGGAGCTGTATGATGCAGGGATCCGGATCAACCGGGACAGGCCGGACATCACCATCAAGAAAACTTCCCACGGCGGCATCAGGGTGAATGCTGTCGGCACACTCGACCTGGAAATCGATGAGATCCGCACCATTTTATCGGAAAAAAGGATCATGAACGCCGATATCCTGATCAGGGGAGGTGCAACCCAGGATGATATCATCGACGCCATGTTCGGGAACCGGGTCTATATCCCGGCATTCATCGTGGTCAACAAGGTGGACCTGGTTGAAGGTCCCATGAGGGCGTACATAGAAAAGGATATTTCAGGCCGCTTCGGTATGCAATCCCTCATGATATCTGCCCAGACAGGATACAATATCGAGGCCGTAAAAGAGGATATATACAACCAGCTTGGATTCATGAGGGTGTATTTAAAGCCGCAGATCGGCCAGGCAGACCTGGAGGAGCCGCTTATTGTCAGGACAGGGAGTACTGTCGAGGACGTGTGCAGAAAACTTCACCGCGATTTTGTGGATCGATTCCGTTATGCCCGGGTATGGGGCGGATCGGTCAAGCATCCCGGCCAGCGGGTCGGGCTTCCCCACCACCTGTATGAAGGGGACCTCCTGAACATTATTATTACGCATTAAATGCCTTGCATATCTCTTCAAGAGGCGCAGTGGTCTTCAGGCCAGTCCCGGAATAATGTGTCCGGCTGGCTAAAAAATCCGCATCTATCAGATTTTGGATAACACTATTGATCGGCGGGGGGGAGACCTTCCACATCTTTGCCAGCTGATGGTACTCATAGTGACTCGAAGTCGGAAGCTCTTCGTTGCAGACCCGAATGAGTTTCTCCAGTTCGGCCCCTTTTCCAAGCTGCATCTTCCCTGCCTTTCCAAGCATCGTTTCCAGGAGTTGATGGTCCTGGATGTCTCCCAACCACAGGGGCCCGACAGGGATAAGATCACTCCCGCATATCTCACATTTCGCATCTTTTGGGAACAGGCCTGATTGTTCCGTCCTGAAAGGGCATGCCGGGCACTGCATTACATAGCCGAGTCTTTCCAGGGTCCGGTCGGCCCGGTGGGCCCCGAAGTGCAGGCGAAGGTGCAGCCGTACAAAATGTTCCCTTGCATAACAGAAGAGCGGTTCAAGGCCCCGGTCATACTTGACCGTTTCCCGCACAACAAAACCTAGAAGTATACGAAGGCCCGTCTCTGCATGATATTCGTTGTTTTGGGCCGACGCAAAATACCTGCGTATCCCTGCCTTTTTATGGGCGCCACAGAGAGGGGCGGTATCCGTTGCAGTAACCATAAGATAACGGCCCGTCCCCTTTATCGCCGAATCAATGAATGGAGCAGGTGTGCCGAAGGGATCGATATCCACGGCATCGAACCTTCGTTTTGAAAGCAGACAATTGACATCGTCACTGGTAATCTCGATATCGGCTCCGATGTGATCCACATTCCTGCGAATGAGTGCGACAGCCTCCGAATTTCGATCATTGATTGTCACCGGAATACCGCATTCATTTGCCATCCGCAATCCCCGGATACCCGTGGCGCCCATGGCATCCAGGTAGGTGGACGGGGGAAGGACCGATGCCAGGAGAACGGTTGAATCACGCGAAAATTCCATTCTCTTGTTGTAAAATACATCCGCCGTTCCGGGAGGGAAAGGACTGTCCGGATCCTGCACCGGGATAAAAAACCGCGTGTTTCCTTCCTCTACCTCGCAAAGATCCATATCGCCAGAATTGTGGAAGTTCGTTAACCTTATACCTTCTCTTTGTGAATTGATATAGGCAGGGCGTGTGGCCTAGTCAGGATAGGGCGGTAGCTTCCTAAGCTATAGGTCGGGGGTTCGAATCCCTCCACGCCCGCTCTTTTTTAGAGGAAAGCACATAGATTCGTTTTTGTAAATTCCCTACATGTTGATATGAGCCGGTACCAATACATGAATGGGGAATCCGGAGAAGTGAGTGTATGAAAATTTCCGGTTATATACGGATATTAAGGCCCATAAATAGCGGCTATAATAGGATATCTCATGGCGACAGGCACACTGGTGCCTGAAGTCCTGCTCCTGGCGTGCATTGTGTTCCTTATCACTTCTGCCGGAAATGTCATCAATGATTATTATGATATCGAGATAGACCGGATAAACCGTCCACAACGGCCATTGCCGTCAGGAGAAGTGGGAATAAAGGCTGCACTTGTACTGGCGATTGTCCTGTTCGCATCGGGAATAATCCTGGCTATTTTTACAAATATCCTCTGCCTGGCAATTGCTATCTTCAATTCAGCAATCCTGGTCGGCTATGCAGCCTGGTTAAAAAAGACAACTCTCCTGGGAAATATCGCGGTATCCTACGTATCAGGATCAATTTTTCTTTTTGGAGGAGCATTTTCAGGAATTGCCGGCCTTATCCAGGTTAGCCCGGTGACACTCATTACGTTCCTGGCAATGCTCTCGAGGGAACTGTTCAAAGATGCAGAGGATGTGGAAGGAGATTCTGCCTCCGGGGCATCCACACTCCCGATACGTATCGGTGTGAAAAAAACCACATATATTGGATTTTTCTGCCTTTTTGGAGCGGTGCTTGCCAGCATGATCCCTTACCTGTGGTGGGGGGCATGGTATATCGCCGGAATATTGCCGATTGACCTTGTCCTTCTGATTTCGGGGATTCGCCCCATGCAGTGTGATACATCGGAGTGTATAAAAAAGACGAACGCTACCTTTCTCCTTAAATATGCAATGTTCGCCTCACTGGCGGTATTCACCGCAGCTGCAGTAATACTGTAAATTTCAGTTTCAATCTGTAATCTCAGGATAAGACTCCAGGTCGGCCTGAGATTCATTGTTCTTAAGGATTTCTTCCGGGATTAATTCAGGGGGTATTCCAAGCAGCGCTACCTCCATCACATCATCCCAGTTGACAAGAGTTTCCACGCAGCCTTCCTTCATGGTCACCACTCCCATGCCTACAACGCCGAATTTATCTGTTAAATCCAGGCCTTCCTTTACTTCCGAGAGGCACCCTACACCGATTATTGCCCGTGGACGATACTTTTTTACCATTCGCTTGATAAACGAAGAGCCAGGTACAATAAAGACCTTGTAGCCGATTTTTTCCAGGATGACCCGCCAGTACCCGACAGTGCACTGGCCGCAGGATATACATTTAAGGCCTTCAGGGGAGAGATGAGCAGGACATTTTGCCGAACGAAGGCATTGGGGAAAGAAGATTACCCGTTGATCTACCGGAATTTCTGCAAATGCACCCTTGTTCATGCTGTTCCGCAACTGGACAAAAAATGAGAGCATTTCGGCATCTTCTAGGCCCACCAGTCTGAACAGGGCTTTCACGGTACCCTCTACCATCGTGATTCCGGCCTTGAGAAACCTGGGGAAGTAGAGCCTGCCGGTTTTTATTGAATAAATTGAAATTACCACCATCAGGATTGAGAAGAAAAGAATCCCCAGTATGATGATGAGAGTTATCTCTCCAACAAGAAAGACAAACTGTTCCCAGAGCGCTGTATTGATCTCCATGGTTGGTATCATTCGATTATTTGTCGTTTATCTGTGATTTCGTCCCAGTCAAGAGGTGAATGCAGTATCCCTATTTCGGTGATGAAACCCGCCACCAGCGAGTGGGGGGTGGCATCGAAAGCCAGGTTGAGAACCTGTGCGTTTTCCGGGACCACGGATCTGTTTCCGCACATGGCAATCTCATCCCGGCCCCTCTCTTCTATGGTAATCTCAATTTCTGAATGGTCAGGATCGAACGTAGACAGCGGAGCCGCAACATAGAAGGGGATCTTATGGTATGCGGCACACACGGCGTGCATGTAGGTGCCGATCTTGTTAAACGCCACAT
>Ga0307380_10012479_pt1 | contig 10574 bp, 7 predicted proteins | sample UN3MG_FD_202239 | JGI IMG/M metagenome (GOLD analysis project Ga0307380, IMG submission 202239) | Soil microbial communities from Risofladan, Vaasa, Finland - UN-3 | ecosystem: Environmental > Terrestrial > Soil > Coastal area > Acid sulfate soil | place: Finland: Risofladan, Vaasa | collected... | reverse complement strand
ACCTCATCGATTCGCCAGTAGTAAGTTGTGCCGGGAACAAGACCATCCGGAAAAGCAAAACCGGGAAATCCGGCAATATAATATGTAGCCGTCTGGTTTCCTCGGAACGTGTCGCCGGAGCCGTCATTCACGTCGTCGAAATTGTCGCCTAAGTACACGTTGTGCGACACTGCAAAATCTCCCGGCTTCCAGGACATATTCACCCATGTAGCCTCAACAATAGCACCATCGGCCGGGTCGGGACCCAAGGCATACGGATATGACTCACCAGTCCCTTCCATAACGGCCAGGAGTTCGGCATCCGACAAGACCCGATTGTAGACGCGTAAATCATCAATCAGTCCATCAAAAGGAAGCCAGGAAGCACTGCCGGTAATATGGCCGACAAGAATAATGAAATTAGTAGCATTAGCCATATTCCGGTTAATATCTAATGTATCGGTCTCATAGCCATTACCCAACTCACCATCAATGTAGACCTTCATTGTATCATTGGCTCCATTCGTTTCGAAAGCAATCGTAACTGCCACATGATGCCACTGATCGTCAGTTACAGCAACGTTTGAAGTGAAATTAGCAGCGGCCCCAACGCCGTTAGCTCGCACCGTTACCGTACCTGGAACTTCAATTCCCAGAGTTCTATTGCCGCTGGTATGCGTTGCTCCCGGAGGGCCCTGAGAAACAATTGAGTTTCTCTCGGAACGACCTGGAGTCTTTATCCAAACGGCCCAGGTAACCTCACCAGTGAAAGTAAAGCCTGCTGCCGGATCAGTACCGGGCATCTCCAATCGATCATCTGTGCCGTCCAATTCTATTGCACCTTTTTGATACCCGGTGACCCAGGTCGGGTCCCCAATGATTGTGCCGGGATGGTTATTGCCTGAGCTGTCGCTGGCATCTCCGTCAAATTTCCACCATCCCAAAAGATCAGGATTCGCGGCATTTGCTCCGCTCGTTAGTAACAGCCCCAGTACGAAAATAAAAGAAATTAAACAAATCGTTCTTTTACACATAACAATCCTCCTTCAAAAAAAGAGTTAATAAAAACATCCAGTAATATGTTTATCTTTTCTTCATGCAAACTTGCCCAAGATAGTTTTTCAAACGACTTGAAATTATCTCCTTCCTTCCAAAGCCCAATAAGAATTGCTAATTAAAAAGTGAAAAATCCGATTAAACTTCAAAAACATGCCAAAGGGCTAAAATTTAAGAATTCTAACTATTCTTTTTACCATATTTACTATCACTTCGTCAAGAACAAACTTTGTCTAAAATTAAGTGCATTGTATTAAAATACCAATAACCATTAAGAATTGACGATAAAACTGCTTAGTAAGGGCTGAACAGGCCTGGTTTCCTGCATGCGCATGAATAGTAATCTCAGTAAAACAGCGATCAGCAATCACAATTATTATAAGGATTGTAAAAAGCCATCCGTAAAGTACAGCAACAGCAAAGGCTTCATTATACGCAAATATTCACATAAATGGTAAATGCTTCACGCTCGGTGCTTGTTGTAAATAAACTATAATTTAAGTTTTTTAATTTGCTGTGTTATTGCGTATAATACTTCCACGATTACTTTGAATTGTCAAATTATGGGCTATAAATTAGAAAAACTAAAGGATGCGGAATTACTCACCCGTTACACGGCCGGGGAGGAGGCCGCATTTAGTGAAATCGTAAATCGTTATAAAAACAGTCTATACGCGTTCCTGAGGCAATTTTTAAACCGACATGAGCTTGTCGAAGACGTCTTTCAGGAGACGTTTCTACAGCTTTTTAACAGCCGGGAGAGCTTCGATACGACTCGACCTTTGCGTCCGTGGCTGTTCACAATAGCTGCCAATAAAGCAAAAGATGCCCTTCGCAAATGGCAACGAACATCAGCAGTCCCGATTGGTACTATGGCCGATTCGCAGGATTTATCGTTCGATGATATGCTCAACACCGTTACTTCTGATGAGACAATGCCTTACGAGGAACTGCAAAAAAACGAAACTGCCATTCGTGTTGGAGAAATTATAGCGAATATGCCGGAAAATCTGCGTGAAATTTTAGTGTTAGCGTATTTTCAGAGATTTTCTTACAAACAAATGGCCGAGATTTTGAGTATACCTATTGGTACAGTTAAGAGCAGACTGCACACCGCAGTTGGTCGTTTCGCAAAAGAGTGGAAGACATCAGTTGGGAGCAACGATATCAAATGATACCGCTTAATAGGGGGCAGAGAGAGCTGTTATTCGATTACTGTATGGGTTTGACGTCCCAGGAACAAACTGCCGAAGCCGAGGCGTTGATTTCTTCAAATGAAGAAGCTAACGAAATTAACTCCAAATTCAAAACCATCCTTGCACCCCTTAATAGTATAGAGCCTGAACCCTGCCCTGATGCTCTGGCAGAGCGTACTGTTTGGCGACTTAACAGTCTTGCAAACTCAAGCCGGGATAGGCTACAGCAGTTACTTGCAGAGGAACAATCACGGGAAATTACCTCTAAAACCTGGCATTGGGTAAGTTTGGTCAAGAGGTTGGCCACAGCAGCGGTTTTTATGATTGCAGGAAGTGTTTTGCTTACTACACTCAACTATCTTCGTTATAATTCGCGTCTGCAAGCATGTAAGATGCAACAAAGCAGTATCTTTCAAGGTTTAAACAATTACATATCCGACCACGATGGTCAGCGGCCGGCTGTTGCAACTACGGCGGGCGCTCCATGGTGGAAAGTTGGTTATCAGGGCAGCGAAAATCATTCCAATACCCGCAACATCTACCTTTTGGTAAAAGGCGATTACGTCAAACTAAGCGATTTTGTTTGTCCCGGCAGTAAACTTGGCAGGCTCTTGGAGGCAACTCCGTCTCAAATAAGAACTTATAAGGATTTCCCCGACAGAAGAAGTATAACTTACAGCTTCCAGATATATTGCAGCCGAGCGGGAAATGGTAAGCTGCTTTGCCGAAAGGTCTTGATGGCAGATTGGAATCCCCTTTTTGAAGGTTTACCAGAAGACTTCTCAAAGCAGTTTAATCTGCGACTTAACAGAAATTTATTGACCCTTAACAGCAGTAATCACACATATTTTGGCAACCGTCGCGGGCAGAACGTTTTGTTTGGCGACGGCCACATTGAGTTTCTACGAACACGTTATATTGGCATCTCAAAGGATGATATTTTCACACTACATGACACTGATATATATCAAGGCTGTGAAGTACCTTCCTGTGAGACCGACTTCTTCCTCGCCCCGTAGCATCCGCATTAGTTTCTACCCCAAATAGTAGATTGAATTGGCGAATACGTTCTTTATTTCAGCAGCCCGTAGTCTTCCAATGTCTGTCTCAGAGAGGGTCTCTTACTTTCTTCTAACGGTGTCATAGGCAGTCGCAATTCTTCTGAAGCCATATTCAGCATTGCCATCGCTGCCTTGATTGGTATCGGATTAGTAGCCAGAGTCAACATGCTTTTGCACAGCGCAAATAATTTGTTGTGCCATTGCCGTGCCGAGACCAAATCCCCTTCGAGAATTAAATCGGTCATTGCTTTTACGTCGGCAGGCACGATGTTAGCTACGACACTGATAACGCCCTTTCCACCAACGGAAGCCAGCGGCAGTGTAAGTGAATCATCGCCCGAGATTATTGTAATATCACAGCGGGCCGCGATTTCACTTGCCTGGTCAAGACTGCCCGTCGCCTCTTTGATTGCAACTATATTTTCAAGCTCAGCCAACCGGGCGATAGTCTCCGGTGTCATGCCCGCTCCACATCGACCAGGAATGTTGTATAAGACTACCGGCAAGTCAACCTCTTCAGCTATTGCCTTAAAATGCTGATAAAAGCCCTCCTGCATGGGCTTGTTGTAGTATGGATCGACCTGCAATGTTGCATCAGCACCGATTTTTTTTGCAAAAGCAGTCAGCTCAATCGCCTCGGCCGTGCTGTTTGAACCGGCCCCGGCAATCACAGGGACTTGTCCACCCACGGTTTTGACAACTTTTTCGATGACCTTTTTGTGCTCCTCGTGACTCAAAGTGGGCGATTCTCCGGTAGTGCCTACCGGTACTATCCCGTCTATGCCACCTTCCAGCTGGAATTCGATTAGCTCCTCAAGAGTTTGAAAGTCAATTTCGCCGCCCTGAAAAGGCGTCACCAACGCCACCATTGCCCCTGTAAACATTTTAGTCTCCTACTATGAACTACGAACCGAATTTATCTATCAAATTTATCATTTCGGTGGTTGCCTGCCTTATTCCGACGAAGACTGCCCGAGCGATAATGCTGTGGCCGATATTAAATTCAGAAAGACCATCGATGTTCGCCACACTTGATATATTACGATATGTCAGGCCATGTCCTGCATGAACCACAAGTTTGTTTTCCATAGCGAGTTCTTTGCCGGCTATCAGCTCCGTTAATCTTTTTTTAATGGCCCTTTGCCCTCTTGCATTTGCAAACATTCCGGTGTGCAGCTCGACAGCGTCGCAACCGGTCCTGGCCGAGGCGATTATTTGCTCTTTACCGGGTGTGATAAAGGTACTCACGAGAATTCGTTTTTTGTGCATTCTTTTGACGACATCGGCAAGACGTTTTATATACCTGACACAGTCCAGGCCACCTTCGGTTGTAAGTTCAGCTCTTTTTTCGGGTACTAACGTTACCTGGTCAGGTTTGATCTCTTCGGCGATTTTTACTATTGGCTCAGCCATACACATTTCGAGATTCAGCTTGCAGGCGACTGTTTCTTTCAGCAGCCTGACATCCCGATCGCAGATATGGCGCCTGTCCTGGCGCAGGTGAATTGTGATTCCGTTTGCACCGGCTAATTCACATTCAACTGCTGCCCAGACCGGGTCTGGCTCATCGGCCAGCCGAGCCTGGCGCACTGTTGCTACATGGTCGATATTTACATTTAACACTGCCATTTTCTTGTCCTCGATTTATCTGCTGAATTATATCACCGCGATGCTTTAACACAAGAAAATTAAGATAGTAAAATAATCCGGAATTCCTGTCTTTAGCCTGCAGTTACAACAGTTTGGTAAAGTGGGACCCACCCCACAACTTCTCTATTATGTTAAAGCTGCGAGCTTTGTCCGGGGAGCTTTATTCAGTTCTTTTTTACCTGACCAATCTATTTCTTGCAAAATACAACTTTCCCGCTTATTATTGTTCCTGCTTTGGTTGAAGAAAGTTGCTGCCATTAATGTCCGTTTACTCGGCCGATGTTTTTAGTTGCGTCTTGCAGGATTGTGGATTTCCACTTCCCGTGTTCGCGGTTGACAAGTTTACATCTGCAAAAGCAGCCAAGGGAATGACATGAAGAACTAAAAGGCAAAAAATAATAATCAATTCCAAGTAGTAAAAACGATGAAAATGAAGTTAAACTGGGCCAATCGTATCACTATCTTTCGGATATTGCTGATAATACCTTTTGTCAGCTTTATGCTGAAAACAAATGATGCCGCACTCAGCGAAGGCGCGCGGACCGCAATGCGGTATATTTCGATTATTCTCTTTCTGGTCATGGCTATCAGTGACGGTGTTGACGGCTATTTGGCTCGCCGGAAAAATCAAATTACAAAACTCGGTGCTTTTCTGGACCCGATTGCAGACAAATTACTCATGACCTGTGCTTGTCTGCTATTGGCCTCACAACGAGGACACGTCGAGAACTTTTTACTTCCGACCACCGTCGTGGTTTTAATAATCGGCAAAGACTTGTTTTTACTGATCGGTTTTGTGATTGTTTATTTAATTACCTCACGGATCCACATCGCCCCTGTATTCATCGGTAAACTTGCCACCACCCTGCAGTTATCGATGGTCGCTGGGATTCTGATTGCTCCAGAGGTTTCCAGTGTATTGTCAGGCTGGATCTGGTTCTTACGCACAGTCTGGTGGTCTGCTGCTGGAACGGCTATTCTGGCAACTCTTATTTACCTCCGTGACGGAAGCCGTTATATTGAACAATACGAGCAGGCAAACGTATCTCATGAATTATAAAGCATAATACGAGATACGGCTCAAGAGATGCGAACTATGAATATGGATGCACAATTTAGCGAAATACCGGAAATTTTGGAAGATCTTCGTCTCGGCAAAATGATTATACTCGTGGATGCTGAGGACCGTGAGAACGAAGGTGATTTGGTCTGCGCCGCCGAGAAGGTAAGCCCGGAGATTATTAACTTTATGGCAAGATTTGGTCGCGGCCTTATTTGCCTGCCGCTCACAACCGAGAAATGCGATTCACTTGGTCTGTACCCCCAGACGGTTGATAATACGGCTCGCTTCGGGACAGCTTTTACGGTCAGTATTGACGCTGCTGAAGGGATTAGCACAGGTATCAGCGCTGCCGACAGGGCAAAAACAATCCAGACAGCAATCGCCGATGACGTCAAGCCGGGATATCTGGTTCGTCCCGGCCATATATTTCCATTACGAGCACGCAAGGGTGGAGTATTGGTTCGGGCCGGACAAACCGAAGGTGCAGTTGACTTGATGCGACTGGCGGGCTTGAAGTCGGCCGGTGTCATCTGTGAGATTATGAATGAAGACGGCTCTATGGCAAGAGTGCCGGAATTGCTGAAATTCTGCGAAAAGCACAATCTCAAAATTGCTTCGATCGCCAAATTGATAGAATATCGTCTGCAGAGTGAAAGCCAAATCAAGCGCCTTGAGTGCGTCAATCTGCCTACCGACTATGGAGATTTTACATTGATTGGCTATGAGAGCATCACTTCTGCTGAGCCGCATCTGGCATTATGTAAGGGCGGTGTCGGGCAACTCGACAAGAACGGAAGCCCCATCGAGCACGAAGAGCCTGTACTTGTTCGGGTACATTCAGAGTGTATGACCGGCGATTTGTTTCATTCGCAGCGCTGCGAGTGCGGTTATCAATTGGTGACGGCTATGAAAATGATTGAACAAGCCGGCAAGGGTGCTTTGATTTATCTGCGCCAGGAGGGCAGAGGTATCGGCTTGATGAACAAGCTGCGTGCATATAAGCTTCAGGAGAAAGGCCTTGATACGGTTGATGCCAATTTACAATTGGGCTTCATGGCTGACAAGCGCGATTATGGAATCGGTGCTCAAATCTGCCGCGACCTTGGACTGCGGGAAATACGAATATTGACTAACAATCCCAAGAAGATTAGTCGCCTTGAGGTTTATGGCATAAAGATTGTCGAGCAGATATCGCTGCGGGCAGAGCCCGGCGAGCATAATATAGACTATTTGAGAACAAAAAAATACCGCCTCGGTCATCTTCTTGATGGGGATTTATAGTCCATGAAATTATTAGCCGGATTATTACAGGTATTCTTGTTTATATTTTTTTTCTTCAACGCCGGTTGTGAACAGCCGACATCACCTTCCATCCCTCCTGCTAAGATTGACAAAGATTTTAACAGCCTTTCTGTTTGTATACTTTATGCACCCTTGAAAATCGACATTTTGCCTTTGACGGAATTAATTAATGTTGGCGGCGCCCAGGAATCTGAAATAAATATCTACATTAGTTTGCTGGATGCGTTCGGTTCCCAGATAAAATCACCGGGTATATTTCGTTTTGAGCTGTACGATTATGTACTGCGTTCGGCTGAGCCGAAGGGAAAAAGAGTTCTTATTTGGCCGGATGTTGATTTGAATGAACCGGTTCAAAATAATGAGTACTGGCAGGATTTCTTACGAGCTTACGAGTTCAATCTGCCCTTCGATCAGGCTCAAAGCCAGAACTACATATTACAGGCAACATGTTTGTGCCCAAACGGCAGACGCATTTCATCCGAATTCACTCTTAGAAACACAACAAAGATTTACCCCTCAGTTGTGGACAAATAATCTGAGCTTGGCCTACTGGGTGATCAGCGGCAATTATTCTTACCATTTAACAAAATCAGAATTACCAATTCTCTATGAATTTATCCCGCTTTCCTTTGGCTGGGGATATTTTAAAGGTCACCGGCTCATATATGGTAAATAATCGCGGAAAAAAGTGAAAAATACCCAAAAAATCGAAATCAACCCAAATATTCTTGTTAAAATATCTAAAAATTTTCTTGACGGGAAGATGGTGGATATGTTATAAATATATTGAAGAACGATTATGCTCGTGTAGTAAAGACCAAGCCCTAAAAGAAGACGAAGGAGTGAGGTTTTGAAGCATCTTAGTCTTACCGAAGGTGGGGTCTTTCAGTTTATTTAAGAGTTTATCGGAAGATACAGCGCAAAGGAGAACAGATAAACAGCTGCTCAGTTACTCGGGAGTAGAGGGGTCAACGCTTCGCCCAATGCGTATAATCCGTACTTATCACCGGATTGGTTCTGGATTACTGTCCCTGTAGTCTGTTTTAGCGCGGATGGGCCTAAATCTGCTTCAAGCAGAGGCGATGATCAAAAAAAAACTGTAGCAGAGCAGTCACGGAGATGAGTGCTTTAGCAAGTAAATTGACTTACATTTCGTTAATCATTAACGGCTCGATTTGACGGGGCTTTTGAAGGAAGGAGGTAACGCCATATTGTAGCAAATATTTTATCATCCTGGGCAGGCACCTTAAGGGCAAGGTGCGAGAATTAAGTTAATTTGTTGGAAAAAAATGTTTGCTTTGGTGTGTGGCCGAAGCATGGTCTTTTTAACTTCTTTTTTGAAGGAGGACTATTATGTGTAGGAAATTAATCTGTTTTGTTTCTTTTATTTTGCTGCTTAGTATGGCCGCCGCCAGCCCCGCCGGCTTGGATGACGATCCAAACCTTATGGGTTACTGGAAGTTCGACGGCGATACCAGCGATTCATCTGGTAACGGGCGGGATGCAACGCTCGTCGGCGATGCACATGTTGTTGACAATGGTATCCTTGGTGGGGCCCTGTTGCTCGACGGCAGCGGTGATTACGCCACTATAACAGGCTATAAGGGTATCAACGCCGACCGTAGCGATCCCAACAATCCAACCCAACTGCCATTCACTGTTGCCTGCTGGATCAAGACACCCAGTGGCGAGGGTGCAATTGTGAACTGGGGCAGCAGTGATGGAACCGGCGTAGGCGGCCAATACCAAAATTTCCGCCTCAATGGTGGCAGATTGCGAGCCGAACACGGCAACGGCAGGCTCAGAGGCACCGCCCTGGTTAACGATGATGAATGGCACCATGTTGTCATGGCTGTAGCCCTGGGCGCAAATATAGAGCCACCGAATACCCAGCTCTACGTGGACGGCCAGATAGATCCACAAGGCGCTGATACAGTAAACGCGCAAAATACCTGGAACCTCACGGAAGATGCCGATGTTGGCATTGGTGTGCGAGCTTCACACGGCGACCGGCTCTTCACTGGAATGTTTGACGATGTACGCATCTACGCCCGCGTGCTGGATGCAAATGAGGTTGCCGTTCTGGCAATTCGACCCAGATCATGGAAGCCTGATCCCGCAGTAGGTAGCCTGATCGAGGACGTCTCTTACCTTTTAGGCTGGATGCCTGGAGGCTACGCGGCTGAGCACGATGTCTATTTCGGCACGACCGCTGAGCTTGGACCAGAACAGCTTCTGGGTCGTCAGGCCGAAACTACAATCCTTGTAACCGGACTTGTAGAGAACACGACGTATTACTGGCGAGTTGACGATATCACTGCAGACGGGACGGTAATCACCGGTGAACTCTGGAGTTTCGCGACACCTCCCAGAAGAGCCTACGCTCCCAGTCCGTTTGATGGCGAAAAAATTCTGGACACTACGGCTGCTCTCAGTTGGTCCGGCGGCTGGAGCCCGATTATGCATGCCGTATACTTCGGGACCGACCATGATACGGTCGCGGGCGCTACCGGTGCTCCTCCACAGATGGACATTGGCTTTGATCCCGGCCCACTGGAATATGGCACGACCTACTACTGGAGAGTCGATGAGTTCTACGGCACCGAGTGGGTCACGGGTGCGGTCTGGAGTTTCAGCGTCGTGCCGATACTGCCTCCTACGGACGACCCGAATCTTGTAGCTCTGTGGACGTTTGACGGAGATACAGGCGGTGTTGCGCTTGATCAGTCCGGCAACGGCAACCATGTCGCCCTGAGAAATGGTGCACAGATTGTGGCCGGCCGCGGCGGCGACGTGCTGGACATGGGCGTAGCGGGATATGGAGCGATCAGCAACATGCACTTCGACGCTAACAGTACCGGCCTTACAGAGGTTGCGGTTTTATCCTGGATTCGTACAGATACCGCATCTGATCAGTACATCATTTCGCTGGACCGCAGTGATTACTACCGCCTGGAGATTAACGGTTCCGGTGCCGGTGACGGTCAGGTCGGCTGGGATCTCATGACTGATGCAGGCCAGTTAGATAACGGCAGTGTCACGCGAGTCGACGACGGCGAGTGGCATCATATAGCCGGCATCTTTGACAATGGAACTGCGTCCATCTACATCGACGGTTTTGCCGAACCCTCGAAGACGTTGGGCACCTCTTACGGTATAGGCAGCACCCGTTATGGCCTCATAGGTGCCAACTCCGAAGAGGGCACCTTCGACGACGGCACCACCAGCGGCGGACCTCCAATACCTCTGATTGACGATATGGCCATC
>Ga0307380_10012475_pt1 | contig 10575 bp, 9 predicted proteins | sample UN3MG_FD_202239 | JGI IMG/M metagenome (GOLD analysis project Ga0307380, IMG submission 202239) | Soil microbial communities from Risofladan, Vaasa, Finland - UN-3 | ecosystem: Environmental > Terrestrial > Soil > Coastal area > Acid sulfate soil | place: Finland: Risofladan, Vaasa | collected... | reverse complement strand
ACGGTTCATGAAAGCCTCCGTGGGTTCCATTTATACTACGATGCCCCCGCAGAAAGAGATCGCATGCTTGTTCGGAAAATCATAGTTGCAGCGCTTTATCGCTTTGCACGCTTTGACGATCCGTCTGTCCTGCAGGAGCCGCTGGCAAGCGTGGCCTGTCATCATGGCGTCAATGGCACACTGCTGCTGGCGCGCGAAGGCATTAACGGCACCATTGCGGGTTCACGCGAAGGCATCGATGCAGTGCTTGCCCACATACGCACCCTGCCCGGCTGTGCCGACCTGGAACACAAGGAATCCCTTGCTGATGCAATCCCCTTTCATCGGCTGAAGGTCCGTCTCAAGCGCGAGATCGTCACCATGGGCGTCGAGGACATCGACCCCAACCAGATCGCTGGAACTTATGTTGACCCGCAAGACTGGAACGACCTCATCAGCGATCCAGATACCGTGGTCATCGACACGCGCAACGATTATGAAGTCGCCATCGGCACCTTTGAAAACGCTCTTGACCCGAACACCAAAACCTTCCGCGAATTCCCGGACTGGCTCAGGGCCCATCACAATGAACTGGCCGGCAAGAAGATCGCCATGTTCTGCACCGGAGGTATCCGGTGTGAAAAATCCACCGCCTTTGCAAAACAGGCTGGTATTGACGAGGTCTACCATCTCAAGGGTGGTATTTTGAAGTATCTGGAGCTGATACCTCGCGAAGAGAGCAAATGGCGCGGTGACTGTTTCGTGTTCGACGAGCGTGTTTCGGTTGGCCACGGGCTGCAGCCGGGTGAACACGTGCTGTGCCGTGCCTGCCGCATGCCGCTGACGCCGCAAGACCTGGCATCGCCGTTGTATGAAGAAGGTGTGTCGTGCACCCACTGTCACGACTCACGCACAGCTGAAGACCGCGCCCGGTTCCGCGAGCGCCAGCACCAGATCATGCTGGCCAAGGCGCGTGGCGAGAAGCACCTGGGCGATTGATCCCATCTGGCCAAACAAAAACCGCGCTCCTGTTTCGCAATTGACGGGAGGAGGAACCGTCGGGGCGAGGGAACGCGGTTTGATTCCTGAAGGCTCTCATCCTTGTCCGGGAGGGGCAACCGGGATCAAGCTGGCCTTTTCTTCTTCAGTCCGGCGTGCATTTGGTTTTGTTACACTCAAGCGCCCGGTCGTTTTGCAGGGGTCGGGGGGCTACCTGTTGTTTTCGTCTTTTTGTTGTTTGACGCCTTTTTCTTGATAACCACCCTAGGAGCCAAAAGTTCCAAAGAATGTGCAGTTCGTCACATCTCGAATTTTTTGGTGGTCGAAAGGTATCAACCCACGCTAAACAGCGCCCATGCTACACATCAATGACCTGACATACCGCGTCGAGGGACGCCTTTTGATTGACCACGCCACAGTTGCGTTACCTGCCGGGCATACGGTTGGGTTCGTCGGACGCAACGGCACTGGCAAATCCACGCTACTGAGACTTGTCCTTGGCCAGGTGCAGCCGGAATCAGGGTCCTGCTCGGTGCCAAAGAATGCACGCATCGGGACGGTGGCTCAGGAAGCACCAAGCGGCACGGAAACCCTTATCGAGGTTGTGCTGGCTGCAGATCTTGAGCGTGCCAGCCTGCTTGACGAGGCCGAAACCGCCACAGACCCGCATCGTATTGCCGAAATCCAGATGCGTCTGGCTGACATCGACGCCCACACAGCCCATGCGCGAGCCGCATCCATCCTGTCCGGTCTTGGCTTCAATGAGGCGGCTCAAAACGAACCCTGCTCGGCGTTTTCCGGCGGCTGGCGCATGCGCGTGGCTCTGGCGGCAACCCTGTTTTCCGAACCTGACGTTCTGCTGCTGGACGAACCGACCAACTATCTTGACCTTGAAGGCGTGATCTGGCTCAAAAACTATATTCGCACCTATCGCCATACGGTGCTGATCGTCAGCCATGACCGTGACCTACTTAACGATGCCGTGACCGAGATTCTGCATCTCGATCAGTGCAAACTGACGCTGTATCAGGGAAATTACGACACGTTTGACCGTATCCGGCGCGAAAAACTCATCCTGCAAATGAAGATGAAGAAAAAGCAGGACGATGCTCGACAGCACATGCAGGCATTCGTTGACCGCTTCCGGGCCAAGGCATCGAAAGCCAAGCAGGCCCAGTCACGCCTCAAGGCGCTGGAAAAAATGGAACCCATGGCAGACGTGATCGAGGATCGCGTGGCGCCGTTCCTGTTCCCTGCCCCATCGCGTCCGATCAATCCGCCGCTGATCCGGTTTGAGCATGCCGCGGTTGGCTATGACGAAGGCAAGCCGGTGCTGCGCAACATTGATCTGCGCATTGACGGGGATGACCGCATTGCCCTGCTCGGTGCCAACGGCAACGGCAAGTCGACATTCGCCAAGCTGATGTGCGGCCGTCTTGGGGTGATGGATGGCTACATGCGCCATCACAAGAAGCTCGATGTTGCTTATTTCGCCCAGCACCAGCTTGATGAACTGAACATGGGTGAGACACCCTATGATCATTTCGTCGCCCTGATGCCCGATGCCACGGAAGCCCAGCGCCGCACTCGCCTTGGCGCCTACGGGTTTGGGGCGCATATTTCGCACAACAAGGTTGAAACCCTGTCAGGTGGTGAAAAGGCCCGGCTGCTGTTTGCGCTCGCCTCCTTCAACGGACCCAACATTCTGGTGCTCGACGAACCCACCAACCATCTGGACGTTGCTGCGCGCGAAGCGCTGGTCACTGCGCTGAACGATTATGAAGGTGCGGTCATCCTGATCAGCCATGACAGGCATCTGATCGAGGCATCTGTCGACCGACTCTGGCTTGTCGATGAAGGCACAGTCAAGCCTTATGACGGAGACCTTGATTCATACTCGCAACTCATCTTGGAGAAGAGCCGCACGGCACGCAGGGAAGCCAAAAAGGAAGCCCGCGGCGGTACTGCAAAGACCGAGAAACCGGCACCTGAAAAGCCGAAAATCAATCTTGTGCAGCTTAAGAAACAGATTCGGGAAAGCGATCACAAGATGCTGGAACTGCAGGAGAAAATCACCATCCTCGACAAGGCTCTGCAGGATCCGCAAATGTATGCTGCCCAGCCCAAAAAGGCAGCAAGCTTCGCCAAGTTGCGGGCCAGGCTGGTTGATGATCTTGAAGCAACGGAACTGGACTGGCTGAAGGCAACCGAGACCTACGACGAGATCACAGCCAGCTCCTAATCCAGATAATACACAAAGATATACAGCGTCAGCAGCACCATCACGTACAGCGCACCGAGGCCTGTGGCAGATGTAGCCCGCAGGATCAGGCCTTCGCGATCTGACAACTCATCTAGGCCTTCCTGCCCTCGCCTGAGAACAGACAGCACTGACTTCTCCATCGATGTCCGCACAGCCGTGCATAAATCAAACACGGCATTGCCTGCCTTGAAGATGGCCACGCGCCATATCCAGTCGAGATCAAGCGTGATGGTCAAGGTGCGCTTCATGTAGTTGAGCAGCAGGAAGAAGGCGAGACCTGAGAACAGCAGCAGTTGCAGGTAGAACAGCACTTTTTCAGGCTTGTACACCGGCACAATGTCGGCAGTCGGCAGCATGGCATACAGCGGTTGCGGATAGACGCCCAGTGCCACGCACAGGAACGCGAAAAAGATCATCGCCGCAGCCATGTTCCACGGCGCGTCAGCCGGGCGCAGACCAGAGTCTTTCTGGAAGAACACGAACCACGGGAACTTGATGCCTGCGTGCAGGAACACGCCCGCAGACGCTGCCGCCAGCATGTACCACACAAACACCAGGTGTTCCTGTTCGGCCGCAACTGAAATCATCGTTTTGGTGGTGTAGCCGGACGTCAGCGGGAATGAAGAAATCGCCAGCGCGCCAATGATACCGCAGATGCAGGTGATCGGCATGGTGCGGAACAGCCCGCCAAGATCGGTGCATTTGCGAAGTCCGGTCCGGTGCAACACAACGCCTGCCGACATCAGCAACAGTGCCTTGTAGATAATGTGGGCAAAGGCATGAAGGGCAGCGCCGTTCAGTGCCAATTGCGAACCGATGCCAACGGCGGTCACCATGAAGCCCACCTGGTTGATGATCGAATAGGCCAGAATGCGCCGGGCATCATTTTCCAGCAGCGCATAGATGATGCCATAAAACACCATGTACAGGCCAACCCAGATCAATACCTTCTCGCCGGGAAACAGCAGAATCAACGCCAGAACAGCGGTTTTGGTGGTGAAGGCGGACAGAAACACCGAGCCTGTCGGGCTGGCTTCGGGATAGGCGTCCGGCAGCCACGAGGAGAACGGTGGAGCCGCGGCGTTGATCAGGATACCTGCAAGGATCAACCAGCGGTCAAGGTCGGTGGCCAGCATGGCCTGTATTTCCAGCGAACCGGTGTGGATATAGACGCCTTCAATGCCGATCTTCAACAATACGCCCGACAATATGTGCATCATCGCATAGCGAATGCCGGCCCGGCGCGAGGCCTCCGTGCCACCGCACCACACCACGATGGTCGAGAAAATCGCCATCATCTCCCACCAGATGAACAGCGTGATCAAATCGCCTGCAAATGACACACCAACCGCGCCGGCAGCATAGGCCATGGCGGCGCCAAGTTCTGCGGTTTTTGCGGTCCGGAACGAGAACAGCATGCCTGCAAACGCCATGATGGTGAACACGGTGGCGAACATGCGCCGCACAGGCGACACCTCGATCGGTTCAATCGGGTAGCCAAGAAACCTGGTGCTCAGAACCACGCCATCCGGCAATGACCAGATCGCCCAAAGTGTCAAAAGCGGTGCCAACAGCAAAATGACCGTCCGCGCATTTGGCCTTGCAATGACGGCAAGCAATGCAGCGACCAGCAGGATGAGAGCGGGAGGAAAAAACTCAAAGATCATAATAGTCATCCTTCCGCTTCAGGATGAACCCCAGAAACTTCGCGCCGAACACCATCGCGACGCAGGACAGGAAACCGAAAATCGCCGGGAAGGCGAACAGTTCATCCAGTCCGTGGAAGTGCCCGGCCGTGCCGGTAAACAGCTCAAGCGCAACCGTAACGGCCAGCGCAATGATCGATCCGATCCATATCTTGCGGATGGTTTCAGGCCGGACCAGCCAGTGGTCCTGAGCTTCGGGTGTGGTCTGTTTCGGTTTGCGGGCCATGGGTTATTTCACCAGTATCTGTGCTTCAAGGTCAGCAATCGGCTGATGGAACAGGAAGAAGGCAAAGGTCAGCAATGCAGTCGTCGTCAGCGCCAGCACCATCGGCCACGGCGCTTCGCCATGATCCTTCTTCGGCTTTACATCCTCTTCATACAGGAAGGCTGCAAAAATGAATGGAAGGAAGTAAGCCGCATTCAGCAGTGTCGATGCCACGAGTGTAGCAAGGGCGATATAGTTGTCGTCCTGAATCGCACCGCCCAGTATGTACCACTTGGATATGAAGCCGCCTGTTGGCGGTATGCCGATCATCGACAGTGCGCCGACGGAAAACGCTGCCATTGTCCATGGCATACGGCGGCCAATACCCCGCATTTCGGTGATGTCGGTTTTCTTGGACGCCACGTAGATGGCACCTGCGGCGAAGAACAGGGTGATCTTGCCAAAGCCGTGCGCCATCATGTGCATGGACGCGCCCACTTCAGACAGCGGTTTCAGCACCGCTGCCGCCAGCACGATGTAGGACAGCTGGCCAATCGTCGAGTAGGCCAGCAGACGCTTCAGGTTGGTCTGGCGCAGCGCGATAAAGCTGGACACAACAATGGTGAAACAGGCAATCCAGATAATCAACTTGTGGCTGGGCTGGTTGAATAGAAAGTCGATGCCGAAAATATAGACAAACACCTTGGTGATGGTGAACACGCCAGCCTTGACCACCGCCACTGCGTGCAGCAGTGCCGATACCGGGGTTGGCGCAACCATGGCGGCAGGCAACCAGCGGTGCACAGGCATCAGGGCTGCCTTGCCGATGCCGAAGGCGTACATCAGCATCAGGACACCGACCAGCGGCTCGGCGATCTTGCCTTCCAGAATGCCACCCGGCGTGAAGTCCAGTGTGCCCGCCAGCGAATATGTCCAGATCATTGCAGGCAGGAACAGACCGATGGAGGTCCCCAGCAGAATGCCCATATAGACACGCGCTGACCTGACCGTTGCCGCATCGCCCTTGTGCGCGACCAGCGGATAGGTCGAGATCGTCAGCACTTCGTAGAGGATGAACAGCGTCAGCAGGTTTCCCGAAAATGCAACGCCCATTGCCGCCATCAGAGCAATCGGAAAGCAAACATAAAACCTTGTCTGGTTCTGCTCGTTGTTGCCGCGCATATAGCCGATTGAATAGACCGAATTGACAATCCACAGCAGCGAGGCGAGCGCAGCAAACAACATGCCCAGCGGCTCAACCTTGAAGGCAATCGACAAGCCCGGCAACATCTCGATCAGCTTGAGTTCCGGCCTGCCACCTTCCTGCAAAACCGGAATCAGCGACCACACCACAACTGCCAGTGATACGGCAGTCACAAGCGTGACCATCTCGCGGATATTGGGCCAGCGGCCAGCCAGCGCTATAAGCACCGCGCCAACAAACGGGATGACAAGAGCCATCAGGATGAGGTCTGAAGGTGGAAGTGACAAGGGCAATGGCATCATTTCACACCCAGCAGGATTTCTGCTGCCCTCGACGCCATACCCACCGGCATCCTCGTATCAATGGAAAACCAGATGCCAAGCAGCACAACGATCCAAGTCGGGATCAGCATGCTCAAAGGCGCTTCCTGCGTGACAGGAACGGCATTGGCGCGCGGAGCCTTGAAGTAGGCAACTTCAATGACCTTCCACACATAGATGACGGCCAGCAGCGATGAAACAAGGATGATCGCAATCAGGAATGCCCCTGCCCCTCCCTTTTCGAGAGCTGCAAGCACCAGATACCACTTGGAGATGAAACCGGGCGTCAGCGGCACACCGATCAGGCCCAGTCCGCCAATGACGAAAGCGGCCATGGTCCAGGGCATCGCGCGGCCGGCACCTGCCAGGTTGGCGATGTTGACAGAGCGGTAGCGGATGGCCAGGCAGGCAACGGCCATGAACATGCCGCCCTTGATCAGGCCGTGATTGAACATATGGACGATTGCGCCGGTAAGCCCGGCGACTGAAGTCATTGCAATGCCGAGCGCGATATAGCCGATCTGTGAAACCGATGAATATGCCAGCAAAGTCTTGAGGTTCTTCTCGTAGATCGCCAGCAGCGAGCCTGCAAACAGGGCAAGCACACCCAGCGGCACCAGGAACAGGGTCAGTTGAATGTCATGGTTGGCGATGGAGTTCTGGAAGATCGCATAGTCAACCCGGATAAGCACATAGAGCGCCACCTTGGTCGAGGCTGCTGCAATGAACACCGTCACCGCATTTGGCGCATAGGTGTAGGCGCGCGGCATCCATTGATGCATCGGAAACACTGCTGCCTTGACTGCAAGACCGACAGAGATGAACCCTGCAGCCACCAGAACCAGGCGAATATTCTCCGTCGCACCAACACGCGCGGCAAGGTCTGCGGTGTTGAGTGTGCCTGTCACCATGTACAGGAAGCCAACGCCGATCAGATAGAACGTTGCGCCGATGGTGCCCATAACAATATAGCGATATGTAGCGATCAGCGCGCGCCTGTCAGGCCCGGCAGAAACCAGCACATAGGTGGACAATGAAGATATCTCCATGAACACGAAAATGTTGAAGGCATCACCGGTAATGACCATGCCAACAAGTCCAGCGGTACACAGTTGCCAGGCTGAGAAGAAAGCAGGCGCGGTTTCCTCACCCACTTCATCGGCCAGACTTCTCGCACCAAAAATGAGTGCTGCCGACGAAGCGCCAGTGATCAGCATGGCCATGAGCGCCGACAGCGCATCTATATGCAGAGCAATGCCATAGGGTGCAGACCAGCCGCCCATTTCATAGATGATGGTTTCACCATTGAACACGGTCGCGGCCAGTGAGCACGAGATGATGAACGCCGTAACAACAGAAAGCGTGGCAACTGCCCATGGAAAGCCATGCAGCCGCATCATGTAGGTGATCGGTGCCGTGAAAAGCAGCACCGCAATCACCAGAGCCGGAAGCTGGTCGTAAAGTGTCACAGTTCGCGGTCCATTTCCTGAATCTTGTCTTCTTCAATGGTGCCGTAGGCTTCCTTGATGCGAACTGCCACCGCCAGCGCCAGCGCCGTGGTCGAGATGCCGACAACAATGGCAGTCAGAATCAGAACCTGCGGCAAGGGGTTGGCATAGATCGTATCAGCCGGCGCACCAGGCTGGATGATCGGCGCGGTACCGCCATCCACCTTGTCCATCGAGATGTACAGCAGGAACACAGCTGACTGGAAGATCGACAGCCCTATGATCGACTTGACGATATTGGTGCGCGCAAGAATGCAGTACAGACCCACCATCAGCAGGACGGCGAACACCACATAATTGTACAGACCGAGAATTTCCATTACCGGATACCCCGCCGTGCAAATGCGTGGAATATGGTGATCATCACGCCAGCGACCGTCATGCCCACGCCTGCCTCCACCAGCAGGATGCCGAGATGTTGGCCGTGTATCGCATCATGGGGGTCAAGCACGGAATAATCGAGGAACCTGCCACCCATCACCATGCAGGCAACGCCCACCGAGGCATAGGTGAAGGCGCCCAGCGCGACAAGCACACTGGAAAACCACTCCGGCACCAGTTGGCGGGCGCGGGTGTCGCCTTCCAGCAACGCATACAATATGATGCCTGCAGCAACCAGAGCGCCGGCCTGAAACCCGCCTCCGGGTCCGAAGTCACCATGGAACTGAACGTACAACCCGAACAGCACAATAAAAGGGATCAGCATTTTGCCGACAACGCGCGGGATGAGATGGTGGCGCAGGTTGCGGCTCTGCTTGCTGAATGTCTCTTCCGAAATGGTTTCCCGCCGCGGGCGAACCCGACCAAGCAGCGACATAACGCCAATGCAGGCAATAAACACCACGAACACCTCACCCAGCGTATCATAGCCGCGGAATGAGGCCAGCACGGCGGTCACCACGTTGGGCACATCGATAAGCTCGGGCGTCTTCTCAAGATACCAGGGTGCCACATGCATGTGGACGATGGCATTTGGGTCACCCAGCCGAGGCGCCTGCATGACAGCATATATGATGACACCGCCCAGCGCCGACGAGGTCAGCAGCGGCACCCACGACCCCACAGGCGGAGAGCGATCCTGCTCGCTGGTCAGCGCCAGCGCGCCAAGGAAGAGCACGGTCGAAATTCCAGCCCCTATCACAGCCTCTGTCAGTGCAACGTCGGCAGCATCAAGCACAAAGAAATTTGCCGCCATGATCAGCGAAAAAACACCCGACAACATGACAGCGGTAAACAGGTTGTCGGTTCGCAGCACAGCGACTGCGACAAGCACCAGCATGCTGAGCAGGAACAACGAGAAAACGATGGTCATCACGATGACTTCCTCGCTGATTTCCCTGCAGGCTTTTTCGCCGCTTTCTTCTTCACGGCCTTTTTCGCGTCTGTCTTTTTTCGTGCAGTCTTTTTTGGTGCAGTCTTCTTTGCTGCTGGCTTGCCAGCAGGCTTTGCAGCATCAGGCGACCCGGTCGCTACCACCTGCCCGGTCGGCAATGCGCTTCCGGTTTCATTGCGGCACACCGGTTTCAGACCAGACAACAATGCAGCGTTGGCCAGCGCATAGGACGCTGTTGGTGATGTCAGGAACAGGAACAGGAAAATGGCGATCAGCTTCACCGGAGCCAGAGTCAAACCGCCCTGCAGCATCAACCCGATAAGAATAAGTGCTGCACCGCCGGTATCGGTCAGTGATGCTGCATGCATGCGCGTATAGAAATCCGGCATCCGCATCACGCCGAAGCCACCGACAAATACCAAAAACGCTCCCGCAATCAGGCACACGGACGCGATTATGTCGAGCAGCAAGTCCATCAGCGGCGGGCCTCGTTCTCGGCTTCTGCGGCACGGCGAACCTCACGCGACTGGAAGAACAGCAACACAGCAAACACGCCAATGAAGTTTATCAGCGCATAGGCAAGTGCCAGGTCGAGGAAATCAGGCCTGCCGGACAGGAACGAAACCACCGCCAGGAACAGCACCGTCTTGGTGCCGAACATGTTGACGGCCAGTACCCGGTCAAAAATCGACGGGCCGACAAGCCCCCGCACTACGGCCAAAACCATGGTAACCAGAATACCGATACAGGTGACGAAATAAATCCACTCCATGTCCGTCAGCGCTCCAGCGCGGCAACGCGCCGGTCCATTTCGCCTTCGACAAGGCCGTCAGCGCCTGCCTGCACCAGCGCATGAACCAGCAGTTCGCCGTTTTCAATGTCGACCGTAATGGTGCCAGGCGTCAGGGTAATCGAATTGCCATAGATCACCTGCCCCATTTGCGTGGACTGCGACGCCTTGAGGCGAATCATGACCGGGTCAATGCTGATCTTCGGTGCCAGTACAATTTTGGCAACGTCGATGTTGGACTTGGCGATCTCGACCAGCAGCCATGGCC
>Ga0307380_10012474_pt1 | contig 10575 bp, 8 predicted proteins | sample UN3MG_FD_202239 | JGI IMG/M metagenome (GOLD analysis project Ga0307380, IMG submission 202239) | Soil microbial communities from Risofladan, Vaasa, Finland - UN-3 | ecosystem: Environmental > Terrestrial > Soil > Coastal area > Acid sulfate soil | place: Finland: Risofladan, Vaasa | collected... | reverse complement strand
TCGAGCCGTCGGCCCGCTGGTCCCGTCCCTGCCAAAAGTTCCCGATACTGGGCGACGTGACTCGCCATCCGCGCCAGTTCCTCGTTGATGTCGGACCGCTCGGCGAAGAACGCCACCTCGCGCGCCAACCCCGAATCGTCCAGCGGTATCCGGACGCCGTCCAGCAGCGCCTCGGCCCGCTCCCCGAGCCGCCGACAGTATTCCTCGATGACCGTGGGCGCGCGCGAGCGGACCGCTTCGAGGCGGTGCTCGATTCTGTCGAGCGCGTCCCGCATATCCTTGGCCGTGGCTTCCCCTTCCGCCTCGCGCATGGCGTCCAGCCGCTCGAGCGCCTCGGCCACGACTTTCTCAATCCGGGCAGGCAGGTCCTCAAGGCCCGTCAGGAGCGACCGCTCGTCGCCGACCACGCCCGGCAGGGCGAGCAGCGCCGCCAGCGGCGCCTCCGTCCCACCGAGGCCAAGCCGCTCTTTTAGCGCCGCCAAGTCCTTCCAGTACGCTGCCAGAACCTCCTGATTAATCGGCGCACGGGCGCCGGCGCCGCACGGCTCCACCGCAAGCGTCACCTTCACCGTGCCGCGGTAGACGTGCTTGCGCACCAGCCGTTCGATCACCGGCTCCACAGACCCCAGTCCTTCCGGCGTCCGCTGCGAGAGTTTCAGGGACCGATTGTTGACCGACCGCATTTCCACGGCGATGCGAGCCTGGTCGCTCGTGTGCTCGGCAGCCCCGTAGCCGGTCATGCTGCGGATCATTCGGCGGACCCCTTCTCGGCCGGTCGGGGGCGGCTGCCGGGCTTGACCAGGGGAAGCCCCTTGTCGCACAGGGGACACTCCTCGGGCGGGTAGATCGGCACATCCAGTCTCACAAGGGCCGTCAAGGGAGCGCCGAGTTCGGGGTCGCGCGCTCCGGTTCGATCCACCAGAGCCGCGACGCCTGCAACTTCTGCCCCCGCCGCCTTGACCATCGCCAGCACTTCGCGCAGGCTTCCGCCCGTCGTGACCACGTCTTCAGCCAGGAGCACCCGCTGCCCGGGCTCGATTTGGAACCCACGGCGCAGCGTCATTCGGCCATCCTCCCGTTCCGCAAAGACTGCCTTCGTGCCGAGCGCCCGGGCCAACTCGTGGGCCACGACGATGCCTCCGAGCGCCGGGCTCACCACGCAATCAATCGTTTCGCCGGTGAACGCGCGGGCCAACTGGCCGCAAAGCCGCTCGGCGCGCGACGGGTCCTGAAGCACCAGCGCGCACTGGAGATACTTCGGGCTGTGGAGGCCGCTGGAGAGGAGAAAATGCCCCTCCAGGAGTGCCCCCGTCTCGCGAAAGACCTCCAGGATGGCTTCACTCGGGTTCGGCATTCGTGTCTCCGCGTGTCTCGGCGGCGTCGGTTTCGGTGTCGGATTCCGTCGGGGCGGTTTCCTCGCCTCCGGTGGGTGCGGCAGCGCCCGGCTCGGCGGGCGCTTCGGCGGGAGGAGGCGCTTCGGGAGCCGGCCCACCCAGTTGGTCTTGCTTCATGAGCCACGCCGCCAGCAGCGCCAAGACGAAGAAGACGGCCCCGAGAATGGCGGTGGCCTTGATGAAGACATCGGCCGTCTTCGTGCCGAATGCGCTGTGGCCGCCAGGGCCGCCGAACGCGCCGGCCAGCCCGCCGCCGCGACCTCGCTGGATTAGCACCAGCAGGGTCAGGATCACCGCGCATAGCAGGAACAGGACCACCAATAGCATTTCCAACGCTCGACCTCCCTGGGCTGCTCGGTTCTCCCGCTCTGAAATCTCAAGCGTGGGGCGGCCCGCATCCCGGCGCGCCGGGATTGCGGCTAAACATGGCGCTGCTGCTTGCCGTCCCAATCTTCAATCTGCAATCTGCAATCTTCAATCCCGAATCTCACAATCCTTTCGCCTTCACCCCTTCGGCGATGATTCCGGCGAAACTTTCGGCCTTCAGGCTGGCCCCGCCCACCAGGGCGCCGTCGATGTCCGGTTTGGCCATCAGGTCGGCCGCGTTCTCGGGCTTGACGCTTCCGCCGTACTGGATGCGAACCACCTGGGCAAGGTCCTCGTCGTGCAACTCTGCCAAGATCGACCGAAGAAGCGCGTGAATTTCCTGGGCCTGGTCGGGCGTGGCGTTGTGGCCGGTGCCGATGGCCCAGACCGGTTCGTAGGCGATGACCGTCCGGGCCGCCTGCTCCTTGGACAGGCCCGCCACGGCACTGGTCATCTGGCGCCGCACGACGGTTTCGGTGTCCCCCGCTTCGCGCTGGTCGATTTTTTCGCCGACGCACAGGATGGGTTTCAGGCCGAACGCGAAAGCCGCCCGGACCTTTTTTGCGATGAGATCGTCGGGTTCGCCGAACACGTGCCGCCGCTCGCTGTGGCCGAGGATGACGTACCGGCAGCCGAGGTCCTTGAGCATCGGCCCGGCCACTTCGCCCGTGAAGGCGCCGCCGGCTTCGAAGTATATGTTCTGTCCGCCGACGACGAGTGGTGTGCCTTTGGCGGCGGCGATGACCGCCTCCAGATACGGCGCCGGCGGGCAGACGCCGACCTCGACGGCCTGCGTCTGGGCGGCGGTCTTGGCCGCCTCCGACGCCAGGGCCACCGCGCCGGCCCGGTCGGTGTTCATCTTCCAGTTGCCGCATACGAAAGGTTTGCGCATCCGCCGGCTCTCCTCGTCTCAGTTGCTCGGCTTCTCGCCTGCGGGCCGAAGCCCCGATGTACATCGGGACGAAGGCCCGTCGCTTTGAAGTTCGCGTCCCATTGCCTCGGCGAGGGGCACGAGTTCCCGCATCATCTTGTCGAAGTCGTCGGGCGTCAGTTGCTGCGGCCCGTCGCTGAGCGCCTTCTCCGGCTCGGGGTGGACCTCGACCATGATGCCGTGCGCCCCGGCGGCCAGGGCGGCCAGGGCCATCGGTAGCACCAGGTCCCGCCGGCCGGTGGCGTGGCTCGGGTCCACGATGACAGGCAGGTGGGAGACACCCTGGATGTTCGGCACGGCCGAGAGGTCCAGCGTGTATCGTGTGCTTTTCTCGACGCCCCGCTCGCCGCGCTCGCACAGGATCACGTCGCGGTTTCTTTCACTCAGGATGTACTCGGCTGACATGAGAAGTTCTTCGACGGTCGCCCCGGGGTTCCGCTTGAGAAGGATTGGCTTGTTGACGTGGCCGACCTCCGTGAGGAGGGAAAAGTTCTGCATGTTCCGCGCGCCGATCTGGAGCACGTCGGCGTATCCGGCGACGAGTTCGACGTGTCGCACGTCGAGCACTTCGGTGACGATCGGCAGGCCGGTTTCGTCGCCCGCCTGCCGCAGGATCTTCAGCCCCTCCTCGCCGAGGCCCTGAAAACTGTATGGGCTGGTCCGAGGCTTGAACGCACCGCCTCGCAGGAGGCCCGCGCCCGCCCTGGCGACCCGCGCGGCGACCTGGCGCACTTGTTCTTCGCTCTCGACGGAGCAGGGGCCCGCGATGACGGCGAAGTTCATCCCGCCGATTTTGCGCGGGCCGACCTGGACGATGGTGTCCTCGGCACAGAAGTCGCGGCTGGCAAGTTTGTAGGGTTTCATAATCGGCATGACGGACTCGACGCCCGACAGGACGGCGACGTGCTCGGGTCGCAACTTCGCCTCGTCGCCGATGGCGCCGACGATCGTTCGGAACTCGCCGCGCGACACGTGAGCCCTGAGGCCCATCTCCTCGATGCGTGCGACGACCGCGTCCACTTGCTCCTGCGTCGCGCCCGCCTTCAAGACGATAATCATGCCGCCTGCCCAGTTCATGAGGCTCGGACCGCCACCGGGAACGATCCCAGTATTTCCAGTTGCCGCGTGTGCGCCCTGGCTTCCTCGAGCGCCTGGCGGACGCTCTCATCGTCCTTGTGCCCCTCGATATCGACGAAGAAGTAGTATTCCCACGATTTCGCGGGGGATGGGTGCGACTCGATCTTGGTCATGTTGACGCCGTAGCGCCGGAAGACGCCGAGCACTTCGACGAGGGCTCCGGCCTTGTGGGCCGTGCTGAAAAGCAGACACGTCTTGTCGCACCCCGTGGGCTGGGGGCTTTCGCGTCCCAGGACGAGGAACCGCGTCTGGTTCTGCGGGTTGTCCTCGATGGCCGGGCCGAGGATTTTCAGGCCGTATAGTTCGGCGGCCAGTGCGGAGGCGACGGCGGCCGTCCCGTCGATCCTGGCCGCCAGCATCGCTGCCTCCGTCGTCGAGCCGACCGCTACCTGGTCGGCGTGCGGCAGGTTCTGGTTCAGCCACCCGCGACACTGGTCGAAGACCTGCGGCTTCGAGTACACTTTCTTGATGCCGGCCAGACCCTCGGTGTTCGAGAGCAGGTTCTGGTGGACCGGCAGAGCCATCTCGGCGCAGATCTTGACCGGGCCGTGGATCACCAGAAAACACTCCATCGTATCGCGCACCGCCCCGCCCGTCGTGTTCTCGTACGGGACGATGCCGTGGTCCGTCTTGCCTCGGGCCACCTCGTCAAACACGCTCGCGATGTCCCGCACGGCGACCAGTTCGACGCTGTGGCCGAACTTCTCGAGGGCCGCCAAGTGGCTGAAACTCCCCTCCGGCCCGAGGTAGGCGACCTTGAGCGGCATCTCGAGGGCTAGGCTGCCGCTCATCAGTTCCTTCCAGATGGCCTGCAGTGTCGTCTCGGTCAAGGGGCCGTCTTTTCCGGCGGTGGCGATGCGCTCCAGGACCTCGCGCTCCCGCTCGGGGGCATAGGCGGCCTGGTTGCCCGCCTCGCGCTTCAGCCGCCCGATCTCGACGGCGAGTCTGGCCCGCTCGTTCATCAACGCCACGAGCCGCGCGTCAACCTCGTCGATTCGCTTTCGCAGGTCCTCAACGCTCACCTGAACCTTCTCCTGTGTAACCTCATCCGGCGCTGCACAGGCCGGCGTTTTGCTCCCACATTGGGCCGAGCCCCGCGAGGAGTCCCCCTTAAAGGGGCCGCCGCGCCAAAACCGATGCCCTCATCCCGCTCGACACCCCCCTTTTGTACCTGTACAGGAGCCCGGGCGCACACCCCAAGCGCTCCGGAAACGCCACAATTTATCCTCCCCGGCTTCCACCGTCAACCTCAAAAGCCAAGGCCGCATCCCGGCGCGCTCGCGCGTGGACGCAAATGGCAGGAACCAACGGGAAGGAATCGGCGGCGCTTCTATTCGCGCTCCGGCAGGCGCAAGCGCTGCCCGATGTAGAGCGTCGCGTTCGGCGAGGAGAGGACGTCTCGGTTGGCCTCGTAGATCTTTCGGTACATCGCCGCGTCGCCGTATAGACGCCGCGCGATCCCGATCAGTGTATCGTTCTTTCGGACGAGGTAAACCTTGGGTTGGTCGGCCTTGGGTGCTTCCCCCGGCTCATTGGGCTCGGGCAGGACGAGGCGGGACCCCACCTTCAACCGCCGCGGGTCCAGGCCCGGGTTGGCGGCCTGGATGACGCGGATGTACCCCGGTTCCCCGTAATGCTGGATGGCGATCTCGTAGAGCGTGTCGCCGCTTTGGATGGTATGGAACTTGCCCGCCCCCTTCTCCTGCGGGCGCCAGCGCTCGGAGACCACGATGCCCTGGACGCCGTCCGGCTTCAGCGTCGGTCCGGGAGGGTCCGCGCCGAGGACCGGCCGTTCGGTTCGAAGGGCGACGACCGTGCCCTCGTCCTCGGCCGTCGATTCCAGGTCGTGGGGCTCTTGCACGACCTCTTCGGTCTCTGCTTCAGGCTTAGCGGATTCCTCGTCGGTTTCTTCTCGCGCTTTGGCGAGGCGGTCCCGCCAGCGCTCGTAAGCGGCCAGGGGGTCCTCGATGCGGAAGGCGTCGGGCTTCTTGGCGCGCGGCAAGGCGTCGCGCACCGCGCGCATGCCGCCCCTCTGCCCGGCGATATACAGGACAAAGACACCTAGAGCGACCAACGATAGGAGCAGAATCGCCTTGGTAACCAGGCGCATCGACCCACCTCGACGAATCAGGCGAGAGAGGCGGCCTTCGCTCTCCCGTTTATAGTATCGGAGCGTAACAGCCCGTGGTTCACTTTTTCTGGTCCTTGCTGCCCCACGTCAACTGGTAAAGAGCATGGGTGGCTGGCAGCGTCACGAGGGCGCCGACGGCGGCCGGCCCCGCCCAGCCCGCGTGGGGCGGGCTGAACAGCATCACCGCACACAACGCGACGAAGGCCGGCAGGGCCGTCAACCCGACCCCCGCCAACACCTTGGCAAGCCAGGGGGCCTTGGCCGCCACCCTCCACGGCCGGTCTTCCACATACGCCACCACCCCCGAGCCTGCCAGAACCAGCCACAAAATCTGTGCCGTCGCCCACACCCATCCGACCCACGAGCCGAAGAACTCCTCCGGCGGCTGCCGAAGCACCGCGTAGTAACCCAGGAGCAGGAGGCCCAGCACCGGGTAAGCCCATACGTAGGCCTTGGACAGATACCCACGCAGGACGAGGACCGACGAGGCGATGGCGATGGACGAGTATGTGCCGACCAGAACGCCCAGCGTCATGACGAAACTGAATCCGTGGAGCGTCGAGGCCGTCCCGCCGCGCCAGTAAAGCACCGTGACAACCATCAGGGTCGTCAGGCTCGTCCAGATGGTTCGCGTCAGGGTCTGGTTGATGCTGCGGTTGCAGACGTCGGCCGAAAGGTCGCCGAACTTTCCGCGGTTCTCGCGGATGCGGTCGAAGACAACAATCGTGTCGTTCAGCGAGTAGCCGATGAGCGTCAGGAACGCACCGACCATCGGCAGGTTGATTCGCATGTCGGTAATGAGGAGCGGATTGCCCGACCACCAGGCGGCCACAAGGCCCGTGCAGGCCACGGCGCCAAGCGTGATGAACACGTCATGCACCAGGGCCACGACCGCCGCCACGCCGTAACCCACCTTGGCGAACCGGAACCACATGTACAGGACGATGGCCACGAGGGAGAAGACGATGGCGATGACGGCCTTGTCCCACGTTTCGCCGGCCATCCGAGGCTCGAAACTGGTTGTCGAGGCGAAGACTTCTTCCGGCCCGAGGGAGAGCCTCACGACCTCGGTCCAGAACTCCGGGTTGGTCATCGCACCGCGCCTCCCCGCGTAATCCGAGCGGACCCAGACCTCGAACGCCGTGTACTCGCCCCGCCCGCCCGCCAGCCGCGTGCCCTCAATCCGGTAGAAAACCGTGCCGGCCAGGTCGGGATGTCTGTCCCGCAGGAAGGCTTCGATTCGGCGGCGGAGGCCCTCGACCGTCTGCGGCACGCTCACGCCCACCTTGATACGGATCTTTTCGAGGAATTCCCGCTCTTCGGGCGGGACGAAACGGGTCACCGCATGGGTTGACTCGTCCCCTTCTTTCATTTCGCCGTCCGGGGCCGCCGGCAGCCGGGCTGCGGTTCGCGCGAGCCGCTCGCGGACCACCTCTTCGGTAATCTCCGTCGTCTGGACGTTTTCGACGCGCCCGCCACGCGATTCGGGGCGCATGTCTTCAAACTTGCGGCTCAAGACGTCCTTGACCGACGCCTCGTCGGCCGCGACCTTCCGGCCGTCCGGCCCGATACTTTCCGACGAGACACTGATGATGAAGCGCGAAATCCCCTTCTCCCACCCCTCCGCCTCGAAGGGAAGTTCCTGGACTGTTGCGGTTGGGAACACCTCGGCCACGCGCTCCCGGACCTGGGCGATGGGCACTCCCGTTTGGCCCTCGGACGCCTTCAGCGCGAATTCCACCTGTGTGCCGCCTGTAAACTCGATGTCATACTTGCTCCGCCCCCGGCTGTAAAAGGCAACCGCACCGGCCAGCACCACCACGCCCGAACAAAGAATCGCGCCGCGCGCGAAGCGCATCCAGTTCACGTTCGGCGCGCGGACCAACTGGAGCATCGTCATCCTCTTTACGATGCCCAACCTCACCGACGCCTCGAAGGTCATCCGCGTCATAATGAGGGCCGTGAACATGCTCGTGCCGATGCCGACGATGATCACCACGGCAAAACCCTTGACCTCCTCGGTCGCCAACTGCGGCAAAAGCAGAACGAACGCAGGAATCAACGTCGTGACATTCGCGTCCAGAATGGTGCGGAAGGCGCGGCTGTAAGCCCTGCGAATGGCAAAGACAAGGCTTCCCTCGTGACCCTTTTCCTCGCGGAGACGCTCGAAAACGAGGACGTTTGCGTCCACACTCATGCCGATCGTCAGGATGAGACCCGCAATGCCGGGCAGCGTCCAGGCCGTCCCGCCCTGCTCGTTGCCGATCCACCACATAATGCACACGACCAGCAGGAGGTTGAGCCCCAGCGCCAGGTCGGCGACCACACCGGCGTAGAGGTAGTAGGCGGCCATGAACACCGCGACCAGGGCGAGGCCGATGAGGATGGCTTTCGTCCCCTTTCGGATGTTGTCGTCGCCGAGTTCCGGTCCGACGGTCCGCTCCTTGATGGGGTCGCCGAGGCTGACGGCCAACTTGCCGGAATTCAGGACCGTGACGACTTCGTCCCGCTCCTGCGTCCGGCCCCTGTATCCTTCGATCATGCCGCCCGCCGAAAGTTGCGACCGAAGCACCGGCGCCGACTGGATCTCATGGTCCAGGATGATGGCCAGATACCGGTCCTTGTTCTCCGGTTTCGTCAATTGGCTGAAGCGCCTCTGGGCCCGCGGCTTAATCCTGAACGAAACGATGGGGTCGCCCTGGTAGGCGTCGGGCCGGGCCTCCGCCAGGTCTTCGCCGCCCACATCCTGGCCGTCGCCGACGTCCACGAGGACCTCGACCGCCTGCATCTCGTGGTCCACCGCATAGACGAAGTTCCATGCGTCCAGGCTGCCCTCCTGAAACCGCTCGTAGCCCCCCGTCATCGGGTACCACCGGTATCGGTGGTCTCGCGGGTCGGGAGAGTTCGAGGGGCTCTTGCCGGCCTCCTTGAGGCGCAGGATGCGCTCGAAGTTCGCCTTCTGAGCGTCCCGGACCTTGTCGGCGACGATGCGAAACTCAAGGACGCCCACCTGCCTGAGGAGCCGCTTCACGCGCTCCACGCCCGGCCGGACCTCGAGTTTGCGCCTGACCCGCCCGCGCCACTGCTCTCGCGCCTTTTCGTCACCCGGATTAATCGTGAGCCAAATCGCGAATTCCCGAAAGGGTCCCCTCGTCCGGTTCAGGCCTATGACGCGCCATTCCGGCCGCTCGGCAGGCGGTGCCTGGCGAACCGACTCCTGAATCTGGTTGTCAACGTGTTCGAGGTGCAGCGCAGGGTCGGTCTGAACGGCCAGGCGAGTCTTTCCCTCGAACTTCTTGTATTCAGGCGGAACCGGCCGCATCTCTTTGCCCGGCCCCGCTTTCCCATCGTTCGTGATATGCTCGGCCGTGAGCGGCCCGGCCTCGACGGCCACCCGCGTCCGCCCGCCCGGCAGGACGATTTCCAGACGTCGCTTCCCCACGGCGCGCACGACGTATCCGCCCATGCCCGAGGGGTCGATTCGCTTGGCGATGACGTCTTTGACCGCTTTGGCCTCGGGAGGTTCGACGCCTTCTTCCGGCGGGCGCAACTCGTAAATCAGACTCGTCCCGCCCTGAAGGTCAATCCCCAGCGGGAACAGATACCGCAGGCTCGGTTCGGGGTCCGTGGCGTAATGGACCGCCAGTTTTGTGAGCGGCACGCCGACGACAATCGCGACAAGTATCAGGCTGATGATGTAAACGCCCTTGTTCATGCCGGCCTCATTTCCTTTGCCTGACGACAGCGCCCGACCTCACGACATCCGGCGCAGGCGCGCGGCCTACTTCCTCTCGTCCTCGCCTTCGCCCTTCTCCTCGAGGTCGCCGACCCTGTTGATGGCGTCGCGCGACACGTGGAGCCGCACGTCCTTGCTCTCGTCCACCTTCAGGACCACTTCCTTGTCGCCGATCGACGAGACGACGCCCCGGATGCCGCCGACGGTCGTCACGTGGTCGTTCTTTTTCAGGGCGTCGAGCATCTCCTGTCGCTTCAACTTCCGCTCCTTCTCGCGCTTTCGCTGCGGGCGGATCAGGAGCAGATAGAACACCCCGAAGATCAGAACCATCATGATCAGCATGTTCAAGCCGCCGCCCGTGGGCTGGCCATTTTCTCCCTCCGGGGGCCCATTCGGCGCTTCTTCCTGTGCGACAATCGCGTAGGTCTTCACGGCTCGTCCTTTCCAATGGCCTCGGCCGCCGGCAACCGCGCGGCGGCACAAAGCGAGTCGAAGTCTCCCCTTTTTAGTCGCTCTGGTAGTATCTGTCAAGCAAGCCCTGCGCCTCGGCGTCGAACCGCCCCGCTCCGGCGGCCTCGCGCAGCCGCCTGAACAGCCGCGTGTAGAAACGCAGGTTGTGGATGCTCACCAGTATCGGGCCCAGCATTTCCCTCGCGGCGAACAGGTGCCGAAGCGTTCCCCGGCTGAAGCGACGGCACGACGGGCAGTCGCAACCCTCCTCCACCGGCCTCTTGTCCCGAAGGAAACGCTCGTTCCGCAACCGCAGCGGGCCGTCGAACGTGAACGCGCAGGCGTTGCGGCCGTTGCGCGTCGGCAGGACGCAATCAAAAAGGTCGGCCCCGCGCGCCACGGCCGCCACCACGTCGCGCAGTTCGCCGAC